>Ga0078972_1011591_pt1 | contig 15691 bp, 20 predicted proteins | sample YelNatPaOPGAMG01_FD_67568 | JGI IMG/M metagenome (GOLD analysis project Ga0078972, IMG submission 67568) | Hot spring thermophilic microbial communities from Obsidian Pool, Yellowstone National Park, USA - OP-RAMG-01 (SPADES assembly) (version 2) | ecosystem: Environmental > Aquatic > Thermal... | reverse complement strand
TAATATTTAAACTTTTTTTACAAAAATTTCTTATGAAGTAAAGTGAGATAAGAAGGACAAAAAATGGATAGTTAAACATTTAAGGCCTGAAGAACTATTTTCATCTCCAAATGATTATTATACAGAGGAAGAAGTAGAAAAGTATTCCAAATCATCTTCGATGAAAAAGATACAAGAAGAATTAACTTTGAAAGTTGTTGAACTTCTTGAAATGAAACCCCCAGCTAAAGTGTTAGATTTAGGATGTGGGGTTGGCTTCTCTACTAATCTGTTAAGAGAAATGGGCTTCGAAGTTATAGGTATAGATATAAACCCTCTGATGCTTGAAAAAGCTAAAGTCAAAGGTTTGAATGTATTTTTAGGAGATTTTAGAGAATTGGAGAAGCATTTTAAGGAAAAAAGTTTTGATTATGTCGTTAGTGTTTCGGCTCTCCAATGGGTAAAAAATTGGAATGATATGAAAAGAGTTGCAGAAGGAGTTTACTATGTTTTGAAAGATAATGGAAAAGTTGGTATTCAATTTTACCCTTTTAGTGAAGTAGAGCTAAATATGTTTTGTAAAGCTTTTAGAAGAGTCGGATTTAACTGTAAAGCAATAATAGAGAGCTTTAGTTCCCAAAAAAGGGTCGTTTTCATAGTATTACATAAGCTTAAAGGTGCAATTAATATTATGCTGCGAGTAAGGTACGGTGGAAATGTACAAGCATACAAACTATCAAGAAGAGTAAAGATAGATAAAGAAACGATTAAAAATATAACAAACAGTTTAGCGGAAGAGTTAGCAAAAAGAATGTATTACAAATTGCTATTGCTTAAATTCCTACCAGAAATAAAAGCAGTAGAAAAAAGGAAATTAAAAGCAATTAAGGGTAAAGAGATAGAAAAGTTTTTAGATCGGTTATCAAACTCCGAATAAAGTATCTTTATCTTCACAAAACAAATTCGTTTATTTTCTTTTGACTGTAAAAATTTCTCAGTATTTTGGAATTTCTAATCCATACTTCAACGGGAATTTCTAGCTTTGAAGAAATGTATTGCAAAGATTTTTCTAAACTGTCAAAAACTTCTGGCTTTTCTCTTAGCATGTTTCTTATCGTTTCTCTAACATTCCATACTCCGACTGGAATATAATTTTGATGAATTTCTCTTAAAATCAAAACTCCAGCTTGTCTTCTCTCTTCAAAAAGTTTTTCAGCAACCATAGCTCTAGCTGCATACCAACAGCCTCCAATACTCGCATACTCTTTCTTAAATTCATAGCTCTCATAATCTCCCCCAATTGCTAAAGAATCTACTATCGTTCCTGGATACCATGCTTCTATACTTTCATATTGCCAGTAGCTTGGAAACATGAGAACAATCCATCTATTGTCTAAATATTCCTTGTAGTAAACCCTAAACTCGTTTATTTGTGGATATGTTTTTACTTTTTCTAATAAGAACTTTCCGATTGTATCGTCTACAGCAGTAATAGACCATCTTGTTGGAACGAGCTTTCTTTTAACTCCAAGCATTCCTATGCTCAAAGCTTGCTGAATTTTTGAGATTGGCGTCTTGTTTTGATAAAGCCAGAAAATTGCTTCGTTTGCTTTAAAATCAAAATCGTAAAAAACTTTTTCTAGTTTGAAGTCTGTGGAAGAAGGATATAGCTTAAAATCTTCAATAAAAGCTGATGGTCCAAATGGTTGATGGTCCAAAGAAATTCTAAAACCTTTCGGAACATTTTTGAACTTTGCTTCAGCCTCTACGCTTTTCCTTGAAAGCAGAGCTTCTTGTAGCTTCTGCACATTTTTATTGTTTAAATCTTTAACTTTTGCTACTGTCTTTCCTCTAACAGCTTGAAACCTCATAGCAAAAATTTCCTCCAAATTTCTTCCAAACCAATTTTCAGTGTAAAGCAATTCTTCTGAATTTTCTAAAGGAGAAACCATTGGACCAACAAAAACTTTTGGATAACCAACTCTACCAACAAAAACTTCTGGCGGGGAAGAACCAGAAATTTCTTTTGATTTGATTTTTGGTAAGAATTCTCTAAGCTTTTTTTGTAAAAAAGCATTAATCTCAACTCTAGTGACTTTTATTGGTTCAAAATTTTTTGAGACGAACAAAAGTTTCTTCATAGTATGAGTTTGAATGCAGAATTTAAACCTTCTAAGTTTTTTTAAAATATACAACCATTAGAACAATGCAACTTAACTTTACATTTTTGGTAATCGGTTAAATGTATTAAAATTTTCTAGAGAAGTTTTAATTGGTAAGATGTCTTGCTCTCTTAGCATTATAAGAATGTATGTTGGAAACCAAGTTATAGAAAGGCTAAGGAGCGAAGGAATAAAAATAACAGAAAAAGTATGTGAAATTGTAGAAAAGGAATTAGAGAAATACGATTTGCATTGTTATACAAGTAAAATCGAAATAAATAATCTTTTGATACCTGCAATAATAAGTAAATATTCTTTCAAAGAGATAGAGGAGATAGAAGAATCGATTTACCAAGAAACTTTAAGAAAGATAAAACAAGAGAACGAGCTAAAAAATTTCCTCAAGAATGGTAGCTTTGGGTAGCATAGATAGTAGAAAGTTGTATTCAAAGTTTAGCAACTATAAGGTGCTTCATGCGGCAGTATGAAATCTTTTTATCCAAAATTTTGAATAATTTTTGTTTTTATTTCTAGTTCCTTCTTTTATCTTTAGCCATTTTCCTTACATTTTTGTCTTGTTTAAGCTAGCCTAAAATACCTTAAGAAGTGTCGAATTGATTCGACAGTTAGAAATAAAATAAAATAAACTAGAGATAAACATTGTAATTCCTTAAATTTTTTCTTCTTTTCAATTTTTATCTCTAGTAAGTAAAAAATTTAAGAAAAACTGTCGATTTTTATCGACAGCTAGAAAATCTTTTCAAAAATTCATGGTTTCAAAAATTGAAACCGTTGTTTTTTAGTTTACTACTTGAAAGGAACAGAATGTAATAGTGCCTCTTAGATTATTCTAAGTTGCTCATTTCACACGTGTGAAAGAAAAGCTTTGCTATAAGATAGTTATAAGATACTTCTAAGATTATTCTAACTTACTTCTAACTTTATTTCAAATTTCCCATATTGGACAGATTTCTATAAATGACTATAAAAGCAAGAGCTTTTTTGATTTATCTTACAATTCTTAAATCTCTTATGACAGGACCAGGGGAAGGAAAACTATTGTTGAAGAACGCTAAAACTTTTATTGATGAAAAAGAAATCAAGGCAGATGTTTACATTCACCTTAAAGGTTTTTCCTTAGCAAGAGTTACTCATTTGGACATAGAAAGCGAAGAATTAAACAAAATCTTAAAACCAAAGGAAGGAGGATTTTTTTCTATTCATGGAATAGATGGAGGAATAGAAATAAGGTTTGAGAGGAATAGGGTAAAAGTTTTGCACGAATTTTTGAATGAAGTTTTGGAAAAAGGTGAAAAGACAAGAACTTGGATTGGAGGAAAAGAAGGAGGAATTTATATTGGGTTTAAAAAAGAGCAAATAGTTAAGCTGGAAAAAATAGCAAAAGAAAAATTTAGGTTTGAATTTTGAGGCTTACTTTAAAGAAAATTGAACGATAAATTCATGAATAGGAATAATATGTTAAGAAAACCTTAATAGCGACTATACACTACTTCAAATTTTCTACGTATAGTAGAGAAACTATCTAATTCTTCAGTTCCTTTGCCAAATAAGTATTGATATTGTAAAACTGTCCTTAATTGATAAAGCGAGGAAGGAAAATCATTTTTTATAAGATTTATGAAAGATCGTAAATAGCTAAAACATCTTCTATAACTATAAAAAGTTGAAGTACTTCAGCCAATCTAACATATTCATCAGGATTTTTCATTTAGTATTATGGAGCGTAAAGTTTTTAAAAGCATTTCTCCCACTTTTATCCCAAGTATAGAAATTATTAAACGCCCGGGGTGGGATTCGAACCCACACGGTCTTACGACCACAGCCTCTCCAGGGCTGCGCCATGCCAATTAGGCGACCCGGGCTTGTTATATAATTAATTAACAAAATAAAATTTGAATATGGACGATAGGAAAATTCCTCCTAAAGAAATTGTTGCAAATACAATAAAAAAAGTTTTATCATCGAGAAAAATTGTAGAAAGCCAAGAAGAACTTGCTTTACTCGTTGAAAAAGAACTTAAGAAAGTCAATAAAGATTATGTTGTAAGGCCAACTAGGGTAAAAAGAATTGCTTTAGAGATTCAAGAAATAGAAGTTAAAGCTAAAACGAGAAAATCCATTAGCCTTCAAAAAATTGATAAATGCCCAATTTGTGGTTCCGAAGTTAAGGAAATGAAAGTAAAGAATTTACTTGGAAAAGAAATTGTTGTTGGTTATAAGTGTAGTAAATGTGGGTATGAAAGTGACTTAGAAGCTTTCTTGCCTATGAAATACATTTTCGTTTGGAAAGGTTAAGCTTTAAGTTAAGAAGAAAAGAAAATTCAATGGAAGATTTTTTTAAAGCGGTAGAAAGTTTGGTAAAAGAAATTAAAGGAAGCGAGGAAAAAAGGAAAAAGCTCGCAGAAATAATAAGGAACTCAAAAATTTCTAGCAGCGAATTTTTAGAAGATACTTTAATAAAAACTGTTGGGAAGATAGAAAGCAATTTTTCGGTTGCAGGCATAGATAGCGGTTTGTTAAGAAAATCTTTGCATGGGATAGACTTAATTCTTATAAAAGCAGTTGGAGTAATTTTTTATTTTGAAAACAATAAACTAAAAAACGTAGAATACTATTCCCCATCAGCATTTTTTGAGCCTATAATTTTCCAAGACCCATTTTCTGAAATAGAGCTAGATATTGCTACAAACATCTTCAGGCAAACAAAAGAAGTTAAAATAGCTGAAAAGATTTCAAAAGAATTTAAGCCAGATTTCGTTTTTATGGACGGCTCTATTTTACCTCACTACATTCCAAGCATAGACAAAGATTCTTTGTTATATCCTTACTATAAAAAAGTTATCGAAGCTTACAAAAATTTGTTTTCAAGCGTTAAGGCTTCAAATTCAATTCTCGCAGGAATAATAGAAGATAGTAGAGCTTCCAGGTTTTGCAACTTAATTTTAGAAAATCTAAAGTTAGAGAGAGAACTTTCTTTCATTCTAGAAAAATCAAAAGATACAAATTTATTGGATTATGTTTTAAAAAAAGGAGAAAGAACAAGTTCTTTTTACTATACTTCTCCTTTAAGTTTAGTTAGCAATCAATTTTCCAAAGAGTTTAACCTAAGAGAATTCGCTTCTTTCTACGTTAAACTTTCCGATTTCGATTCCCCTTTAAGAGTAGATTTTTTGAACGATAAAGAAAATGCAGCAGATAAGATATCTTCAATACTCTCATGTTTAACAGTTAGCGAAGAATATTCTATGCCATCTGTGCTTATAGAAGCAGATATAAGGGCAAGGCTTTCTGAAAAAAATTTAGAAATTTTCTATCGAGAATTAGCTGGTAAGCTAGGATTTCTTTCTAGCGTAAGAAAGGAAAGAAGAGAAAGAAGGCTGCTTTGATGATTAAGAAACTGTTTGCTTGGAAAAGCAACGTATAAAAAATTGTGCTATATGGAATGCTAGAATAATCTTTCTCGCTTCTCAAGCATTTGGTTAACGCAAGAAATTTTATTAAGTGTATTAATGCTTAAATCTTTTTTCCTTCAATATAAATTATGAATAAATGGAAGTATTTGTACCCCCTAAATAGACATGTACTTCCGCCACAAAGAAGTATACAAGGAAGTATTAATGAAATTGATGACGAAGAGGAATCTTATGAATTGCCCCTACCGTTCTTTTACTCACAAGAAAGGTTTTATCATTTGGATAAGTATGATTTGTTGGAATGGTTTTTAATGTGCGACTATGAGGTAATTGAATTCAAAGAGAATAACGAAAACATGTTTGCAACACTGAAAAGAAACGAGGAGAGATTTTATATTTTTACTTCTCCTGACGAATTCTACTTAAAAATCAAGATCGATAAAGAGCAAGCTAAAAAAAAGGAAGTTAATTGTTACTCCAGTTTTGTATTTTATAAGATTGATGGAAAGGTTAAACTTTGGAAATTTAAGGGTGTAAACGAGTTATTCAAAGAATGGTTAAAAGAATACGTTAATCATCTTTTTAACATTCCATCTTACATCCTTTGATAAGCTTTTTAAATTATTTTTGAATAGAATTTTATGGCTTTGAGACCCGGAAGAACAGTTAGAAGATTAGAAAGACCTTATACAAGAGTTAGCCAAAAGGTTCCAAGAAAAAGTTATGTCGTTGGCGTACCAATACCAAAGATACATCAATTCAGAATGGGCGACCCAAGCGTTGATGCAAACGTTACTCTTTATCTTGTAGCAAAAGAGTTAGGACAAATAAGACACAATGCTTTAGAGTCAGCAAGAATAGTGGCTCATCAATTTTTAGAAAAGAAGATAGGCCCTCAAAACTATTACATGGTTATCTTAAAATACCCTCATCATGTCATAAGAGAAAAACCAATTGCTACTGGGGCAGGGGCAGACAGATATTCACAAGGAATGAGATTAGCTTTTGGTAGGCCAGCTGGAGTAGCCCTGCAAATACGAAAAGATGGTTTGCCAATAGTAATGATTAAAACGAAAAAAGAGTATTTAGATGTTGCTAAGCAAGCTTTGAAAAAGTTTAAGTATAAGATACCATTAAAATGTTCGATAGAAATCGCTGAATAGCTTTATTATTTCAATCTTTTTAGAAGGGAAGAATACATCATTGGTAACACGAGAGTCGCTTCAGCAAAAAGGTTAATTTGTTTTGCTTTTTCTTTTATTTTCCCCCAAGAAATTGCTTCTCTTGTTTGCGCCCCGCTTAAGCTACCATCTAGCTCAGTAGCTGTAGTAATGTAAACAGCATAATCTAGTCCTTCTTTGAATTGGTTCCACCAGATAACATGATGTTTGCTTATTCCACCACCAATTATCAGAGCCCCACTTTTTTTAGCGCTCCAAATAGTGTCACTTAAGTATTGTTCATCTTTCCAAACATTGACGTTAAAATCCTTATGGTCTTGCCAAAACTGCCATATTTGATAACCAACTGCACCATCTGTTATTCCAGGAATAATTACTGGGATTTGATTCTTCCAAGCCCAATAAAGAATCGAATCTTCTTTCAGTCTTTTACCAATTTCCCAGCAAAATTCATAAGTTGCTAAGTCTTTCTTTTGAGAATATATTTCTTTTAACCAAACTCTCATCTTCTCTTCGATTACTTTACCATAAGATTCCTTTGGAATCAAAACATTGCCTAACCTATGAATTCCCGCTTTGTGTAACTCTTTATCATCCATTAAAAATGAACCTTGATAGTAATCTTTAAAGCTCCTTGCAATATCATGGTCCAAGGTCCCGCAAGTTGTTATTATTATATCGAACCATTTTCTCTTAACCATTTCCTTTATTATTCCTCTTGCTCCCGTAGAAATTATATCTGCAGGAAAAGAAAGGAACTTAATGCAATCTTTATCCTTAATCATTTTTTCTAGTATATCAACAGCTGTAGAAAGATGAGGAGCTTGAAATCCACCAAAATCTCCCATTTTCCTTATAATTTCATCTGCGCTAGAATTTTCATCAATCTCCAAATCCTTTACTTTCTCCATTACATAACTTTAGAAATCTTTTTAAAATGTTTTCCAAATAAAGTAGTATGGCAATCTGGCATAGAGGATTGGAAGGAAGAACACCAACTGGAGCTAGAATGAGGGCAGCAAGAAAGAAAAAGAAGAGAGAATTAGGGTCAGAACCAACTCATACTAAAATTGGAGAAGAAAAAAGAAAAGTTATAGATGTTTTTGGTAGTAATAAAAAAGTTAGATTATATCAAGCAACTTTTGCTAATGTTTTCAACCCAGAGACAAAAAAAGCAACGAAAGTTAAGATCTTGGATGTAGTTGAAAATCCTTCTAACATAGATTTTGTAAGAAGAAAGATTATAACAAAAGGCGCTGTTATTAAGACTGAGCTCGGATTAGCAAAAGTTACGTCAAGACCAAGCCAAGATGGTATAGTAAATGCGGTTTTGATTGAAAAAGGGAAGTAATTTTCGATTTATCTATAAAACTTTAAAAACATACTAGCTGATATATATATTTATGAAAAGAGTTCTAACCAGCATTCCAGGATTAGATGAAATACTGAACGGAGGAATTCCAGAGAGAAATGTAGTTTTGCTTAGTGGTGGCCCAGGAACCGGAAAAACAATATTATCTCAACAGTTCTTATGGAATGGTTTGCAAATGGGTGAAGCAGGAGTTTATGTTGCGCTAGAAGAGCATCCAGTTCAAATAAGGCAAAACATGGCACAATTTGGATGGAATGTCAAGCCATTTGAAGATAAGGGTTTATTTGCTTTGGTAGATGCTTTTACAGCTGGTATAGGAAAAGCAAAAGAATATGAAAAGTATGTTGTGAGAGACTTGGGAGATGTAACAGAGCTCATTGATGTTTTGTCTCAAGCAATAAAAGAAATGAATGCTAAAAGAGTAGTTGTAGATTCAGTAACAAGTTTGTATATAGACAAACCATCATTAGCAAGAGGAACAATTTTGAAGTTAAAGAGAGTTTTAGCTGGCTTAGGTTGTACAACATTTTTTGTAAGCCAAATCAGCGTTGGTGAAAGAGGTTTTGGTGGTCCTGGAGTAGAGCATGGAGTAGACGGAATTATAAGATTAGATTTAGATGAAATTAATGGAGAATTGAAAAGAAGTTTGATTGTTTGGAAGATGAGAGGAACAAGCCATAGCATGAAAAGACATCCATTTGAAATAACTGATAAAGGAATTGTCGTTAAGTCGAAGGAGGTATTGAAATTATGAATGAAAATCAAATTCCTTTGAACCCTATTGGAAAACAAGATATTCATAAATTAGAAACTATTTTATTAGCAGCAACGTTGTTTAGACCAGAAGTTCTCGACATGATTAGAAGTTCTGTAGAAAGGTTAACTTGGGTTGATAGCTTGGCTGTTGCTGCAGGAGCTTTAGCAAGAGAAAAAGCAGGAATGACTTTATCAGAAATAGCGGATGAACTTGGAAGAACAGAACAACTATAAAGAAACATTTGAAAGAAGAAACTAAAGCCGGTCAATTAATTAGAGAAAGTTATGAAATGATAAAGAATTTGGTGAAAGAAGGGAAAAATGTAAACGAGGTTTTTCCAATAATTACTTTAGGAAATGCGAAAGAACTTAAAGAAGAAGTTGAAAAATTAAAAAAAGAAAAAGAGGAAATAAAGCAAGTTTTAACAAAAATAAAAGAAGAAATAGAAACTCTCATGACAAAACTTTCTGGCTAGAAAATTTAAAATATAGAAAATGGAAATAGAAGTTTATGTCATCAATAGCTAGAATTAGATTTTCTACTTTTTTAGCAGCTCTTTCTCTTAACTTATTCTCTCCTTTTATTTCAATGTACGCATTAAAACTTGGAGCAACTAACTTTCAAATTGGTTTGATTTCTAGTCTAACAACTCTAGTTTCTATAATAGCACAACTCTTAAGCTTACCTTTTACTCTCTCGTTAAGAAAAAAATTAATTTTATACATAGTTTTTGATTCAATTGGCGCAATATTCTTCATTCCAATAGCTTTTGTAGAAAATGCTAACCAATTAATTTTTTACCTTTCCCTCCAAGCATTTTTCTTTTCTTTTCCACTTCAAATATGGAACGAATTTCAAATCAAAAGCTTTCCGCAATGGAACAGAGGAACTGAAATAGGAGTTTTGAATAAAATTGCTGGAATTGGGGCTTTTATTGCTTATGTGTTTGCTGGTTATGCTATTAGAAAATACGGCTTTATTCCATATCTTTTTTTCGTTGCAGCTTTTTTAGATGTTATCAGTAACTTAATCCTTATAGGCGCAAAAGAAAGTATAGGATTCGCAAGGAGTTTTGGGTCTGTTGTTAAGGAAATATTACATTTTAAAGGTTTCAAAGATACTGAGTTTAGACGGCTATTATTAGCAGGTTTTATATTTAACTTTTCTGTAGCTATTGGTGCTCCTATGTTTTCTGTCTACTTAATAAAAAATTTAGGAGCCAATAGCATTCAATTATCAATCGTTTCAATAATAAGTTTAGTCGTTTCAATAATCTTCTCAGAAGCTTGGGGAAGAGTTGCGGATTTTGTCGGTAGAAAAGAAGTTATACTTGCAGGTTTACCTTTAATTGCTTTGTTTCCATTTCTTTATGCAATATCTGCCAACATGTTTGATATATACTTATTCAATTTCATCGGTCAAATAGGTTGGGTCGCGTTTAACATTGCGATGTTTTCATATCTTGCAGATATTAGTGGAGAATCTACTCAAATATATTTTGTATTTTTCAATGCTCTTTCTAATATTGCAACAATAATTGGTTCAATTGTTTCTGGATACATGGCAGACATTGTTGGAATAAAAAATGTTTTAATGACTTCTTTCTATTTAAGGGCATTCAGTATATTTTTCTTTCTCTCTTTGGGTGAAAAGAAAGGTTATATACCAAGGGGTACTTTGCCATTTCTCTCCCCTTATGCTTTCTTTTCCTCTATAGAATCTTTTATTTCGATTTACTCTTTAGTTTTTGAAGAAACAAGAAAGAGTATTGTAGAAAGAATGTTGGCAAATCTTAGAAAACTTTTGAGGAAAGAAATGAAGTAAAAATTATGAATGGTGCATATGTTTTGATACTAAGCTTAAACTCAAGTAAAGATATTAAAGTGGGCGCTTTAGGAAAGGTAGAATTTAAGAAAGGATTTTATTGCTATGTAGGATCTGCTATTGGAAGCACAACAATCGAGAATAGATGTAAGAGACATTTGATGAAAAACAAAAAGATGAAGTGGCATATTGATTATTTGAGAAAAGAAGCAGAAATTGTTGGGATTGTTGCTATTCCTAGTAAAAAGAAAATAGAATGTAAAGTTGCAAGGAAAATTTTAAAGAAAGCGGATAGCTTTATTCTCAAATTTGGTAGTAGCGATTGTAATTGTAATTCTCATCTGTTTTACTTTAAAAACAGAAAATCGCTTTCTAAACTTTCTCCTATTTTTTCAAAAGGAATTCAAATCTTTTCGAAAGCTTTATAATATTTGTTTTTCTTTCCTTTATCTTCTCTATAATACCTCTAACTTTCAATCTTTCCAAAACTCTAAATGCTTTAACTTTTCCAATTTTTTTTGATATCTTTGCCTGAGTAACTTTCCCCTCGTTTTCAATAATCATTTTTATTACTTCTCTCTCTAAAGGATCCAAAAGCTCAATCCAGTTTTTTACTTCCTCTTTACTTTTCTCTATCGTTGGTAAAAGAAGATAGAAAGAAATCAATCCAACAAGAATACCAAAAGAGGAAAACATAGGTATTAGCAACGGAATTGGTAGGGTACATGAGCAAGCTTTTCCTTCTATTATGTTTGTTTGCGCGTATAGCGTTGCAAATGTTACAGAAAATATAAAAGTTGAAACCACAATCCCAAAGATAATCAATTTTCTTTTTAGTTCCATTTTCGTTTTTATAACCTATAAATATAAGGTTTCAAAAATTGAAACCAACGCTTAAATAAGGTTTCATATTAAAATTTTTCATGGAATTGAAGGAAATTTTAGAAAGTAATAGAATTAAAGAGGCAAGAAAAGGGTTTAATCTAGCATTTCAAACGTATTTGACCAATAGGGAAAAAGCTTTAGAAGGAATAGATGAGGAATCTTTAAAAAAAGAATTAAGAAGAATAAAAGAAGAATCGATAAAAAATTTGACTACATTAAAAACTAAAGCAATAGAGAATTTAAGAAAGCAAGGAGTTCGGGTTTTTGAGGCTAAAGATTCTAAAGAAGCAAAGGAAATTCTTCTAAAATTGATTCCAAAGGTAGAGACTGTTGTCAAGTCAAAATCTAATGTCATCAATGAAATTGGAATAGAAAGTTTGGAAAAAAGAAATGAAATTATAGAAACTGATTGTGGAGATTTTCTTGTACAAGTTTGTGAAGAAAGTGGAGTTCATCCTGTTACTCCAGCTTTACATTTGACTGTTGATAGAATAGTTAGAGTTATAGAGAAAAAGTTTGGAGTTAAACTTGAGGAAAAACCAGAAGAAATAGTAAAATGGGTTAGAGGATATTTGAGAGAAAGAATATCAAAGGCTAAAATTGGTTTAACTGGAGCAAATGTTATTTCTGCAGATGGAGGAATTTTTATTGTTGAAAATGAAGGCAACATTTCTCTCGTTTCAAGACTGCCTGAGAAGCACATAATAATTACTAGCATTGATAAAATAGTTCACACAATTCAAGATGCTATAACTATTTGCAAAGCTTTAGCAATATATGGAATTGGTGCTTCATTGCCTACATACATTAATGTTATTTCATCTCCAAGCAAAACTGCTGACATACAAGAGCAAATAATTTATGGAGTTCATGGTCCAAAAGAAGTATATCTGATTTTGCTAGACAATGGAAGGAGCAAAATAATAGAAGAAGGTCTGGAGGAAATTTTATATTGTATAAATTGCGGAGCCTGCCTTTACTTTTGTCCAGTTTATAGACAAATTTTTGACAATTATGGTTACAAGTATTTTGGTGGGAGAGGTGTAAGTTTAATTTTATTCATTTTTGGAATAGAAAAAGCTTTTGAAAGAGGACTATTTTATTGTACAACTTGCTCAGCCTGTAAAGAACAATGTCCGTTAAGCATTGATATACCAAATTTGATAAGAAAAGTTAGGGAAATTGCTGTAAAGAGCAACTTAACAACTAAAACTAACTTTGAGATGGTTGAGAATTTAGAAAGTGTTGGTAATCCATTTGGAGAAGCTATAAAAGAAAAGGAGATTCCAGATAAATTGTATTGTTGCTAGGAGAGTGATAAAATGAAGAAAATATTGTTGCTAAGTGTTCTTGTGTTTTTGCTTGCTGTTTTTTCGAATAACTTTAATATAGCATTTGCAACTGAAAACAATACAGTTTGCGTTTTTCTTTTCTATAGTAGTGGATGTCCTCATTGTGCTCAAGAAAGACCGTTTTTACAACAACTTTTACAAAAGTATCCAATTGATTTACACGAATTTGAAGTAGGTAATCCAGATAATTCAAACTTTTGGTATCAAATTTGCAATAAGCACAAAACACAACCTGTTGGAGTCCCAATGACTTTTATTGGCGATAAGGTGTTTATAGGATTTGCTTATGGAGATCAGGAAATTTTCAACTCTCAATACAATGCTTTTATTGGCTATAGTAGTGTAATAGAGAAAGCTATTAAAGAATATGTAGAAAAAGGTGGTGTAGATTGTCCTTCTCAAATTTCTCCATCTTCTACTATAAACCAACCATTTACTCCAATTTCACAATCGCCAAATACTTCAATAAATCTGCCTTCAAATATAATTCTGATTGTTGTTCTTACAATTGCTATAGGGACTATCTTTGTACTACTGAGAAATAAGATTAAAATTCAAATAAAGAAAGGAGTTATTTCATTTCTTTTTGTTTTTCTCTTGTTACCAATTTCTCTAGCTCAAGAGATTCAAGTTCCATTAATTGGTAAAATAAGCGGAGAAGCACCCGTTATCATTCTAGGTGTGATTCTTGGTCTGATGGATGGCGTTTTTAATCCCTGTGCCCTTTCAGTTCTATTCTTCCTTATAGCATATCTAATCGGTTTAGGATCAAGAAGGAAATGTTTGATTATTGGTACTATTTACTCTCTGATGATTTTTATCATCTATGCTCTTTTCATGTTTGGAATATTGAATGTGATTTACTATGTTGGTAATCTATCGTTAATCGAAAAAGTGATTAGCGTACTTCTAATAATCTTCGGAATAATAGAAATAAAAGATTTCTTTTTCTATGGAAAAGGTTTCTCATTAGAAATTCCAAAATTTACATCTTCTTACATAGAGAAGCTAATTAAAGCCGCTACAATTCCTTCTGCCTTAATTCTCGGATTGCTAGTAGCATTGGTGGAAATTCCTTGTGCGGGAGCATTTCCATTCTTCTACACAACTTTATTAGCAAGCAAAGGAATTCATGGCATTCAAAATATTCTTTACATTCTTTGGTATAACATCTTTTTTGTTTCTCCACTAATTCTGCTAACTTTGATATTCTACCTTGGTTTTGCAAAGGTAGAAGAAGCTGAAAAGAAGAGGTTAGAGCTCAGAAAATACATGAGATTAACAGCAGGTATAATAATGATTTTGTTAGGATTAAGCATTCTTGTGGGGTGGTTATGAATGAAAATTTTGGATAAAATTCTTGGCGGAAACATTCTTTACTATCCAGGCTGCCTAACAAAATTTGTAGGAAAGGATTTGAAAGAAAATTACGAGAAAATTTTGAGAACAATTGGAATTGATTTTATTGAGCTTAAAGAAAAAGAAGTTTGTTGCGGCTCACCACCTTTAAACGCTGGTTATAAGAAAACAGCAGAAGATTTAGCTAGAAAGAACTACCATGTTTTCAAAGAACATAGAATTACCAAAATAATCTCTAATTGTCCTGCTTGCTGTAAAACATTTTCTCAAGATTATCCTCTTCTCCTAAAAGAATGGGATATTAAAGTTGAACATGCTTCTCAAACAATTTACAAAGCTATACAAGAAGGAAAACTGAAAATCAAGAAAAAAATAGAAAAGACAGTAACTTTTCATGATCCTTGCTATTTAGGAAGATATATGAGTATCTACGAAGAACCGAGAAAGATCTTAGAGTTTATTGGTTGTAAAATTGTTGAGATGAAGTTTAATAGAGAAAATTCATTTTGTTGTGGTGGCGGCGGAGGAGTTCAATCTAATTACCCAGAGCTTGCAAATTCTATAGCGAAAGAAAGAATAGAGCAAGCTTTAGAAAGTAAGGCAGAATTTTTGGTCACAGCTTGCCCCCTTTGCTATTATCATTTGAAAAGAAATTCAAAAGAAATTCAAGTTTTTGAAATTTCTCATCTTTTAGTTCAGTGTCTATAATTTTTATATTCCTATGCTAAAGAAAAATATGGATGAAACATTATTTTTTCAAACTTTATACAATTCTTTTGTTGCATATATACCAAATCTTCTAGCATTTTTCATTTTACTGTTCTTAGGTTGGGGAATAGGTAAGATTGTTGGAAGGATAGTAGAAGAAATCATAAAAAGGTCAAGAATAGAATCAGCTTTGTTCAAGAAAAAACCGATAATTTCTTTATCTTCTCTATTTTCAATAATAGCATCTTGGAGTATCTATCTTTTGTTTTTGCAAGCTGGCGTTGATGTTTTAGGAATTAAAGCCATTTCTGATATTCTTTCTTCTCTTTTATCTTTTATTCCAAGATTTGTTGCTTTTCTTATAGTATTTCTTGCTGGCTATTTCATTTCAGAGTATGTGAGGGCGAATATAGAAAGAAGTGAAGTAGAATATAAAGGTTTGTTATCAAGAATTGTTTTTTGGTTAGGAATTTACGTTTCAGCAATAATCGCCTTACCTCTTGTTGGCATAGACGTTTTCATTCTTGAAGTGATACTAATAGTCGCTATAATTAGCATTCTTTTACCATTTTCCATTGGTTTTTCTCTTGCAGTGAAGGATGAAATTAAAAAAGTTATAAAAAAACAATTGAAAAAACTGTCTAAGATTTAAATCCTTCTTGCAACTTAATTAAATGAA
>Ga0078972_1011590_pt1 | contig 15692 bp, 7 predicted proteins | sample YelNatPaOPGAMG01_FD_67568 | JGI IMG/M metagenome (GOLD analysis project Ga0078972, IMG submission 67568) | Hot spring thermophilic microbial communities from Obsidian Pool, Yellowstone National Park, USA - OP-RAMG-01 (SPADES assembly) (version 2) | ecosystem: Environmental > Aquatic > Thermal... | reverse complement strand
CTCAAGAAGATTTTCAATTTTTCTGAATCTTTCTGGAATTACATTGAACATTACTGAAAGGTCAAGAATAAAATCATATAAAGAAAATTCATTTGAAGGAACAATGTCAATCCCTTGATTTGCGATTGTTTTTGCATTGTTAAGAATTAAGTTTTCAGATTCGCTGATAAGTTCAGTTTGAGAGATTTTACCATTCCAGTAGGATTCAAGTGCTTTTTTAAGTTCCCTTTTAGGACCAATTCTTGGATAACCAAAGACAGTTGTTTTGACAGGCATAAAGTTCCCTCCCACGAGGTTATCTGAAAGCCAAAGGCTTTCAGGTTGGATAGGTCTTCCGGCTTAGGGCTAATGCCTACTTGCCCGCCTTCCCATCTGCATTCTGCAGACAGTGGCATTATTGGGCTTTCGTTCCCGACACGGCTGCGGGGCAGCGGGGGATTCTCACCCCTCTTCCCTTAAATCCAGTCTAAACAGTATATAAAAATTTTACAAGCACGGTCAAACTGGGGAGATTATAAAAAGTTTTTCAGTGTGGTAAATTTTCAAAGAAGATAGAAATCTTTATGGTTACTATTCTTGATAATTCATCTAACAGTGGATGTATTTTTATTTTTTAATATGCAAATTACACCTAAAATTACCTATAGGAATTTGTTTTCAGGCGATTTTGTCATCCCTTCGCAGACCCTTCGTAGACCCTTCGCATAAGCTCAGGGCTTCGGCTCAGGACTTTGGTTCAGGACTTTGGCTCAGGATAGCGTCTGAGGGAGCGTAAGCGACCGAAGAAACCCTTCCTTTCTGAGCGTCTTTATTCTGTCATTCTGACCCTGAGCTTATGCGAAGGCGAAGAATCTCAAAAGGAGACCCTTCGGCTTCGCCTCAGGGTGACAAGCAAAAAAGGGTGACAAAAAGGGTCACTCTGACACTCTTTTTTCCTACTTCTTCCTCTATACAGTTATGGAGTAGAACTTGGTGACAAAAAGGGTCATTCTGCCCCTCTTTTTTTCTGTCATTCTGCCCCTTTTTTTCCTGTCATTCTGACCCTGAGCGAAGCGAAGGGGAAGAATCTCAACCTTTTCACCAAATAGGTTTTTCAATTAGAGAGTTCCTTCGCTTCGGCTCAGGACAGCGCCTCGGGGGATTTACCCCCTCGGAATGACAGGATAAGAGAAAACCCCCTTTTTCTATTGGCAATTTTAGGTTACAATATTTTATGGCTTTTTAATTAAAAATTTTTTATTATAAATATAAAAGCCATTTTCTACTATGACTACACGAATTAAAGAAATAAAAGATTACATTGAGGTAGAATTAGAACTCATACCATCAGGAATGAAGATTCCATTTGATATTTTTGTGTTTGAGGAAGGCGAAATAAAACAAATTTTAACCAAAGGAGAAAATTTTTCATCCATTAAAAAGACGACCCTAAAAGAGAAAAATATTGACAAAGTTTACATAAAAACTGAAGATAAAAAGTCTTTTCAGAATTTAATATATGAAGTTAATCCAAAGGAATATATAGATAGATTGTTAGATAGACATACAATTAAAAATGAATTTTATTTTAAGATTGAGAAAGAATGCCTTGAGCCTGAATTGCCAGTAAATTTTAATTTATATGTTTATGATGGAAAAAATTTAAGACTTATTTATCAGGGTAATGAAAAAGAGCCCTTTTCTATAAAAAATGAAATTCCCGATGGTGATATTTTAATAGCAAAAGAAGACTTAAATCTTTATGAAGATTATCTCTTAACTTTAGCAAGGAAGAGGAGTAATGAACCTCAAATTATTAAAGAAACTACCAAGTTAATAATAAGAGAAATATATAATGAACCAACTAATAGAGATAAGTTATTAATTTTGGCAGATAAAATTGACGAAATAATTAATTACGGCACCTTCAATCCCGATATCTTAGAAAAATTTCTCATAATGAAAAAACATGATAATTACTGTTACATTCATTCTATAAATGTTATGACCTTAAGCCTCTCATTAGGCTTAAAAATAAAAATGAATGAAGAAGAATTGAGGCTTCTTGGTATGGCAGCAGTTTTGCACGATATAGGGAAGATAAAGATATCACCTACAATTTTATCAAAGATTGGCAGAATGTCAGATTTAGAATTTAACATATTCAAAACCCATGTTAATGAATCCGTAAAAATTGCAAAAGAATTAGGCTTACCAGATAAGGTGATTAAAGGCATAGCTCACCATCATGAAAAATTAAATGGTAAAGGTTATCCTTTTAATCTCAAAGGAGAGCAGATATCCCTTTTCGGCAAGATTATTTCTATTGTAGATGGATATGAGGTATTGACAACTCCGCAACCACTAAGGTATGCTTTTACCCCATTTAATGCATTACAGATTTTAGTTCAAGATAAAGGAGCTTACGATAAAAATTTCCTTGAAATATTTATAAAAATGATTGGACGATTAATTTAATTATTTTTTATTAAAATTTTCCGGGTTTGATATCTTTAATCATATCCAAAATTTATTAAACAAAAGAATTGTGGATATTATTAGTTGAAGTTGAAGGAAGAGGTAGTTCATAGAAAAATTATCATCCTGATTTTGTTGTTTAATATCAGGAACAAACATTTTCTTAAGAAACCTTTTTAAAAGGTAATTTTAATCCTCTCAGATTTAAAACTGGAGTTAATAATTCTTTAACTTCTTCTCGGGGTAGTTTATAATAGCTTTGAAGGGTAAAAATTACTTCAAAAATCACCAGGGGAGAAGATATAACTTTTTCTTCATTTCTTTCTATTCTTTTTAGTAGTTCCAGAACATCATAAGCTTTCTTTTCATCATCCTTTGTAAAGTATCTAAGGAGTATGTTTGCATCAAGAAATTTTGCTCAAGCTTTGATTTCACTGGCATAATTTTAACTGAATTATCTTCTATGATAAAAATAATCTGCTCACCAGTGTTAACTCCCAGAAAATCTCTTACTTGCTTAGGTAAAGTAATCTGTGATTTTTTTGTAAGAACAAATTTATTAGTAAGGATTTTCATAATTTCTTACCTCATCTAAAGTATTACTTGTTTTGGTGTAATATAAAAATCAAATAAAAGTCAATAAATTTTTTCCTTAAATTGCCATTAGGCACATAAAAAAGAGCTCCTTTTACGGATTTTAATTTTAAGGGTGATATAAAATATCACCTAATAGGTGAAATAAATACCCAAAAAAAGAGCCTCATAAGTATGATAAAACAAAAATAAGTTATCCCGCACAAAGGAAAATATACAGCCAAAGCAAATTTAGCAGTTTATTCTGAATTTTTAAGAGGATTTGGTATAAAGGAGCTTGTAGAAAAACTCACACTTACTTCGGGGTCAAATAGGGGTTATCCTGCCTTTTGTTTTTTAGTATTTTACCATTACACAATTTTCTATTTAATCCCGAAAAAAAATCATATAAGAGTCTTTCTAAAAAGAGTTCTTATTGTCAAAAGCCTGGTTATTGGAACCTCTATCAATAATTTTAGGGAAATACCTTAAATTGCCGATTTAACAAGGAGGTTTTTCTCTTATTCTGTCATTCCGAGGGGGTAAATCCCCCGAAGCGCTGTCCTGAGCCGAAGCGAAGGAACTCTCTAATTAAAAAACCTGTTTGGAGAAAAGGTTGAGATTCTTCCCCTTCGCTTCGCTCAGGGTCAGAATGACAGGAAAAAAAGGGCAGAATGACAGAAAAAAGGGGCAGAATGATCCTTTTTGTCACCAAGTTCTACTCCATAACTGTATAGAGGAAGAAGTAGGAAAAAAGAGAGTCAGAGTGACCCTTTTTGTCACCCTTTTTTTGCTTGTCACCCTGAGGCGAAGCCGAAGGGTCTCCTTTGGAGATTCTTCGCCGTCGCTTAAGCTCAGGGTCAGAATGACAGAATAAGGACGCTCAGAAAGGAAGGGATTCTTCGGTCGCTTACGCTCCCTCAGACGCTGTCCTGAGCCGAAGCCCTGAGCCGATGCCCTGAGCTTATGCGAAGGGTCTGCGAAGGGTCTGCGAAGGGTCTGCGAAGGGTCTACGAAGGGTCTGCGAAGGGATGACAAAATCACCCGAAAAGAGATTTCTATCGGCAATTTCAAGGAAATACCTGCAACTTGACTGTCAAAAAACGCTTTGATATAATCTGAAAAGAAAACAGGCTTAATGACAACATATCATTGGATAACTATTGGAGATTCAAGATGGAAGAAAAAATATTTCTTTTGAGCATTGGTATTTTATTAATAACATTGAATTATAAAATAGAGGGGAAGTTTGTATAAGCTTGCCTGGGATTTAGATACGAGAGGGATATTACTTACAGAAGAAAATATTAATAACATATTTCCCCCGAGACCTGTATTTTATGAAGAGCTTGATTTATTAGGTTTTGATAAATTTTGGCAATATCCAAAAGTTGAAGAACCTCTTTTGTGGGCTATTGGGAGAAGATATTACTATGAAGGCAAACTTGTCGGAGAAGCAAGTGGTGGAGGGATTTTTGAATCTCCGCAAATTAAAGTTACTAAAGAGGGGGAAAATTTAACAATAAAACCTGTTGACATAAAAAAAATGGTCACTAAAAATCAAGAATTTCTTAATATTTTGATAAATGAAGCTATTGATTTTATTGCAGATGTATATGATAAATACAAAAAAAAGGTTGACCAATTTGTAGTTTCTTATAGTGGCGGAAAAGATAGTCAAGTTGTTTTAGACCTTGTTAGTAGAACTTTATCACCAAATGATTATATCGTTGTTTTTACTGATACTACAATGGAATTGCCCACAACATATGATGTATTTGAGAAGACTAAAGAATTTTATCAAAAAATTTATCCATCTTTAAAATTTTATGTTGCAAGGAATGAAAAACCCGCATCTGAATTATGGGAAATCTTTGGTCCTCCGAGCAGAATTATGAGATGGTGCTGTTCAGTTTATAAAACAGCTCCTGTTGTTAGATTAATAAGAAGCCTAAATTCTGACAAAAAAAGAACCAAAATTCTTGTTTTTGATGGGGTAAGGGCAGATGAAAGTTCAGCAAGAAACAGTTACACAAGAGTCGCAGAAGAAATGAAACATATCTCTGTATTTAATTCAAGAATTATTATGTATTGGTCATTATCAGAAATATTTTTATATATTTATGCGCGTTCTATTGTTGATATTAAAGGACAATATCTATTTAATAAAGGTTATCGTTACGGATTAAATAGGGTAGGTTGTAGTATATGCCCTTTTGCTTCGGAATGGTCTGAATTTATAATAAAGAAAAAATTTCCCAAAATAGTATATAAATATGTAAAAATCTTAGAAAAATTTATAAAAACATCAGAAATAATAGAAGATTGTAAAGTTAAAGATTATATAGGATTTGGACATTGGAAAAAAAGAGCAGGGGGAAAAATTATTTCAACAAATTTGAAGTTAAATATTTTATCAAAGGAACCAAATTTAAAGGCGTATATAAAATCTAATGAAGGCCAATTAAACAAATTTAATTGGTTAAATTTGTTTAACAATACAATTCAAAAAAACAATGAAAATGAAATACACGGAAGTATTGAAATTAATGGTAAAACGTTTAATTTTTTTGCTGAAAGAAAATTAGATGATAGATTTTATATTGAATGTCAAAGCATTGATAAAATTTCATTTTCTTTATTTAGAAAAATTTTTAATAAGATTGCATTTTGTGTTAATTGTGGTGTATGTGAAGCTGAATGCCCAACAGGAGCTTTAAAAGTGATTCCAGAGATACGAATAAATAAATCTATATGTATTGAGTGTCACAATTGTTTAAATGTGAATTCTTATGGATGTATATTAGCTAAATCGTTAAATTTTAGGGAAAAAGGAGAGATTAAAATGAAAGGACAAGGAATTGACAGATATTCAACTTTTGGGTTTAGGAAAGAATGGTTAAAAGCTTTCTTCGACCAATATGAAACATGGTTAGAAACTAATACATTAGGTCCTGTTCAAAGGAAAGCTTTCAATGTATGGCTAAAAGAAGCAGAAATAATAGAAAAAAACATAAAAGGAAGGATTGTAATAACCGAACTGGGTAATATTTTAAGAGAAATATTCTATAAAGACGAAATTTTAGTATGGCAAATCATTTGGATAAATTTATATTATAATTCAAATATAATTAAGTGGTATTTAAATACGTTTGATTGGGGAATTTCTATTAATAAGGACGAATTATTAGAAAAGTTACAAGAGAGTTACCCAAATTTGACAGAAAAAACAATAAAGAATCCATTAAGTGCTCTAATAGAATGCTTATATAAAAATGATACTTGGGGTAAATATTTGAAATTAGGTATTTATGAGAAAGTGAACAATAATAAAATAATAAAGAAAATTGGTACAACTGAATTAAGTCCATTTTCAGTTCTATATTTATTATATAGATATGCAAACAATAACAGAAAATATAGATTAACTCTATCCGAACTTTATGAAAAAGAAAAAATAGGAACTCCATTTATTATTTTTGGTATATCAAAAGATAATTTAAAAAATATTTTAATTTGGTTGCATGACAATAAAAAAGATTTAATCCAATTCGATTGCAAAGCAGGATTAGATAATATTAATCTCATTGAAAAAATTCAAGATTATTCACTTGTTCTAAAATATTATAATGGGAATAAATGAGTAAAAGTATTTTTGCCTATTTAACTTTTGGATTAAGAGAAGATTGGTTACTTCAATATTTGAGACAAGGGCAGAAATTCTTTAATAATAATTCTTTGGGGCCAATACAATTAGAGTCCTTCATTAGATACTTAATAGATTGTGGACTTATAGATAAAAATTTTTATTTGACTAAACTAACTGACTTATTGAAAAAAATTCAGAATCATAAATATTTTTTATGGGGGATTATATGGATTAATTTATGTTTTTCTTCTCTTTTATATAAATTTTGGACAAATTACCCTATTGATATATATAACAAGGAAAATATTTTAAAAATTTTATCTCAAGAATTTCCAAAAAAATCAACTCGTTCAATACTTAATGCCTATATGTCTCTTGTCTCTACTTTTGAAAGAACCCCTATTGGAGATGAATTAAAGCAAGGAAGAGTGATAAAAAAGGGGAATCAAAGAATTGTAATTAAAGAGGGTAATCCTGATGTTCCTTTCCAAGCAATTATTTATAACCTATATAAATTTGCTGAATATTATAAAATGTATTCGTTTACATTAAAAAAAATTGAAAACATGGAACTAAGTCCACAGAAAATCTTCGCAATGGAAACTTCTAAAGTTGAAAATATTTTAAAAAAATCATGGAATTCATCAATATTTAAAGTAAATTTGTCTGATATCGAGCCTTTATTTGTCTTAAACAATGAATTAACTTCTTTAGATGTTTTATCTATTTTAATTGGAGGCAAAGATGAAATATAAGGAAATTTTAGATTTATATGACTATTTCCAGCCAAATTATGATATTACAGATGAAAAAGGCGATTACTGGAAACAATTTATTCCAACGCAGGATTTTATGGAAATTTTAAAAACAGTGCTTAATTCACTTGAAGCAAACAATCCTAAGGATAAAAAATCTATTTGGATACAAGGAACATATGGAACAGGCAAAAGTCATGCAACAGCTGTAATAAAGCATCTTTTGTGGGATCCCTTTGATTCAATTCAGGATTTTGTAGAAAAAATACCTAACTCTCAAGTAAAAGCACATTTAATAAATTTCAGAAATACAAATAGAGTTTTTCCAGTCACGATAAAAGGAATATCAGGCGCTTATGATCCTAAAAGTTTTAAATTAACAATTGAAAAAAATTTAAAAGAAGCTCTAAAAAAAGAGGGGATTTCAGTCAAAACTAAAGAAGAATTTAACAAATATCTTGATTTTGTTGAGAATGCTTATTACATAAATTGGGATATAATTTTTGAAAGAAACCCTGAATTAAAAGCAGTTGTTTATGATAAAAATGGCTTAATACAAAGACTTAATAATTATGATAGCGATGTTCTGAGAATGTTAGAACAAAGTTTGGAACAAATTACTATCCCTTTGTCTTCTATTGAGAATTGGTTAAGTGAAGTTTTGAATGAATTAAAACTTAAAAATGTATGTACTTATCTTATGATTTATTGGGATGAATTTACATCTATTCTTGAATTAAATCAAATATCAACAATTTTAAGCCTAATTCAATCAATAGCTGAGAAAACGCTAAATAGCGATATTTTTTTATTCATTATAAGCCATAGACATCCTCAACAGACTCAAATTGCTTCAGTAGATATCGAAAAAGTATTGGGGAGATTTCATTATAGGGACTATAGAATGGAGAATATAACTACATATCATGTAATTTCAAACTCAATTCGAAAAAAAGATATGCAGGTATGGAAATCTTTAAGGGAAGATTTGAATGATTTAAGACTTAGTAATTTATTATGGAGATTGGTTGAAAAAAGGGATGCTTCAGCTAAGGAATTATTAAAAGATGTTTTTCCAATTCATCCATACACCGCTTTTCTTGCCAATAAAATATCTGATTTAATAGGATCTACAAATAGAAGTATATTTAATTTTTTATATGATGATGAAAGAGGATTCAAAAAATTTATTAATGAATATCCCACAGAAGATGGAGAAAATATAGAGTATTTTCTAACAGCAGACTTTCTTTGGGATTTCTTTCTTGATGATTTCAGAAGAAATTTACAGGAGAAATTTTTTGCTATTAGTGAAAAAACTAAGTTTTTAGATTCTGTAAAAAGAGAAGGTAAAGCTTATGAAGCAGTTTATAAGGGTATTTTGCTTCTTAATATTTTAACCTCTTACACTGATATAGGTAGAGGGATTCACGAGGCTTATTTACCTTCAAGAGAGAATATAAAAGGTATGTTTCTCGGAACAAGTTATGAAAAGGATGTTGATAAAATTCTTGATTATATTGATGAAAAAGGATTTATACCTAAAGGGCCTGATGGTCTATTTTTAGTATTTTTAAATATAACTAATTTAAAGGAGTTAGAAGCTGAAAAGGCAAATGTTAAAAAAGATTATGAAGATATATCTAATGCTCTACTTGAAAGTCATAAAGAGGAAATTGAAAATTTTGTAAAAGCCAATATTTTCAGAAGCACTGATTGTAACATATATGGTAGTAATCTTCAAAAACATGAGATAAAATTTAAGCTTAATAAATTTTTTAAACCGTCCAATAAGTTAAATTTAGCTATTATTATAAGCAGAAATGAAACTGAAAGAGAAAATTTTAGAAGATTCATAAGAGAATTAGTACAAGAAGAAAATATTACAGAAAATGGTATTGTTATTATAGCAGAGGAAGTTTTAGGTGATAAAAATTTTGAAAGACTTACTGAATATTCCGCAAGAAAAAAAATAGCATCAAAATCTGCAAATAGAGAAGAAGTTGAAATATATAATGGATATATTAAGAACCTTATAAATGATTGGTTAATAAAAATAAAAAATGGTTATTCAGAAATTTTTTATAAAAAAAATTCATTTAAGATACTCTTTAAGGATATTGAATATAAGATTAATGGCGAAATTTCTCAAGTTTATTTTCCATTAGGAGCTGAAACATTAAAAGATTTAAAGACAAATATAAATGTGTGGAGAAGAAATTCTGATAGGGTTATTGATTATTTTATATTTTCTCAAACCATAGATGTTTTAGAGGAAAAGACAAGAAAAAATCCAGAATCTACTCTTAGAGGTATATTGAAAGCAGTCGCAGGAAATTATATAGTTGATAAGAATTTAAATTTTATTAGTAATATAGAAATTCATCCAACAGTAAAAATTTGTCAGGAAATTGAGAAAACAATAAAGCAAAAATCAAATTCGACTTTTAATCTTGCTGATGAACTTGAATTTTTAAGGTATCCTCCATATGGTTTATCTGAGAATATGATATCCGCTGCAATTATAGCATTTGCTATGAGGCCATTTTTAAATAAACTCTACGAGGAGGGAACAGGAAGAAAAATAACTAAAGATTTGATGAGAGATAAAATAGTTTCCTTGTTTAAATATTGGAAAAGTGGAAGAGAAAAAGAAAAATTGAATGTTCGTTTAGGTAGTCAGGAAGAGGCAGAACTTGTAGAGATTTTAGCAGAAATATTCAAATTAGAAGAGGAAGGAAATTTAAACAAAATAAGATGGGGAATTAGAGAATGGATTAAAAATATTGGTTATCCGGTATGGAGTATAAAATATTTTAAAGATAATAAACTTTGTAGTGATCTATCAATTTTTATTAGTTATATGATTAAAACTATTGATAAAGAAATAACTCATGAAAATATTTGCAAGATTCTAAGATTTGTAAAATTAGCTAAAACAGATATAATGTTGCTAATTGATAAAGAAAAATTTAAACAAGGTTTTATGAACTGGTTGGCTAAAATTGAAGAATTAAAAATTGAAGAAGATGAATTTGAAGAGCTTTATTCATTTTTAAAAGAGAACATGCAAGAGGAGGTAGGATTATGGACTGAAGATTCAGTGAAAATGAAAGTTGAGATTTGGATAAATAAGAAAAGGCTTGAAAAAATCGAAAAAGAATTTATTTTAACCCTTGAAGAAATATTCCAAATTGAAAATTCACAAAATTTTTCTGATTTAAAGAGTAAGGTAATTGAAGTAATAAATGATAGGATAAAATATCCATTATGGGTTTTTAACTATTATTTTATAGACGATAAAGTTTCATGTGAAGCCTTAAAAAATATTCAGGCATTTATTAATAGTGAGCATAAACTCGCAAATGAAGTATTAATTAGTTTTCTTGAAAACATTAAAATTAGAAAATCTTTTCTAATGAAATATCTAAATGAAACGAATGGTGAAAATGCGTTTAATGAATGGGCTAAAAATAAAGGAATAATTGAAGGAAGGAAGTTTGCCTATTTTGTGAGAAATAATATAAATTCAAAACCACACTTATGGATAGAATCAGAAATACTAAAACTCCTACCACATTTTGATTTTATTGAATTATTAACAGATATATTTGAACTTGAAAATGTTGTAAATTTAGAAACATTACAAGAACAGCTTAAGAAATATCCTATTAGCAAAGATTTACCATTTTGGATATATAAATATGCGGACGAAATTGAAGATAATGTTCATGCTTTCCTTACATGTGTTATGAATTTTGTCAATTATAATAAATTTGATCCAAACACTGTTAATGATTTAAAAAATGCAAAAAAGTTAATAAAAGAAAAAATTAAAAATATACTAAATACTGAATACGGTAAACAATTATTTTTAAAATGGCTTAATAGTAAGTTACAAATGGAGTATGAAAATTTAGAAAATTTGAAGGATAAAGTCAAAGCAAATATTGCTGTTGAAGATTTTTTGTGGAATGAAGATAAAGTTTCAAATTGGATATATAATAATATGCATGTTTTTATTGATGAAAACAGGAAAGAGAATGTGAAGAGAAAAATAATTTATTGCGATAAGGATGTTAAGAAAATTTTAATCCAAATTATTGATGAACATCCAGAATTATGTAGTATATTAGACAAATACCTATGAAGAATTTTAAAAATGTAGATGAAGTTGGTAGATATATTGATGAAGATAAAAAAATATTAGGATATTATTCAAGATATCCAGTCCGGATTATTTTTTTTTATAACAAGAAAGATTTTAAAATTTTTTTAAAAAAAATACTTAATGAGAAAAATTCATTAAATCTTCTTGATCTGACAACAGAAAGTCCTTTCACAGAAAATGAAGATAGTTGGCTAACAATGTCACAAATTATTGAAATTTTTAAGACTATTGATTCAGTGAAAGATTATATTATAGTCCCATTATCTGAATTTTTAAGATTTTTCCCTAATGATCAATTTATCGCTACTATGCAATCAATATTTGAAATAGAAAATTCTGATAAAAATCAGCAAAAAAGAAGGATTTATCTTCCATTTTTAGGTTTAAAAAATAAATTGGAGAGTTTTTTCTGGCAGAGATATCCGAGAAACACGGAATGGGATCCATTATGGGAAGTAAATGGAGATTTACAGAGGATAAAAGTGTATTATTTTTTAAATTTTTGCTCAGAAGAAAATATTCTAACATCATCTAAACAATTGTTAGAGCTTTGGAAAAGAGATTTAATGCAAGATAATGTTGTTTGTAATTCTAAAGTCTTAAGACATTTATTTATGAATTCTTGCAATGATGAATGTTATGACTTTGAATATTTAGAAAATTTAAAAGATTATTTAGAAAAACTTAAAGGAATTAAAGTTCCAATTCCATATTTAGAGCAAGAAGAAAATTTTTGGCAACTGTTAATTGAGGAATTTAACAAGTCAAAAACAGATAGTTTCAAAGATTTAGCAGAGAATTATTTAAATATAAGAAAAATCGATGAAAAAGATATTTTAATTCTTTGGTATGAGCAACCAAATGATTTTGGTAGGTGGCTAACTAAATGGTATTTTTTAAATTACAGCGGAATTAATGAAAGTTATGCAAAAATTATTTTTAAAGAATTGAAAAATTATGACCAAATTTCTATTTTTAATTCTTACTGGTTCAAAATCTTTGAATTGGATTTATCAAAAGATTTTGGTGCCAAAAGAAGAGAGACATTAAGGGAGTTTTATGCACACTTAAATTATTCAATACCGTTTGAACAGGATTTAAAAAAGAAAATTGAATTTATTTATGAAAAAAGTTCAGATATAATTTGCGAATATTTAACAGGTATTTCATTTGTAGAAAAACAATTTATAATTGAACATATTGATGATATAAAAAATCTTCAAGAATTATATCCGGAATTTTATTTTTACACAAATGATGCCGATATAGAACTCGAAGAGAAACAAAAGTGGATAACTAAGTACTTTAAAGAATACAGAAAATCGAAAATAAAAAATAATCCATCTAATGAATTGCTTGAAATACTTAACAAAATTAATAACTCAAAAGAAACTTTTTTTGAATGGTATTATTCCTTTAAAAAACCTGAATTTTTTCTTGTAGATTCGAAAATATTTGTAATTGATGCTCTTGGTTTTGAGTTTGTCCCTTTTATAGTAAATTATCTTAAACAAAAAGGTTTTATAGTAAATGTGAATGTTGCAAGAGCAAATTTACCAACTATAACAGAATTCAATAAAATCGACAATATTGAGCTAATTAGAGATTTAGATATTTTTATTCATTCAGGGTATTACAAATATCCAGATACGCTTATAAAAGAGATAGAGATAATAAAGAAAATAGTAGATGATTTATCTATAAGGGAATCGGAATTTATCATTACCGCAGATCATGGATTTACATCTTTTGCTACAAAGTCATTGAAAGGTATAAAGAGATACGATATAGAAAATATTAGTCATGAAGGCAGGTGCGCTTTTTTATCATTAGATAGTCAATTCAATGATGAAACCGATTTTTTAAGATATGAAACGGAAATAAATGGAGAAAAGAAAATATCATTGATCGCTCTCAAATATGTATCTTTATCTGAAATTCCAAGGAGAGAATCTCATGGAGGAGCTACTCCTGAAGAGATTCTGGTTCCAGTTATTAAAGTATATAAAGCCCAATTTGATGAAGATGTTGAGGTAATCATAGAAAATCCTGAAATTCAAGTAAGAGAGCCTTTACTAAAGTTTAGAATTAAGCCTCGAATAGATTTAAAACCGACTGTTAAATATATGAATAAACAAATTGAAACGATTTACTTAGAAAAAGAAAATCTTTATGTTATTAATTTAAAAGGTTTTAAGGTAGGCGAGCATAAATTTTTATTAAAGATAGGGAATACAGAAAAAGAAATAAAAATTAGAATTAAGGGAGGAATGAAGGAGAAAGATCTACTATGAATAATTTTACAGATTTAGACAGAAAAATAACGGAAGTATTTCCGAATGAATCCGTTTATAAATCAAGAGAAAATTATAGCATCTTTTCTGGTAAAAATATCCCCTCATTTATAAAAGATTGGTTAATTAAAAAGTTTACTGATAATGATGGATACCTTGATAAGGAATCGCTCTTAGATTTTTTAGATAAGTTTATTCCGAGAAAAGAAAATACAGAAAGAATTAAGGGAGAATTAATTAGAACAAGAAAAAGTAAAACTTTACTTTGTCGGGCAATAATAGAGCCAGATATAAGGAAAGACTTAATGAGGTTTTCTATCCCTGATTTAGAAATTAAACCCCAAGAGGGAAGAGTGGAAAGATATCTACTTGAAAAATATAAAGAATTAGAAGGTGGTGAAGTTTGGGGTATATTTACTATAGCTTATATTCCTCCGGAAGATAAAAACGGAGGATGTATTTCTCTAATTGATTATAAACCATTTAAACCTTATGATATTGATTTTGAATACTTTATAGAGGGAAGAAATGAATTCACAATAGAAGAATGGATAGACTTATTAATTAAATCGATGGAATATAATCCTGATAGATTTCAAAGTCTTGAACAAAAACTGCTATTCTTATCGAGATTGCTTATTTTTGTTGAACCAAGACTTAACATTATTGAACTAGCACCAAAAGGAACGGGTAAGTCATATATTTTTAATAATTTAAGTAAGTATGGATGGTGCATAAGTGGAGGAATTGTTAGCAGAGCTAAAATGTTTTACGATATATCAAAAGGAAGTTTCGGATTTATTCAGAAATATGATTTTATTGCAATGGATGAAATACAAACAATAAAATTCACCGATGAAAATGAGTTAAGAGGTGCTTTAAAAAATTACCTTGAATCAGGGAGATTTACAGTTGCTAATGTAAGTGGTAGTTCTAATGCTGGAATGATTCTTTTGGGTAATATTCTCCTTGATGAAAACCTACAACCTCTAAAGAATACTTATTTTTCAGATTTACCAGAATTTTTTCATGAGTCAGCTCTTTTAGATAGGTTTCATGCATTTATTGAAGGTTGGAGACTGCCAAGAATTACTGAAGATATAAAAGTAAGAGGTTATACCCTTAATGTTGAGTATTTCTCCGAGATTCTTCATTATTTAAGAGATTGTTCAGAATTTGCAGCAATAGTCGAAGATCTATTGGAAATCCCACCTAAAGCTGATACAAGAGATGTTATAGCAATAAAAAAACTTTGTACATCTTATTTAAAACTTCTATTTCCTAATTACAAAAAATTAAACAGTATAGATAAAAAGGAGTTTGAAATATTTTGTCTTAAACCTGCATTAGAAAAAAGAGGAATAATTCGTAAACAAATTCATTTAATAGATTATGAATTTAAAAAAGATTTGCCGGACATTCAAATAAAAAAAAAATTAAATAATGAAAGAAAAAACTTGAATCAGTGAAAATTTCAATGTGGCATAAAATCATTGCGACTGTTTTTTTTATTGGTTACTGTCCCTTTGCACCCGGTACTGTGGCTTCAGTATTTGCAATGGCTATTTTATGGATTTTTGCTCCATCAGAGGCAGCTATTTTATCTATGCTAATCAGTTCATTGATTCTTGGAACAATTTCTTCTGGAAAGGTGGCTACGGAATCTAAATGCGAAGACCCTTCTTATGTTGTAATAGATGAGTTTGCAGGATATCTTACATCCGTTGCTTTTCTTCCTTTGAACTGGCAAGTTCTGGTTGCAGGATTTGTACTTTTCAGGTTTTTTGATATTC
>Ga0078972_1011588_pt1 | contig 15692 bp, 15 predicted proteins | sample YelNatPaOPGAMG01_FD_67568 | JGI IMG/M metagenome (GOLD analysis project Ga0078972, IMG submission 67568) | Hot spring thermophilic microbial communities from Obsidian Pool, Yellowstone National Park, USA - OP-RAMG-01 (SPADES assembly) (version 2) | ecosystem: Environmental > Aquatic > Thermal... | reverse complement strand
AGCGTGACGAGACGCGTTGTGTTGGAACTCCTGGCTGGAAGAGCCGACATGAAAGTGCGAGAAACGCCAGTGACCCTGGCAATGGCGAAATCTGCCTCAGAAGCGTTTCTCGCCTCCACGACTAGAAATGTCTTGCCTGTCGTAAAGATCGATGACATCCAGATAGGTCAGGGAAGGCCGGGGAAAATCACCCAAAGCGTCATGGAGTTATTTGAGGCCTATCTGAACAGCTATTGATGGTTCTCTTGAAGAACCTGCCGCGTCTTTCGCGGCATCCAATTTCTCGTCGCTGAACAACGGCGAAGGCATCTTTTTCAATTCAGTCGCTCACTTAATCAGATATATCAACAAGCTATCTGGCCGCGCCGCACGCTGCCAAGGTCATTCACTATTCCCTTGACAGAAGTTTGGAAGGTACCTATGCTGAGGCTACTTTGTCACTGAATTACCTAGTTTCACCGACGTGTGTTTTCGTGAACCGATGGTCCAGACGTCCCAAACATTGTAAGGAGGAGAAGTCATGAGTGTTCCTGATAAAATTCAAACTTGGCAGATGGTAAAGGGGCCGGTCTATGACAAGGCGGCCGGCAAGGTGACGGCGCCGGGAGAGCTTCAAAAGACGGAGATTCCATTACCTGAACTTGCTCAAGGCGAGGTGTTGGTACAGATCGCGGGCTGCGGCGTGTGCCACACTGACATGTCCTATTTTTATGACGGCGTTCCCACGGTGACAAAACCGCCTTTGACCCTGGGGCATGAGATTTCGGGCACGGTGGTAGCCGCAGGGCCTGGCGCCGAGTCGTGGATAGGGAAGAATGTGATCGTGCCTGCAGTCATGCCTTGCAACGCCTGTGACATCTGTCGTCAAGGCCGCAACAATAGATGCCTCGCCCAAAAGATGCCTGGCAATTCCTTGGGCATTTATGGAGGGTTTTCGAGCCACATCCCTGTGCCATCTGCAGACTTGTGCGTCATCGAAGACCTCAAGGGCCGTCCGCTGGAGAACTACGCGGTGATAGCCGACGCTGCGACGACTCCATATCAGGCTGCCATGAGAGCCGACCTCAAGGCTAATGATCCCGTGCTCATCACCGGCGTAACCGGCGGCGTGGGAGTGTATATGGCGCAGGTCGCCAAAGCCCTGGGAGCGCGTCCCATCGTGGGCATGGCGAGAAACGAGGCCAAGCTTAAACGCGCTCTTGAACTCGGAGCCGACTATGTGATCAACTCCAAGGACAAGGATTTTAAAGCGATTCAGGAGGAATTTCGAGGCATTGCGAAAGAAGCCGGCGTCAAGCACAATGTAGGGTGGAAGATCTTCGAGTGCACGGGCGTAGGATCGGCCCAGGACATCGCGCTCGGTCTGCTGGGCTTCATCGGAAAACTCATCGTGGTCGGCTTCGGCCTCCAGAAAAACAGCTACAGCATATCGCGCCTGATGGCGTTTGATGCCGAGATCATAGGGACGTGGGGTTGCTTGCCCAAGTACTATCCGAAGGTCCTCGAGATGGTGCAAAGCGGTCAGATCAAAATCGACCCGCTGTTGGAGACCAGGCCGATGTCAAAAATCAAAGAGGCTTTCGAAGAGGCGCACAGCGGCGGATTGATGAAACGAATCGTATTGACGCCAGACTTCTAGAGTTTTCGCGCACGGGACAACGTAGTTTTTTCTCAAAGCGTTTCAAGAGATTGCTTCGTTTCTCTCGCAATGCCGCATGAACAACTTTTTGTCACAGCAAAGCGCCGAGGCAGACGAAGCAATCTCAGCTCACCTCAATCGAGGAGAGCCCCCTCTCCAATTGGCCATTCACTTCGAGAACCGCTATGGTTGATTTTCCCCGATAAGTTCGGCATCGTCGAGTTGCGACGCGCCCTCAGAAACCGCCGCGGCAGCTATACAGGGGAATTCCTGTCTTGTCGAAAGAGCGAGGCTCGAACAAAACGAAAAAGCGAAGCGAGAACTCTTCGCCTTTGGGCCAAGATTTCTGGCTTCGCTCGAAATAAGAGAGAAGGTAGCGCTCGAACTGACGACCACTTCACCAAATTCGTCGTGAATTCCCGGCGCCGCTGCAGGCGGACCCGGGACTACCCACGAACAGCGCTCCCCGAATATGGCTACTCGGGCCTTTTTGCGATGGCGATCCGATATATGTCATACACGTCGTAAACTTTGATATCAGAAAAGCCCGCTCGGCTCAGATTTTCCTCGATTTCCTGCCTGGTCTCATAGACGTCGCAAACTTCTCCTCGAGACCCGAAGAGTCCCACAAGCCCACCGGGTTTCAAGAAGTTATACATGCATGAATAGATTGCGGGACGCAGCCATGGACGGATGTGGGGTATCATGAAAGAGCTAATCACCTTGTCAAAAGGTTTTTCAGGTCGATAGTCTTCCACAGAGGTGGCAACGAGCGTGCAGTTTTTCAGCTCTTTTTTGTTTATTTTTTCGAGGCCCAATTCGATCATATCTGGCGAAAGGTCGATGCCCACGACTTTTCGACATTTTTGCGCGGCAAGGACCGTGGCCGAGGCGGTTCCGCATCCCACGTCAAGCACCGAATCTCCATCCTCGACGGTCAGCTCGATAAGTTTCCTCAAACCCTTCCGATAGCCTGGGTCCATGGACCATTGCAGGTCATAACTTTTTCGTCTGTATTTGTAATATAATTGGATCGCCCGCTCCGAGGGCATCAATTTCACCACCGTCGTGCCCTGGATATAGGCCGTCCTCAGCGCCTTCACTATCGGCCGTATCAGTTTTCGGAACGGAGCATTGTCCTCGCTCACCATCGTCTCATTCATTCGGATACCCCCTAAAGGTAGTTCGTTCTATTTTAAGACTCCACACAATATTACAGAACGCCATCAGTGGCAAGGGAAAAGTCAATCCCCTGCGACCCATCCCCGCCCTTCAAGCAGAATTTTTTGGCATGCACGACATTTTGTACATACTCGCAATCGTGCGTGACAAGCAATCGCGCTGCTTCGGCGCCCTGCTCGATGAGGAACCGTACCGCCGGCTTTTCCGCAACCTCAAAACGCTCCAGCACGAATTCTTCGGCGCTCTTGTGCAGCGGAGGCCGTCCTATACCGAGGCGGACCCTCTTGAAGAGCTTGGAGCCCAGGCTTTGGGCAATGGATCGCACGCCTTTGTGGCCTCCATCGCCCCCGCCCAGTTTTATCCTCACTTTTCCCAGCGAGAGATCGATATCGTCGTGGATAACAATTATACGCTCAGGCGAGACGCCGTACTTCTTGGCGCACGTCGAGACCGCCGCGCCGCTTAGATTCATAAAGGTTTGCGGTTTTATGAGGGCTGTATTGCAACCGTCAATCACGGCATGCGCGATAAGATACTTTCGTCGGCTATCGGCCCATGAAGCTCCGACCGCATTCGCCAGCTCGTCGATCGTCTCAAAACCAATATTGTGTCGTGTAAGTCGGTACGCCGTTCCTGGATTGCCGAGGCCAACGATCAGTGCTTTTTCCAACGGCTGAGAGCGCCCTTCCCTTTCAGAGTCTTTTCTGTTACAGCTCAATGTATGCACACAAAGGATGCCGGGTGTCAAGGCGTCCTGCCTACTGATGATTCAGATGCGCCCATCAGCAGCATGAGTTTGAAGTATTTCGAAGCCAAAGTGAAGCAGGCAATAGACAGTTTGCCGACTAGTTTTCTGGAGAAGCTGGAAAATGTCGAGGTAATCATTGAGGAATTCCCTGACAAGGCCACGCTGGACTCGCTCGGTATAGAGTCGCCATGGAACCTGCTGGGCCTGTATTCAGGAACGCCGCTTACGCATCAAAGTTTCTTTTCCACCATCACGCTGCCTCAGCGCATTTTGTTGTACCGACAGCCCATCCTCCGTACGGCCTCCACTCAAAGAGAGCTCGCCCGCGTGATCAGGGATGTCCTTATTCATGAGATCGGCCACCATTTTGGCTTCGACGATGATGACTTGGAGCAAATGACGGGAGATTCTGAATAATATGGCAAAGGCTTCGCCACACGGCTCGACGAGGGCGCTCCGCGCGGAGCAGAGAGAACATATCTCAGCGGCAGCTCGCCGCCTCGGCAGTCGAAGGATGTGACACAGATGTCGCCGCCGGTCAATCCTGAACTTGAGAGGCGAAAGAGGCGAAGAGAGCTGGGCGTCGCTCTGTTTGCTGCAATATTGATAGGTCTGCTGTTTCTGACAGAAGCCCAACTGGCCAAGTCCTCGGACGACATCCCCCTCGCCGGCCATCTTTTGCTCTTCGGTCTGCTTTCCGTCGTCACTCTCCTGCTCATCCTTATGATCTTTTTTCTTATCCGGAATCTCTTCAAGCTGTTTTTCGAACGACGGCGAAACATTCTTGGGTCCAACATAAAGACACGGCTTAGCCTTGCCTTTGTAGCGCTTACCCTTATTCCCACCGTGGTCTTGTTCATTGCGAGCGCGGGCGTCTTGCATACGACCATCGAGAGCTGGTTCAAGACGCAGGTCGAGGAATCGTTGCAGTCCGCGTTGGTAGTCGCGCAGACCTACTATCAGTACGCAGCCGAAAAGGTGCTTTCAAGCGCCTCTCGGCTCGCAGGCACAATCCAAGCCGAAGACTTGCTCGATCCTTCTCAGCAGGATTACTTGAAAAAATATATTCGAGACAGACTGTCGTTAGAAGGAATAAGTTCAGTCCAGATTTATTTCGCTGACGCCGCGCCGCCTCTGTTGATCAAAGACGCTTCCATAAGCCAGGTAGCGGTTCCTCCTCCGCCGCCCAGCTTTCTAAAGATTGGCTTCGGGGGAAATGAGACATCCCAGATTATCCCCTTGGAGGGGGGGAGCGATTTGATTCGTGGGATAGTCCCCATAAAGGGCAGTCCCCCAGGAAGGCAGCACGCCGTGCTTGTCGCGGATTACTACATCCCCACCTCGCTTGCCACGAGGCTTTTAACGGTATCCACTGCATACGGCGATTATCAAGAGGCCAAGAGGATGCGGGGCCCGATCAAAACGATCTACATACTGATCTTGCTCGTGGTCGCGCTGCTGGTCATCTTTATCGGTTTTTGGTTTGGGATGACTATGGCGCGGGATATCACCGATCCCATCCTGAGTTTGGCCGAGGGGACAGAAAAAATAGCCGCCGGAGACTTGGACGTCCATATAGAGCCTACGGGAGACGACGAATTGAGCGTGCTGGTGAAGTCGTTCAACAAGATGGCGGAGGATTTGAGGAAGGGCCGAGACGAACTGATACGGATGAATCTCGATTTGGAGAGTCGCCGCAAATACATGGAGACGATACTTCGCAACATTGCCGCTGGCGTGCTTGCCTTGGATGCTGAGCAACGGATATCTGCCGTGAACAATTCAGCTCGTATTATCCTGGGCATAGAAGACAGCGACGTCGTAGGCAAACCTTATGAGGAGGTGCTGCCTCACCCCTCAGCATCTATGGTAAGGAACGCATTGGACGAGCTCTTTCGCACAGAAAAGGAAATCGTCGAACAGCAGGTGACTTTGACGTTTCCCCGTCATGTGGTGACGCTGCTTTGTTTTTTTAGCCGCCTGAAAGACGAGGACGGTAGAGATGTCGGATTTGTCCTGGTCTGCGAAGACATCACGTATTTGTTGAAAGCGCAGCGCATGGCGGCGTGGCGTGAGGTAGCTCGAAGGATTGCCCATGAAATCAAGAATCCCCTAACCCCGATCCAGCTCAATGCTCAACGAATAAGGAAAAAATATATGGATCGGTTGCATCCTGATTCGGATGTGTTGGATCGTTGCACTCGGACTATCATAGATCAGGTGGAAGTACTGAAAAACATGGTGAACGAATTTTCACGTTTTGCCCGCATGCCCGCGGCCACCCTTGCTCCGAACGACATAAACAAGCTGGTGGAGGAGGTGGTGGAGCTTTATTCGGAAGGCAGCGAAGGGACGATTTTTCGGTCGGAGTTGGATCCGAATTTGCCGCTCTTGGCTATCGACAAAGAGCAGATGAAAAGGGCGATAGTTAATTTGATGGACAACGCTGCTGCCGCCGTGGGGGCAGACGGCGAGGTGACTGTTCGTACTCGGTACAATAAGGCATTGTCGCTTGCCTCGGTTGAGGTCAGCGACAATGGCCCTGGCATTGACCCCAAAGACAAGGATCGGCTTTTTGAGCCCTACTTCTCTCGAAGACCAGGCGGGACAGGCCTTGGGTTGACCATAGTGAACACCATCGTCGCGGATCACAACGGTTTTGTCCGGATCAGAGACAACGCGGACAAGGGCGTTACATTTGTCATAGAACTGCCGGTCAAGAGGCAGGTAGCCGAGCGATGAGCGCATTGGAGAAGGCTGCGAGGGTTATCATGAGCGGGGGCGTGGTGGTCGTGGCCACTGAGACCTTCTATGCCATAGCAGCAGATCCTTTTAATTCCTTGGCCGTGAATAAGGTCTTTCATATCAAGAGGAGAGCGAGTTCAAAACCGCTGCCTTTGATAGCCTCCGACATCGCCGCTGTTGCTGCGCATATCTGCCAACCTGACCCTCGACTCCTGTCCCTGATGAACCGTTTTTGGCCGGGGAGTATGACCATCGTCATGGCGTTGGACTTGCCGACGGCGTCAGGCATCAGAAATGTTGAAGGGAAGATAGCGGCGCGAGTGCCGCCGGATTGTCCGGCTCGACGTGTCGCCGCGCTCGTAGGGGGTTGGATCACTGCGACGAGCGCAAATGTTTCCGGCGAACCCCCACCGGATACACTGGCGGCTTTGTCTCATCACATACGAACGCAAGTGGATATGGTGCTGGATACCGGCCAGACGCGTGGGGGACAGCCTTCTACCATTATTGAAGTTTTGGGAGCAAATGAATACCGAATCCTGAGAGAGGGCGCGGTAGGGTCCGACTTGATTGCAGACTGGAACAAAGGCTTGACTCAGCCCTAACCATGGTATATTGATTAGTATATAACACACCGGGGATGGAGTCCCCCAGGACGCTTAACAAAGCTGATGACTCCTGCCGTTTGGAAACAGCGGTGGGAGCGCGGCAGACGATACCCACCGCAAGGTGGGTTTTTTTGTTAGCGCCAGAGAACGCTGTTTTGGCGCAGGCGTGGGAGACTTTGGGCGACTGGCGGAGATTGCTTCCCTTTCAAAGTCTCGTGGTTGCGTTCTCGCTGTTCTTGGGAGTCGCAAGCGACGAAGCAATCTCACATAGAGCTTCTCGGGGAAGGATTGTCAAACGAAATCGGCGCCGCTTCCCGAACCAACGTAACCAATGGGTACGCAGGAGGAGGAATAATGGAAAACCTTGCATTTGACAGGTCTGGCGCGGAAGCCATGGCCGCAGGCGCGCATTCGAGGCCTGCTATGGACTTTCAGATGCTGTTGAGTGAAGCCATAAAGATCGTGAGCGATCTCAATTCTGATTTCGCCAGCCATAAAAATAGGCTGCTCTTTTTGCGGGAACGCCTTGAAGAGGGAAGATTTCATTTGGCTGTATTGGGGCAGTTCAAACGAGGCAAGAGTACGCTTTTGAATGCCTTTTTGGGGCACGCGCTCTTGCCCACCTCGGTGGTTCCCCTGACCGCTATACCTACCTTTCTTCATTACAGCCCTGAATTGCACATGAAGGTGTTGTATCAAGATGAACGCCCACCAAAACAGTATGCAAACATATCAGCCGAGGAGCTATCGAAGATCTTAGAGGGCTTTGTAACTGAAGAAGGGAACCCGAAGAACCGATTAGGGGTGCTCCAGGTGGAGATCTACCATCCCGCGTCCATCCTCAAGCATGGCGTGGTGCTGATCGATACGCCAGGCATCGGTTCGACCTTTACTCACAACACTGAGGCCACTCTGAATTTCCTTCCTCAGTGTGATGCCGCGCTTTTTGTGTTGTCTGCCGACCCTCCCCTGACGGAAGTCGAGTTGGAATTTCTGAAGAGAGTACAATCTCGCGTCACAAGGTTGTTTTTTATTTTTAACAAGATCGATTACTTGAATGCCGACGAGTTGGAGACGGCCGTGGGTTTCTTCAAACGCACTCTCAAGGAAAAGATCGAGGCCCCTGAAGATTACCCCATATTTTGCGTATCCGCCCGCCGAGCGCTCGAGGGGAAACTGTCGGACGATTCGAAAGAATGGCAGGAGAGCGGTTTGGGAGCGGTGGAACACCATTTGGTGAACTTCTTGGTCTCGGAAAAGACGTCCGCGCTTTGCGATGCCCTTGGCAGAAAGGCGCGAGATGTTTTGGAGGACGTGGTGATGAGACTGAGGCTTGCAGTTCAGTCAATGAAGATGCCGCTGTCTGATTTGGAAAAGCGTCTTGAGATCTTTGAGAAGGAGGTCAAAAACGCGGAACGCCAACGCGTGGTTGCCCAAGATCTTTTGGCCGGAGATCGAAAACGAGCGTTGCAGCTCCTTGAAGAACGGGCGGAAGAGCTTCGACAGCGCTCGGCGGAACATCTCGAGAAAGTTGTAGAGGCTTGCTTTTCGACAATGCAAGACGGAGACGTGTCTGAGGGCGCTATCCTTGACGCCTTGGCTGAAGAGGTTACCAACTTCTTTCAAACCTCGGCGGGCGAGACATCGACGAATTTTGGTGGATATGTCACCGAGGTATTGCGCCCTCATCAACAGCGCGCCGACGAACTCATTGAATTAATAAGAAAAGCCGCAGCAGAACTCTTTGAAATTCCGTATCATGCGCCGGAGAGCTCTGAGGCGTTTGAGGTAAGACGGAAGCCCCACTGGGTACTACGAAAGCGGGTACCCACCCTACCCATTGTTGTGCCGGAAGAGGCATTTGACAAGTTGCTCCCCACGTCCATCAGGATCTCGAGGCTGAAAAAGCGTCTGTCAAGACAGATTCAAACGCTTGTGCGACACAACGTAGAAAATTTACGATGGGCTACCCTGCAGAACCTGAACGATGCATTTCACAGGTTTGGTTTGACGCTGGACCAACGTTTCCAAGAAACTATTGAGGCGACGCATGGGGCCATTCAGGCGGCCTACCGGAAGCGAAAAGAGCATACGGAGGCTATCGCCGACGAAGTCGCCCGCATGGAATCGACGGCCCGCGTCCTCACAGACTTGGCACACCAATTGCGCCCAGCATAAGCATTGTCTCCGGCAGCCGCCAAGGATCGGAGTGTGACGTGACTGTGTACGCAGAATTTTCCAATAAAACTGGCGATATCCTCCAGTTGTCCCCTGGTGAGATTCATTTTCTCTGGTGGTTCATTCAGGGGAGCATAATGAACCCGTCCACTCGTACTCGGCTCCGTCGAGCATGGGGCATGTGCCAGCGCCACGCCTGGGGCTGGATGGTTGTAGAGGCAGCTTTTCGGAACGCCTACATGCATGGACCCGCGGTCTTGTACGAGGATCTCATGGTGACTGCCGCGCCGCTTTTTGAGCTTCGAGGCCCGGCGCAACTTGTCAGGCTGGCGCGGAGACTCAAGGAGAAAGGTCCTTGCTTAATGTGTGAAGAAGGCTACAACGCAGGAAGCAAAGGTTTCGTCAAGCCTCACATCGTTCAGCAGGGACGTGACTTGACGCAATTTCAAAGGCTTGCAGAAAGAACCGCGCCTTTCTGGGGTCCCTCGGTGTGCGGCCGGTGCGCCAACACAGACTCGCCTCTACGATGTAGAATTCACCTGATAGAAGACATTTCAACAGGTCAGGCCAAAGATATTCAGTTCCATCGCGACGCATTCAGCAAAATCGTTGAACGTCTCCGTCGATACGCTCGCTCTTTCCAGTTTGAATTCCAGGGGACGCGTACGGATGAAGACGAGGCTTCCCTCATCGAGGCGGTTGCATGGTGCAGCGGCTGGGAAACGTTCCTTGCTCTGCTGCGGAGTTCCGACGGCGCCTGGGACGTTGGCAAAGACAATTCTCGAACCTTATACTTGAGACAGGCTCGGTAGCCTGCGCCGAGACTGTCTCGAGTAGGCACGCGAGGATTCGATAAGGGACGCATTCATGGGCCACAGTCATATCAGAGGCATCTCCACGACTCTCTCGCTGCTGGATAAGACCCTCTGCGAATTTGAGGAATTTGCTCGAGGCAGGGAAATACGGTCCGTCCTTTATGAGATCGAAAATCCCCTCACGACTGAACAAGGAGAGAATATTTTGCAGCTCATGAAGGCCATGTGGGAGACTTTGAGGGAGATTCGAGACGAGCTGAAGTTGGAGAAGACAGTGAGAAGCGCTGACAAGATGATTTTGGGGTCGTGTTCTACCAATTGGGTATCGCTCTTGGAACTCCAAGGCAACCAACTTAGGAGATATGGGGAGATTCCTGAGGGATTGGTTGAGTACCTTGACCCCAAGGCACACTTTCTTACCGAAACTTTGAGGCAGATTGCTCGGATCACTGCGCAAAGCAAGCGTTAGAGTAGGGAGCGGAGGGACATACTTGACGCAGTGAAGGAAGGTTCTGCGGCGTAGTCGCTTTATAGCGCTTCTCGAAACGAGACGCGAATTCGATAGGAACTTGACTGATTGATTAATAGTGGTGGAGATTGCCTCGTCGCGTGTAACCCTCGCAATGCCAAGAGTCGCTGCCGTGACATTTCCATCGAAGCAATGTCGTGACAACCTTTGAGAAGGACTATAAGGACTGTTGATGCGTCATTGCGAACGCGGCGAAGCAATTTTAGTGAAAAATTTTCAGCTCCATAGCATCGAGGCCGTGTTTTTTCCCACAGCGCGTCCGTGTTGAAAAATGGAATAGTTTTTTTCGCAACGGCGGCATTTTGTGAGAAATAATGCAGGAAGAGCCCCATTTGCCCTTGACGAGGGCGCACGAGAAGGGTATTAAAAAAGGATAGTCATTGTCTATGGTCGCTTGTCCTTTTGGGACGCGCTGAGCCAGGACTGGCCATACGGAGAGCGTCAGCGGTGTGGGCGGAAGTCGCCTTGCTGTCGCTTAAACAAAGGGGCCTGATACTTCCCAGCCAAGATCGTTCGACTGATACTGCTGAAACAGTTGCATATAACACATCACGGCAGGGGTGCGTACGCGTGCTGAAGAGCATAAACCTCGAGGAGAGCTCTTCACGCATGGCGTTTCATTACATCCCTCGTCAACTGAATTTAACCGCTCTGGTAAACATACAAGAAGTACTTTGAAAAAGGAGTGATCCCGAATGCCAGGAGTTTACGTCAAAGAGGATGAACCGTTCGAAAACGCGTTGAGACGGTTCAAGAAACAGGTCCAAAAATCAGGGGTGCTAACGGAGACAAAAAAAAGAAGGGCCTACGAGAAACCCAGCGTGAAGAGGAAACGGAAGGCCATGGCTGCAAGAAAAAGGCTCCTCAAGAAGCTCAGGAGAATACGGAACAGGTAAGGCTTCGGGAGGCTCTACCACTTCGCGCTCTAGAAAGATGCATCACCACGTGAATCCGTTTCCCGGCGGGAACATCACAAACTTAGCGCATGAATCTGCCGCCCTTAGCCCCAAGAACTGGGCCCCTGCCTTCTCTCAGACCGAGGTTGCACCGTCGTGGAGATAAAAGCAGGTAGATTGGCTGAAGGGCCGTTGCTGGCAATACTGATATACCTAGGGGCGGCAATCTGCCTTATCAGCGCGATATTATTCGGGGCCAGCCACGCTGCTCATCCGCCATCCACATTGCGGATGATCATTCTCATCGCGGTGGGCTCGCTGGCCTTTTTCGTGTTCTGTATTTCCTTCTTTGGACTGATCGCGTATCTTGTGTTCCACCCTTCCCTCTCCAAGCATGCTCACATCTTCACTCAAGTCCATGCGGCGCAGATGCTGCACCCCCTGACAACCGCCCTCGTATTAGGGCTGTTTTGCGTCTGCCTCTATTATGATGTCACGTGGGCATGGGTTGTCTGGACAGCCACCCTTTTTTTGTATGTCTTGCACACCGTGATGCTCGTCAGGGCTATTCTCGACCAGTACATGATGGAAGACAGATCACCTGGCGTGAAGGGACTCATTGTGCTGATTCTCAACCTTATATTCGGAGCTGAAATCGTCACCTTTGCCGGTGGAGCTCGTCCAATAGCGCCTTGGCAGCTCGATGAACTCCCTGAAGATACCTGGATTGTGGATGTAAGGACAAAGCCGGAATATTATTGGAACAGGATGCAGGGAGCAGAGAATTATCCTTGGGGCGCCGGAGTGCTGGAGGCGGCCGCACAACACTCACTGGATCGACCAGTGCTTGTCACCTGTCTATCGGGTCATCGCTCGCCTGCGGTGGCCGTGTACTTGCGCAAGCTCGGCTTCAAGCACGTGTATAATCTTCATTGGGGGCTTATGTACCATATACTCTTGGAGAGAAACAAGAAGAGTATCGGGCCCTTCAGCTTGACAAGACCTCATCGCGACCCCCAACGGAGGGGCGAAGACCTCCGACATATATCGATCGGCTATCTCACGCTGCAATTTTTCATCCTTATCATCGCGCCAGTTGAGAATTGGATACGTCACCCACAGGTTTCCGACCTCCAGAAGATTGTCGGGCTGGTGTTGGGAATTGGGGGGTTGATTCTTGGTTGGTTGAGTTTCCGCGCCCTGGGGAGAAATTTTAGAGTCTTTGCTGCGCCGAGACGCAGCGGCACGCTGGTGACGACCGGCGTGTACTCCAAAGTGCGCCACCCGATGTATGTGGCAGCCATACTCATTTTTGCGGGCTACTGCCTGTTCTTCAGCAGCCTCATCTCCGCTCCGCTTTGGTTGGCGTTTTCCGTATTGTATGTCGTCAAATCGATTCGTGAGGAGCGCATCCTCGCCGACCATTACCCCGACTACGAGGACTACATGCGCCGGACATGGCGCTTCGTGCCTTATGTGTGGTAGCGGGGATGATTTCTAGCCTAGAGCCCCGATTTTCTCAGTTCTCACAGACTTGCGGACACGACAACTCAGTTCAGCCACCTGAGTCCTGTTCTCCTGCGAGATGCGGGTCATAAGGAGGTCTTCCAGCGCGTCACGGCCACGCGTAAAGAATACTTCAGCTAGCCAACGTAGGGGCAGGGCTGTGCGCGCTGTAACCGCGTACGAAGCTCCGTTCACAGCCCAGTCGTTCCCGTTGAAGGACACGGCAAATCCTTTTCCATCTCTCACTTTCCTGAACGCTTGGACATCCGTGATACTATCGCCGACATAAAGGACTGTATCCAGCGAAAGCCCAAGGCTCGCCACGATGCGGTCAACAGCCGTTGCCTTTTCGTAGCCGCCTACGGGATTGACCTCTTGCACCAACCGATAGATGTCGAGTTTCGGCAGCTCCTGCCAAAAGATGTCGTCCATTTCCCGTATTGCGCGCTGTGCGTCTTCATCGAGGTCTTCCTGGCGGGTGCTCGCAGGTATTGAAAATGCCGGCAGCGCGAGTATTCGACGATGAAAAGACCTGAGTATTTCTTTCTCCCCTCCGGAAAGAGCATGCTTGTCGAGATTTACTGCGGTTGAAAAAGTGTTCAAGAAGGGAAAACCAATTGCGTCACACACCGCCATAATGTAGGGGGAGTAGCTCGTACTGACGATGTACGCCGGCGCCATGGCCATGATCTGTCGCAATGTTTCATCGGCGTCAGGGATGATTTGAATGTTTCTTCGGGAGAACTTCATCATACTGCTGTTGTCAAGGCCGAAGGCCTTGAGAAACGGGACCAGAAGACGCAGCGTGTCTCCTGCTTTGTAACCAGGCTTGTGTACAACCTCTGCGAGATAATCGTCGTAGAGGCTGAGTTTGGAGAAAAACACATCGCCTCGCGGGATAAAGGCTTCTGCGAGTTCTGCAGCGTTATCGTTTTTCGTGACAGGCCCTTCGCAATCAGTAATAAAGACTCCGGGTAAGGTCTTTGCCATTTTTTTACTCCACCGAACCTTCGGTCATAAAGGCATTTTTGATGTGAGGCGCGCCAGACTCCGAGGAACCGGAAATGGGTCGCAACCCTTAAACGCCACTTTCTCGATACTCGACAGCAGCCGCCTGGCCTATGACGCCGAACAATTTTGAGAACTGTCTCGCCCTTTCTCTAAAATCTGACGAAGAAGGGTTTTGTCGGGATATGCGCTCCTGCCGTATCCTTGAACACTCTGAGACGCCGCAGCCAGTGCAAGGTCCACGCACGTCTCGAGGTCCGCTCCTGCAAGCACGCCTGCCACAAAGCCAGCGGCAGCGACATCGCCGGCGCCCGTGCGGTCAACGATACGTACTGGCGTGGGCGGCGCTTTCAGGATGCTCCTCTCCTCGGAAAAAACGTGGATCCCCGCCGAACCTTTCTTGACTACGACGATGCGAATGCCGAGGTTCACGAGTTGCCTCACGCTCCTGCCAGCGTCGTTCATACCAGAGAGTAATGCAAGTTCATCCTCTGTGACAAACAAAATCTTGGTTGACTGGAGGATGGGTTTGAGTACCTCGACGCCAAGCCGACAGTAGAGCGGACCGGGATCGAAGCTCACCTGAACTCTGCCTTCCAGATGTCTTAAGAGAGTAATCTGGTTCATCAAAGGCAGTTCCGAGACAAAAGAGGTCATGTGAAGCCATTGGAATTGGGATACAAATTCCGCGTCTATCCCTTCTGATCCGGCCAAATTATTGGCGTTGGGTAGTATAACAAGGGCTCGATCCCTCTGGGGGTCTTCCCGGGACAAAAGCGCCAAACACCTTCCTGACGGCAAGTCGGTCAAGAGGATACGCAGGTGCGTCGGAGAGCCAAGCTCGTCAAGGCGAAGTTGTTTTGCATCTTCCCTGCCAGCAGCGCCTATAAAGCCAGTGGAAAACCCCATCCTTTTGAGGGCGGCGATCATGTTGGCGGCGGAGCCCCCAGGATCCACTCCCTTGAGAAAGCCTCGAGCTTTTAGGACAGGATAAAAATTGTTGAACCATTCAACGTCGCGGACGTACTCGTGGCCGATCTTCAGGCCCTGCGCGTCCAACAGCTCCTGCGGCGCCTCCCAGAATTCATCGAGATTGAGTGATCCAAAGCCTATTGCATCCATAGCCTCTGCATTGCCTCTCTGGCTTCCCCCGGTTTTCACCCTGCCGCGCAGCCTGGAAGACGCTCTATTTCTGGGGCCCTTCTGTGAGACATTCTTTGAAGTCTCGAGCCGATTCGTCTATCAAGCATTTCCGTACGACGCAAGCAAGAACATCGCCGGCGATCTCGTGACCAAACATGCTATAGTGGTCGCCGAATACTCGCTTCTTGGTTTGAGTCTGAGCTCGGGCGAGCGGCCCAAGCAGAGAAACGAACCTGATGTCATGTTCAGCGCAATAACTTTGGACGCGTTTGACCGATCTCTCCATGTCCCAAAGGATGGCAGAATGAGCGCTCCCCATTCCACGCAAGGCGCTCAACGCGGCTTCGGGATCGACGCGGTAACTTACCTCAATCTCCGCGCCTAAATAGACTAGAACAAAGGCGACGCCCGCACGGTCGCACAGCATCTTTGCCTGATTCACATAGGCGAGCGTTCTCTGCCATGCCGTTTCCACAACGGGAAGTTCCTCTGCGGACCATTGCAGCAGTTCTGGTGAGACGACAATACGACTGCGCCACGCACTCTGAATGCGTCGCGCTGCAAAAACAGTAGCCATAAGACCATGCCGGGCCAACCCCCTGGTCAAAGAGCCGAATTCACCTGACGCCAGCACCAACTGACGTTTGAGCGCTGGATCATCATCGCAGAAGTCGTTGCTGCACAAGGTGAAGATC
>Ga0078972_1011583_pt1 | contig 15696 bp, 14 predicted proteins | sample YelNatPaOPGAMG01_FD_67568 | JGI IMG/M metagenome (GOLD analysis project Ga0078972, IMG submission 67568) | Hot spring thermophilic microbial communities from Obsidian Pool, Yellowstone National Park, USA - OP-RAMG-01 (SPADES assembly) (version 2) | ecosystem: Environmental > Aquatic > Thermal... | reverse complement strand
CTGTGATTCTGCAGGGTGACTCAATGAAGCCTGTATTTTATAGAGAAAACATAAGAGCAGTTAGGGCGCACTACAGAAATCTAAGACAGAGCTTAGGAAAGAAAAAGTTGCTGAAGAAAATCAAGCAGATAAGCGATAAGGAAAGAAGAGTAGTGCGGGACATAAATCACAAGATAAGTGCTGCAATAGTAAAACAGGCAAAGGAGCTGAAAGCAAGAGGTTATCAGCCAGTGATAACCATGGGAAGGTTAACAGGGATAAGGGGAGCAGCACAGGAAAAGGGCAGAAGAATAAGAAGGGCACTAAACCAATGGAGCTATTATCAGTTGCAGCAATACATCAAGTACAAAGCCAATTGGGATGGCATAGCTGTCGGGCTGGTTTCAGAATATAAAACCTCAAAGCTCTGTCATAACTGTGGGCATGAAGGACTAAGAAAAGGTGGTCTGTTCAGGTGCAACAACTGCTCTATGGAGTACGATGCAGATCTGAATGGTGCATTAAATATAGGCACCAGGTCTCTGGAGTATATCTTCAGAGACAGGGCATCTGTGACTATGCCCCTAAGCTGGACAGAAAAATCCGGGAAGGATATTCCTTCTCATGTGCACGATCCAGCAACCGCGCGCTTCTAAATGTTTGGAAGCCACGCTCTTTAGAGCGTGGAGGATGTCACAATATCAGAATAAATTGGGTTGGATTGCGATGACGAAATATTTTGGAACAAATGGCGCGAGAGGGACATTCAAACAGCTAACACCCGAAATAGCGCTAAGAATAGCACAGGCTGTTGGGATCTACTTTAAACGCGGAAGAATTATTGTTGCGAGGGATATGCGGCTTACGAGTGATGTTCTTTGGCATGCGGTTGTTTCCGGTCTTCTCAGCGTCGGGTGCGATGTTGTGGATTTGGGGATGGTCTCGTCTCCCACCGCAGAATTTATGCTTAAAAAAATGAAGGCAGACGGGCTGATAATAATAACTGCATCCCACAATCCGCCCGAATACAACGGAATAAAGGTTGTTGACGGCGCAGGGGTCGCTGTTTCGCGAGAGCGTGCTGAAGAGATAGAGAGATTGATGGAAAGGCCGCAACACGCCGAATGGGACAAGATAGGAAAGCTAACACACTATGAAAGGGCGATAGAAGACCATATCGATGCGATAGCACGGCATATAAATGTAGAAAAAATAAGGAAGAAAAAGCCAAGGCTTGTGCTCGATTGCGGGAATGGGATGGCATCGCTCATCGCGCCACGACTTTTCAAGAAACTCGGTTGCGATGTTATTCTACTTAACTCCGATGTTGACGGCCATTTTCCAGGAAGACCATCCGAGCCGACGGCAGAGAATGTAAAGGAAATGCTCTCCCTCGTCCGGGAGGAGAAGGCGGATGCTGGAATAGCGTGGGACGGGGATGCCGACAGGGTAGCGTTTTCGGATGAACGAGGGGAGTATGTTATTGGCGATAAGGTATTTGCGCTCTCTGTATTCCTCAAGCTTAAGGAGAGAAAGGGAAATGTTGTTAGCACGGTCGCGACATCTCTTGCAATTGAAGAGATTGCAAAGGCGTATGGTTCGAAGGTTATCTATACAAAGATCGGTGCTCCCTATCTAAGCGAGGAGATTGCTAAGGGTAATGCGGTAATCGCAGGAGAGGAAGTCGGGGGAGTAATCTGGCCTGAAATCTCTCTCGCAAAGGAGGGACTATTCACCGCAGCAAGGATAGTTGAGGCGATATGCGAAAAACCTCTTTCAGAATGGCTGAGAGAAATTCCTGATTATAAAAACATAAAGGAGAAGATTCCTGCAGATGAAAAAATGAAAAAAGCGATTGTGGAGAGAGTAAAAAAATACGCAAAGGAGAACAACCTTTCTTTTATAGATATAGATGGCGTGCGAATAAATCTCGAAGATGGTTGGGTTATAGTCCGTGCTTCTGGGACAGAAAATTACGTTAGAATATTTGCAGAAGCGAAGACCGAAAAGAGAGCGCGGGAGATTCTAGATAAGTATAAGTCCGTCATAGGGGTCTCTAATCCTTAAGTAAGAAAGCTCATTTGTCTGCAGATTGGTTTACCGAGATGCACTCATACGGCCGTTCATTTTCATATGGCTTCAAACATCCGGTTTTATCGTTATCTATTTCTTTCTTTGATTTCCAGAATTTTATTCTTGTTTTTTTGTTGCCTATTTTAAGCAAGACGGAATTACGTTGCTCTTTGAATGATATATCTCCGAACATATCTTCATCGGCGTAGAAGGCCTTTCCTGTAAAAACGTCTCCTAATTTAGCAACAATAAGATATGGTTCCCCTTTCTTTGCTTCTCCTCCAATAAGTATAAAATCGTCATGGATTGCAAGCTTCACATTGTTGTCAAATGCCTTCTCCATATCAAAGAACCGAAGGTCGCCTTTCTTAAGATCCACAATTGTCATAGAGAGCATACCATCATAGAAATTTTTGGCTAGAACAAATAGGTATTTTTCGGATTGTATATGCGCTATATTCATCCTACCTTCAACATACGGCGAAGATTCTACCTCCGGACCGAACTCTACATTTTTATCTTTGAAATAGGCAACTATCTCCCTTTTAACATTATCAAAGGTTTTGCTTTTCTCCTTGTAAGCTCCCCTATGTGCAAGAGTAACGGTAGTTGAAGTTACTAATATTGTCCATTCAGTTCCGCATAGAAGAAGTTGTGGCGCGCCCAGGGGATGCGTATCCGCTATCCCAAACGAGAACCATTTACCATTTTTTAGTCTATATACTATCTTTTCCTCCTCTATATCAGCAAGGCACTCTCCATCTGCAAACTTAGAAACAAACGGAACTTTCTTATCAACATTTGGTTCTACAAGTACATTATTCTTCTCGAATGACGGTTTTTCTTTTTGGAATGAAGGAGGAGAAGATGCGATGAGAGGAAATATTACACTTGAATAGATTAGAATCTTTTTGCAGCCGTTTCTTATCTTACTCATTTCATCCCTCTTAAGTTGTGGTAAATGGTATAATATAAGAAAACATTAAAAACCTATCATTCAACACAAATAACTTAAAAATCCTTCCTGTTGTAATACCTTTTGTGATAAATATGGGAGGAAAAGCAGCAGTATACGCAGAAAAACCGGAGGAAGTGAAGATAGAATTTAAGGCTGATAAAGAAAGGTATGTTGTCAAATCTCCTAAAATTAAAGACTACGCAAGCATTCCGAACTGGACGGAATTGCCCATACCACCAAAAACAAAAAAGGAAAGAGATGAGTTTTTCAAAGAACTGACCGAAAAATACGGCGTGAGCATATACAAGAAGGACGGAACAAAGATAGAAGCGCCGTCCGACGAGTTGCTTATACTTGCTGGTCAGGCAATTTATCAAAAGGCGTTAGCAAAACACGCTACCGAAGAAACAAAAAAGAGATTAGAAATATTTAAGAAATAAGGGGGTGCGATGAGAGCGCTCATTATCTCAAATCACAAAGGCGTTACTGATAGAGAGATTACCGTAATAAGGAAGGCGCTAGAGCGTGCTGGCCATACTGCGAAATTGGCTTCGCTGACGCGTAATTCTATTCTCACCAAAGAAGGAACCGAATTCAAACCAGATTTTGCTATATTCGAGGTAAATCCAGATTTCTTCGATGCTGTTTTTGTAGTTGGGGAGGGGGCGGCGGAGTTTGCAGGAAGAAGGGATGTTCTTTCGGTCGTGAGAGCGATAGCCTTAAGGGGGAAGGTTTGCGGAGGAATAACTAACGGCCCGCTTGTTCTGGGTGCTGCTGGAATTCTTGGTGGGAAGAAAGCAACCGTCTATCCAAAAAGGGAGGCAATAAAGGAATTAATTCAAGATAATGCAAGATATTCAAATGAGCATGTTGTATCAGACGGGAACATCGTGACCGCAGACGACCCAGAGAGCATAGAGGACTTTGTCAAGGAGGTCCTTCAACATATCTAAAAGTTAGGTCATAACAACCAAAGAATTCATAAAATCTTTATCCATGTAGACAAAATTTTTAATGCTTTCTTTTCACATATCTTTATGAGAGATTATATTGTTGATAAAAAGGAAGATATAAAGAGGCTGGATGTTTTTGATAGAGTGATAGACGTAAGATTCACGGAAGAATTTGCCAACACAGTAATCGGACCGAGGAGAGCAGGAAAAACGTTCTTCCTTTACAATTTGATAAAGAGGTCAAAACTAAAGGATGACGAATTTTTATTTGTCAATTTTGAGGATGATGAAGTAAAAGGCCTTGGGAATGAAGCAAAAAGATGCATCCAAATTCATACCGAGATTTATGGGAGAGAACCAAAATATCTTTTTTTTGATGAGATACAAAATTTAGAAGGATGGCAACCATTCATTTATAGTCTAGTTGAAAAAAAGAAATATTTTATTTTTGTGACCGGTTCTTCCTCAAAACTTTTAAGCAGAGAGATATCGACACAATTAAGAGGAAGAAGTTTGAATGTAATCCTATTCCCGTTCAGTTTTAAGGAATTCCTGCTTGTTAAAAATTTTGAAATTAAGAAGGTTTACTCAAGCACAGAAAAAGCAAAGATCAAAAATTACTTGAACGAATATCTCAGATCTGGTGGTTTTCCACAGGTTGTCCTAAAAAAGATAGACGAAAAGACATTTTTTAGAGAGTACCTAAGCGTTGTTCTATACAGGGATTTGATAGAAAGATACAAGATAGCAAATCCGGATGTTGCAAGGCTACTTCTTTACTCTGTGGTCCAATCCTGTGCGAAAGAATTCTCAATAAACAAGGTTTATAAACAACTGAAAGAGAAAGAGGAGGTAAGCAACAAGACGGTCTATCAATATTTTTCATACCTAAGCGAGGTTTTCTTCTCTTTTCCTTTACGAAAATTTAGCTTTTCTTATAAAAAATCCCTTCTTTCTGTCCCAAAGGTTTACGTAAACGATACTGGGTTAATATCTGGTTTAGGTTTCAGAACAGAGATTGGAAAATTGATGGAAACTGCTGTTTTTATAGAATTAAAAAAGCATGAATTGAACAACGTATACGATGTGTTTTATTGGAAAGATTATCAACAAAGAGAGGTTGATTTCGTTCTCGCAAGGAAGAGCAAACCAGAGAGATTGATTCAGGTAACCTATGCTTCGAATAAAGATGAGATTGAAAAAAGGGAGATTTCTTCCTTGCTAAAGGCCAGCGAAGAGCTTGGATGCAAGGACCTTTCTATTATAACGTGGGATTATGAAGGGGAAGCGATGATAGAAAAAAAGAAAATCAAATTCGTTCCACTCTGGAAATGGTTACTCTGCTGATTTGCTATCAGAATGAGAATTCCAAAAATCCCGCTCTTTGTTCTCCCATGCTATCGATCCGCCAGCCTCTTGTATTACAATTCCTCTTTCTGGGCTGTACTGCCTTGTATACATGCAGGTTATAGGATACCAAGTATAACCTCTATCTGCCAACCGACCGTTAATATACGGGCCCCTCCATTTCACCTTTGAGAAGACGTTGTTTTCATCGCAATAACCGCTGTGGCCATAGTAGTATTCAAGAAAAACAGCCGCTCGAGGATTAAGTTTTCCATACCCTTTGTACCCTCGCGAATCATCAAGATGGATGGTTCCAATTTCAGTAGTGATGTTCGTTTCGGTATCTGTTATCGTTCCCCTCCATAGCACCCCTTTGCTATCCTCCCCCACTTTCTCTACGCGTAAGAGGTACTCTACCCCAGGCTTCCATGCGTACATCCCGAGAGCCTGGCCGAAATTACCTTCGCCCGATTGGGAATGGGTTGCTTTTCCACATCTTATTAGGTCTGAGGAATCGAAACCGGTAGAAACACATTCAGCTGTCTGGCTTTGATCATCTATACTCCAAATGGAAAAGATAGCGCGATCTTTTTCAAGAGAGCCGTCTCTCTGTATGCCGATATACCCGCCCTGGCCGGCCTCGAATGAGAATGTAAATGCTGCAAAGATACCTACGTTTTCCTCAGGTCGTTTCAACCAAGTAACATAAATTTCAAGAGAATCGGTGCTTTCTTCGTTATAGAACTCATAGTCCGTGTAGGCCCCAGGACCGCCCCTTGTTCTTTGGCAGATTCCTAGAACGCAATTGCTTGCCGCACAGTCGCTGTTTGATATGCATCTCTTTCCATGTGCGCATTTGTATGGGCAGACACCACCACAATCAACATCGGTTTCATTATCATCGCGTAGCTCGTTCTCGCATGAGGAGCTGATCTCTTGTGGTGCCTCGATCAACTCCGTCTCATTTCCGAGCGTCTCCTCAAGCAAAATCTCATAGAGATTTTCTTCCGAATAATTGAAATCGAATTCATCATCAGATATTTCGGCTTTCTTATATTCTTGCTGCGATACGTTCTTCGGTGTTTCCTTGATAACAATGCTAGAGTCGTTCTCTAAATAAGAGGAGGATGGCGGGGCTTGCTCCCCTACCTTTTTCAAACAACCAAAGGCAAGCAAAAGAAGCGCAACAAAAAACACAAGGATAAATTTTTTATTGCTCATTCGATTGACCTTGTTTAACTGTTTGCTGACTTTTTTTCGAAGAGCCTTGCCCTACATCCTTCAAAATAGGTAGACCCTGCGCTAGATGCGTGCCAACTGCTTTCTGTCGGTAAGATGCGATCGATGCTATTAAGAGGAATGCAAGGGATATTCCAGTAAATGCTAGAAGGATGGTAAAGATTTTGCCGATGTCTGTTTTTGGAACAAAATCGCCATATCCTATCGTGGTTATTGTAGCCGTGATGAAATAAACCGAATCGATATAGTTCCACCCTTCGAAGGTGTGATAAAAAAGCGTTCCGATTATGTAGAGGATAATTAATACAAAAATCTCAATCAATATATCTCGTCGCGTGTTTCTGTTATCTGTCATAATTATGGCTTTTTTCCGTAGAATTTTTAAACTCTTATTTAATATTTGATACGTGGCTGATTTTATGATTACCATAAGGCATGAAGGATGTATATTATGCGCTGGATGTGCTTCTGTATGTCCAAGGGGGGCGCTCGAATTGGTAGGGAATAAAATTGAATATTATCCTGAAAAATGCATAAACTGCGGAGCCTGCGTTAAGATCTGCCCAGCAGCAGTGATAACATTGAAAAAGGAAAAGGAAGCGGGTGAGAAGAAATGAAAAGCGATTACGACGTAGTGGTTATAGGTGGAGGGCCGGCCGGTTCTTCTTTCGCTAGGGTCGCAGCGGAGAATGGAATGGATGTTCTTGTGATAGACAAGAGAAAGGAGATCGGGGTTCCTGTACGATGCGGAGAAGGGCTCGGAGCGCGAGAGGTTGTTGCGCAGGGGCTCGAGATTCCGAGGCGAGCAATTTCAACTGATATCTATGGCGCGAAGGTTGTTGCACCGAATGGAAAGGAGATTGTCTGGAAGGAAGAAGGGGTAACAACAGGATGGGTTCTTGAAAGAAAGATATTCGATAAGTGGCTCTGCGAGCTTGCGATAGATAAGGGTGCGGAGGTGCGAACATATACGAGAGCGCTCGACCTTGTGAAGGAAAACGGAAAGATTGTAGGTGTAAAGGTCGCGCAATGGGGAAAGGACGAGCATGAGATACGCGCTCCTCTGATTGTTTCGGCTGAGGGGATGGAAGCGCACATCGCAAGAAAGGCAGGATTCGATGCTGTTCACCGCCTTTATGATGTAGATACATGCTATCAATACGAGATGAAACCATACGAGCATGAGAACTTGATCGAACTTTATTTTGGAAATAAAATTGCGCCGAGAGGATATTGCCTAACCCCAGATACGGAAATAATTGCAAAAAACACAGTTAAGCCAATAAATAATGTAAATGTGGGGGAGGAGGTTCTCACGCTAAATGGATGGACGCCAGTTACAGCCACTTCCGAACGAGATTATGATGGCAAAATAGTAAGAATTACGCCGTTCATGCTAAATCAAAGCGCCGGTTTGACAGTCGATCATCTTGTCTTTGTATGGAATAAAAAGATCGGATTTCATTGGAAAAAAGCAGGTGAACTGAAAAAGAGCAAACGAGGAAGCCATAGAAATGGCGATTACCTGGTTTTTCCGCTTCCGAAGAGGAGTAAGAATGAAGAGATAGAGTATATCAAAGTAAGCGATTATGTAAAAGAAGGTTATATCGAAGAGAACGGTTATCTCTATCCAAAAGGGGAAAACCAAGGGGCCGAATTTAAGTATAAGCTAAATCATAAAATAAAAAATCAGCTTGAACTTACGCCAGAATTACTGGAATTTTTTGGGTATTTCGTATCTGAAGGAAACGTAAGCAGTGGCGCAGTAATAATAAGTAATGCAGATTCGAAGATTGTAAACCGAGTTAAGGAGATAGGGACGAACATTTTTGGATTCGAACCTCATATCTTTGAGCAGAAGGATAAAGGCCATCCTGGCAAAAAGTACTATCAAGTACAGTTCGCCTCTCCAATTTTGAGAGCTATGTTCAAGGCCCTCTTTGGAGAAGGCTGCGAAAACAAGAAACTGCCTCATTTTGTGCACGCACTTGATAAGAAGCTAAAACTAGCACTGTTAAAGGGTCTTTTGAAAGGAGAGAGTTCAAAATGGAAATCGAGCGAAGGAAAAGACATTGTTTCCTATGTCTCAATATCAAAATCCTTAATCTATGATATTTGGATGCTTCTTGCGGGCATCGGAATTGTCGGTGCTATCAGAAAAAATAAGAAAAAAGGTGCTTATGAGATAAGACTACGTGGTAAACATTTCTTCCTAAAAGACAACTACATCATTCTTGGGATAAGAAATTTGAAGGTAGAACACTACAAAGGAAAGGTGTATGATATCGAATCAAGCGGTTCATTTTGCCCATTCTTTGCAGTCCATAACTGCTGGATCTTCCCGAAATCTGATAGGAGGGCGAACGTTGGAATCGGTATAGGAGGAAATCTCACAAACGGTGATAAGAACGGGCTACCCGGTGCAGACCCAAAGAGGTTACTCGACGAATTCATAGCGAACCATCCGCAATTGAAGGATGCGAGCACGCTGGACGATTTTGGTGGGGTGATAAGCGTTGGGGCTCCTCTCGACGAATTCGTGAAGGATAACTTTATGGTGATAGGAACGGCTGCAAAGCAGGTTGACCCTATTCATGGAGGGGGTATAGCCCTTGCGATGGAATGCGGAGTGCTCGCTGCCGATGTTGCTGTAAAGGCGAAGAGCAAGGGGTATACAAAACAGTCTCTAATGGAATACGAAAAGAGATGGAAGGAAACAACAGGAAAAAAGGTAGCAAAAAGACTTCTCCTTAGAAAGGTTTTAGAAAAATTAAACGACGATGATCTTAATCACATCTTCAACAGTATAACACAGAAGGATTTGAATGATGTAATGGCTGGCAATTTTGCAGGACCGGTAACAAAGGTTGTTGCAGGAAGACCGCAGCTTTTGAAGGTGCTGAGTGCGCTGATTAGTTGATTACTTGCTGTGAGTAGACTTGCTGTGAGGAGAGATGCAGAGAAAGTTACTGTTCTCTTTGATATCTAAGAAGCATAAGATATTCTTATCAGATATTTCATCTTTGGAACTGACAATATCTATCTTTATGCTGTCATTTCCTATATTTAGGAAAAGTTTACCGTCCTTTACATTGAACGAAACGTCGCCACTGAATTTCTTCGGCGCTGCAAAAGACAGAAGAGAGGCTTCATTATTTTTGTCTATCTTTACCGCAACTAGAAAAACCTGCTTTTTGTCTGCCTCCCCTCCAATAAAAGCGATACCGTTGTGAACGAAAAGTTTTACCTTTCCGTTAAACTTCTCGCTTGGCGGATAAGTGAGCGGGCCATCACCGTTTTTTCTGACGTAAACAAGTCCATATTTCATTGTTTTTATATTCTTGACTAGAACATAAATATCGCCTTCATTCTTTGAGACTGCAATATTTTTTTCCTCTTCCAAATTTTCTGCCTTTGCGACTGGGATGGGCTCACCAATTTCATCCTTTTTCATGCCCATGACTGAGAACACGCCCTTGAAGATCTCACCCGTCGGATTTTCTACACCTCTCCACACGACCGCAACCCTATCTTGCGATACGATTACCGTTATGTCCTTATCGCATGAAAGAAAGAACGGTTTTTCTTCTGAGAGCGCATTCTGCGGCAGCTGGAATGAAACAGCCTTGCCGTCCTTTAATTCATAAATAACCATTCCAGTTTCCGTGCTCAGACTGCACGTTCCGCCACTCCATTTTGCTGAGAGCGTCGTTCGAATTGGTTCCACAATCGGAGATTTTGCCTGAGCAGAAAAAGATCTTTGAGGAGCAAATGAATTAATTAATAAAGTCGTAGCGAATGTAAAATAAGTAAGCGCGCGCTTTATAGAAGAGTTTTCTTTTCTGTGCAAACATATCCCTCCTATCTGTGTTTGATGGTATATTGTTGCGAAATAATTATAAAACTACCTTAAACCACAGAAAGAAATAAAAATACGACTAGCGTGAACTATGCGGTGATGACATGGCAGAAGCTGAAGCTCCAAAAAAGAAAGTTCGACCAGTGGGGCCCATACTGGAAATCACTTTGGGGGAGTACGCTGTAAAGCTACCAAAGGCACCATTTCCTGAAGAGGTCATAGGGAGGGCCAAACAGCTAGCGAAAGGTATAAAACCCGAGGCTACAAAGCCAGAAGAGCTGAGCCCAAAGCAACAAGAAGCCGTTTACCTAAGTATTGGAAAAGAGTTTATAGAAAGTGGGCACATTTATAAGCGCGGAAAAGAGGTCAAAAAGCCTTCGGATCAACTGCTAGCCGCACTTGGTCAGGCTTTGTACTACGAAGCTAGAGAAAGACAACGCGAGTCAGTTGTTCCCTGATTGTAACAAACAACCGCGGTGCGTCAACATCATTTTAGCTCCTTAGCGAGAACGAAGAACCAGAGAATTTTCTTCTGAGCTAAATAATGTTGTAAGCCCATTGCTTTAACTTTGGGAAAGCACCGCGGCGATATATACTTGGCATATGGGCTTACCCTAAAGGCCTTAGTTGTGCCAGTGACAAGCCGCGGCCTTTAGGCCGCGGTTGTTTGACTGCTCAAAAGTATACTAATCATAGACTAACAATAAGCAAATCGAAGAAACTTTCTGTTGCACCAAAAGGTTTTATATATCCTTTTGTTCATAGTTATAAATGCTGAGTAGCGATGTAGAAAAAATGAAGGGTGGATGTATGGAACCTGTCCTGAAGAATGTAGAAGCAGCTGCTGAAAAAATGACTCCGAAGGAGATGCAAGCCCTGCATAACAAGAACAAAGAGGAGATAATGAAAAAGCTTGGGACTTTTTTTGGAGAGAAGATGGCAAATGAGATATACAAAAGATACGAGAAGATAACAAAAGAATATTGGATGAAAGGAAAGGAAGGGGAGTACCAGCCGTACAGATGGAGAAAAAGCATGATAGAGCCCAGCGCTGCGATCGATTTTGATGAACAAAAAGAAAAGGTAAGGGAATCGCTCATAAACGAAATCGCGATCATGCTTGCAAACCGTACTGTTGTGTCGATAGAAGGAAACCCAATCAAAAATTTCAATCAGACCTACATCCCGCAAAAATATCTTTCCTATCTGCTTGAAGAGAGCGGGAGTTCTACAAGCCCAACTCTGAAATATTTCGCTGACCAGTATACCGATAACATGAAGTACGTTGCTGAAGTGGCAAAGGTTGCAGAGGATAAGCAAAGAGCGGAAAACAAGAGATTCCACGTTGTTTATACCACTTCAAAGGGAGAAAAAAAGGAAGGGTTTCTTCTTTTTTCGGGTGGCTTAACATACAAGGAAGTGGCTGAGCTTACGAGTAAGGAGGCTGGGAAAAGCAAGAAATTTCTGACAGACCCAAAGTACATAAACACGTATGAACTTTATTCCTCATCTGATTGCAAACCATCTTCTAAAATACCAGGTGCTCATCTAGCATTCAAGGATGCAAAGGAAATCGAAGTAACGCGAATAATCTCAATAGAAATAGAAGAAGGGGAGAAGATTGCCGCAAATAAATAAAGCGAAGTATATCGCTGTCGCCGGCGCTCTTTCGGCGCTGCTGTACTGCAGCTGCGGCAGCTTGGGGAATAAACCTCTTGTAGAGGGACCACGCCATTCGGCACAAAGGACAAATTTGCAAAAATTTGGCCTGTTCGGAAATTATCAAATTTCCGATACAATCAAAAACAAAATCCAAAACATTCAGAAGAAAGAAATCGTTGTAGAAAAGAAAGAGGAAAAATCGAAGGTAGCAATAGCGGATGATAACATACTCGAGGATTCCTGGTCAGGAGGAAAATGTGTAATGAAAGACGGCATTCTTCGCATAACAAAAAACAACCGCATAGCATATCTGCAGTTGCCAAAGGACATAGAATGGAAGTATATCTTTTGTTCAGAAAAACGCACCATGCTTGTAGCGAACGATTGCGTGTTTCACGGAGGCGGTCCAGAAAACTTTTATGAGATGGGCGTGACCGATGCCCCAATTATTATCTGGAGGATAATGACCCTCAATTCGTACAATCCAGAAGTAGACAAGGAACCATCTCTAGGAAAATTAAAATATGCTACATTAGACAAGGAGCACGACACCTTTATTGCGGTAGGAGAAAAGGGCGCGAAGGTAGCGACGCTTGACAGATATCCATACAGCGTTTACGTAATGTTCGAAGGAGAGCCGGTAAAACCGGATGCAAGGATATTCTTCGAGGTGAAGCAGGGGTATTTTGTCCTTGGGAGAGAAGGAGACAAAAGATATGCGATAGGGAGCACGAAAACAGGTAAGTTTATATGGAGCGGCACGGGAGAACAAATCGAGTTTCTCAAGCTTATTTCCTCTTATGCTGACATCCCGAGGGTGCGTGTGAACGATAAGGTTATGGAGTATTATTGGGAACCGTAATTCTGAATTGAAACATTATAAAAACTCTCCATCAAAGATAAGAGCACCATCGTAAAAAACAGCCTTAACCTTCCCCTTCAGCTTTCTTCCTTCAAAGGGACTCCATTTGCATTTTGTGTAGAGCTCCTCTCCTTTAACAACCCATTCCTTTTTCAAATCGAGTATTGTTATATTGGCCCTATACCCTTCTTCTATTTTTCCAACGCTCTTTAGACCAAAAATCCGCGCAGGGTTTTCGCTCATCGCTTCTACTATCCATTCTAACTCAAGCTCTCTTTCCCAATATGCCTGCAACATGACGGCAAGCGAGGTCTCAAGGCCTGGAAAACCGTGCGCCCCGGCCATTTTATCCTCAATTGTATGAGGGGCGTGGTCGGTTGCAATGCAATCTATGTCATTTATCTCTTCCCAAAGCTTTTTCCTCGTGCTCTCTTCTCTCAAGTTTGGATAGACTGTTCCTAGATTGCCTAGTCTCTCGCTGTCTTTTTTTGATAGGAAGAGATAATGCGGAGCGGTTTCAACCGTGAGCGCATGCCCTTTTGCTGCGACAACCTCTTCCTTGGAAGAGGCGTGAGCTATGTGAGATTTTCTTTTATACTTCTTGCTCAACAAACCTACCATCTCGATATTATCGCACGTCCTTTCTATCTGTGTCGACTCGTTTCCCTCAGAAACTGATGCATGAAAAACAAAATTTCCATCGAAGTTCGCGAGATGCTTCTCAAGGGAAGAGGGATCGCGAAGATAGAGCTCGCCGGTCGTTTTTCCGAGATAAATCTTCAACGATTTCGCACCTGATTTCTTAACCTCCGCAAAGTTGCTATCAGTTGCTCCGAAGTGAAACAGAACGTCGCAGATTGCTTTCTCTTTTGCGAGCGCCAGCTTCTCTAGCAGTCGTTCTGCCGTGATTGTTGGGATTGGATTATTCGGCATGTCGATAACTGTTGTAAAACCGCCTGCAACCGCTGCCATGGTGCCAGTACGAAAGTCTTCCTTTTGCGTTGCACCAGGCTCTCGAAGATGAACGTGTGGGTCTACGAGTCCGGGGAGGACGAGCATTCCTTCCGCGTTGTATCTCTCATCGCCTGAGAGGTTCCTTCCGACTCTTTTTATCATCCCATTGCTGATGAGAACATCTGCTTCGAAGAACTTTCCTTTGAAAAAGACCCTGCCATTCTTTACTACGGTATCCATAACTACACGATTCGTCTCTCTGTTATGAGCACAATTATCCTAAGTAACATTAGCGTAGATTCCTTTACAACCCTATAAAATATCTTGTTATACCATTGATTTTTCGCGTTTATGGCGTTGAGCAAGTCTCTAAATGCTTCTTTCTCACCAGGTCCCATCTTGCTCTCTGTAATTTTCTTATGTTCCTTACCATCTATTATAGTTATCTCTTCCTGCTTTCCTATCTGTTTTTTTGCCTGTTCGTACCAAGGCGGGAGCGAAGAGCGCTTCTTTGCTATAGCAGAAACAAAATCTCCTAAGGATATAGGCCTCTGTTTAACTTGCTTTTTTGCTAGCTCCTCTGCCTTTTCCTTCGGCATGCCACTTTTTATGAGTTCTTCGGTCTTCTTTTGGATGCCGAAGAAAGCTTCCTTCCACGGAATTGTTGCGGCATCATCGACTATCGCCTTTAAGTCGGAGGATGCGTAATGCATGGTCGCAAGTGCAAGAAGCCTGAACGGTATTAATGGAGTGAGAGGTCTTTTTGATGCATGTAGCTTAAGGATTTCTGCACGGGATGAGAGGTCTGGTTCTGGAATATATATCGTCTTGCTGAAACGTCCGCTTCTTCTAAGCGCTGGGTCTACATCCCATGGTGCGTTAGTCGCTGCAAGGACAAGGACGTTCTCGTTATGTGCCTCGACACCATCCATCTCGTAAAGGAGCTGGTTAACAGCCATTCTCATGTATTGCTGTCCTTCCTGTTGGTCTCTCCTTCCACCTATCGCGTCCACTTCATCAAAGAAAAGGATGCACGGCGTGTTCTTACGCGCAAGCTCGAAGACCTTGTGAATGTTCTTTTCTGTATTACCAACGTACATGTCCAAAAGGTCGGATAGCTTTGCGTTTATGAAACCAGATTTACATTCTCCCGCAGCTGCCTTTACTATGAAAGTGTTATGGACAATCAAACCACCAAAACCAGCAACGAAAGTATGATTGCCTTCAACCGTCAGGTCATAAACATAACCTTCAAAGTCTTCTTCGGTAATTGATTCCACTTTATCCCAAAACACGTCAGAATCTGCGAGTAATCTAAGTTTTTCTATTTCTTTCGTTGTATCGGAAATGTCACGCGACGTCCATTTTTTAAGCAAAGATATCTTTTTAGAACTCATAAAACCTATGCAGCGTTCGAAAATTTTTAGTTGGGCATGAGATGATATGTAAAGTCTCCAGTAGGTATGCGAATTGCCTTTTATCCTCTTTGGTCTTATATGCGCAACGATTCCGAATCTAAGCAGGAGATACGCTATGCCATTGGCAAACTCGCTGCTTGCCGTTGTAAATTCGATTTGCGGTACGTCCTGCTTTATGCTCGCTTTGCACTCGAAAAAAGCAGAGAGGAATTTTGATACCGTGCTAAGATTTGCAGTAAGTATGCTTTTCGGAATTTTTGTATTTCTGGAATCACACTCCCAGGGTTCGCGGGAAACAGTGTTTAGCTCGTACGAAAAACCGAGGTTATTAAAGAAAACCTCAGGAGCTAAACACTGTTTGAAGCCTTGGTTTTCAAACCAAGGAGGAGCGA
>Ga0078972_1011582_pt1 | contig 15697 bp, 15 predicted proteins | sample YelNatPaOPGAMG01_FD_67568 | JGI IMG/M metagenome (GOLD analysis project Ga0078972, IMG submission 67568) | Hot spring thermophilic microbial communities from Obsidian Pool, Yellowstone National Park, USA - OP-RAMG-01 (SPADES assembly) (version 2) | ecosystem: Environmental > Aquatic > Thermal... | reverse complement strand
AGCCCGCATGAGAGATTGTTACATGAATGGGGGCGGTTCCCGAACCGCCCCTACAGGTTGTGGTGAAGGTGATGGCGACCGCCGGCGCTTGGGGTTGGCGCTAGCGAACCGCGATCCGTGCAACAGCCTCATGACGGGGCCCGAACGGAGGGGCTGCAGCTCGCAGGGTCAGCGGCTGCTCGCTCCCGCACCTGCCTCGGTGCCCGACCTGCGGGCGGCCCTGGCGGGAGCATGCCGGGTGTAGTACTGGGCCAGGGTGCGGTCCAGGCTCACCCCGCTGAGGACGGCTCCCAAGACGCGAGCGTTGACGCGCGAGAGGCTCGCCATGGCCTGGCGCACCGCCTCGCGCTGGGTGCGCCGCTCGCGCACCACCAGAAGTACGCCATCGGTGCGCGTGGCCAGAACCAGGCCATCGGCCACCACGTTGATGGGCGGTGCGTCAAAGAGCACCAGGTCGGCCTGCTCGGCCAGCCAGGCCACCATCTCTTCCATGCGGCGCGAGCTGATCAAGTCCGCGGGACGTGGCGGCAGCGGCCCGCTGGTGAGCACCGACAGGCCTGCCACCGGCGTCGCCTGGAACGGCGGGTTGGCCAACGCGTCGGGCGCGCCGAGCAGAGTGGTCAGACCGCGATCGTTGGGCAGGCCAAAGATCTCGTGCAGCGATGGCCGGCGCAGGTCGGCATCGACCACCAGCACGCGCCGCTCCGTCTGCGCGATGCTCACGGCCAGGTTGGCCAGCACGGTCGACTTGCCCTCCTCAGGCCCGGGTGAGCTGAACATGACCGTGCGCAGTTGTCTATCGAGGCCGGCAAACGCCAGGTTGGTCCGCAGGGCGCGGTAGGCCTCACTGACCGGGGAATTGGGGTCGCTGAACGTGATGAGGCTCTTCAGATCTCCGCTCACGTCAATCTCCTTCAAAAGCAGTCGGTTCCCTGCCCCTGCTGCGTGCTGCGTAAGAGACAAGTGCGCGGCGTGCAGGTTCCGCAGTACGCAGTACGCAATACGCAGTGGCCTACGCCTCGGGGATGACGCCCAACACCGGCGCCCCCACCGCGCGCTCGAGCTCGTCGGCGCTACGGATGACCCCGGACTCGACCCACTCCAGGCCGAGCACCACCAGCACGCCCAGCAGCACCCCAAAAACGCCGCCGGCCAGGGCGTTGATCGTCTTCTTGGGCGAGTGAATAACGGGCGGAGATGCGGGGTCCTTCAGCTCCACCTTCAGCCGGTCTCGCACATCTTGGTCGAGCATCTGGGTCTTGATGCGCTCGGAAAAGACCACGCCGATCGTCTGTGCCAGGAGCTGAGCCACCTGCGGGTCGGTACTCTTGACATCGACCTGGATGACATAGTCCTCCATGATCGGTGAGGCTGCCACATTGGCCCGCAACGTCTCGGGCGTCATATCCTGCCCGGTGCGGTTGATCACTTCCTGCAACGTGGTGTTCGAGACGATGTTGCCGGCATAGTTGCGCATCATGCTCTTGATCGACTCGGTCAGGCCCAAGTCGAGGCGTGCGGGGATGACGTTGAGCTGGATCGTGGATCGGTAGACCGGCCGCTGCACGTAGCTAAAGGCAACGGCGCTGGCCGTCGTCACCACCGCCGTGACGATGATGATCCAGCCTCGCTGCCAGAGGATGCGCAGGTACTCCTTCAGAGGCACGCCGTACCTCCTCCCGATTCACAAGAAGACAGTGCGCACATTGTACCACAGGTGTAGGGGGGCAACAAGTAACGCGGACTCTCGCGCAAGGCTTCTTCTTACGCACTGCTCCTCATCCCCCAACCATCCTCGCCAGCCACAGCCCGGCCAGGCCGGCGGCGATGGTGAGAAGGACGTTCTTGCTGCGCCAGGCGACGAGCCCGGCAGCCAGCGCGCCCCAGAGGTAGGGGCTGCGCGGGTCGAGGCTCACCTGTCCATCGGGGGCGAAGGTGCCGCGCACGACGATGACGGTGAAGGCGGCGATGGGGACGTAGGCGAGCCAGCGAGCCAGCCCCTCTGGCAATTGCCAGCGGCCCAGGAGAGCGAGGAGGATGTAGCGGGTGAGGAAGGTCACCCCCGCCATGCCGAGGATCAAGAGCGCCTGAGCCAAGTCTCCACCCCCCATCCAGCGCTGGCAGCCAGGATGATGGCCGCCAGCACGTCGAGGCGGCCCGGAAGGCCGCTCAGGACCAGTGTCGCGGCGGCCGCCACAGCCAGGGTGACCCACGAGGCGCGGCTGCGCAACTGGGGCACCAGCAGCCCGATGAAGGTCGCCGGCAGGGCAAAGTCGAGCCCCAAGGCGGCCGGACCGGGCACAAGGCCGCCAAGGACCAGCCCCACAGCCGTGCTCACGTTCCAATCGACATATACCGCCAGCCCCACGCCCAGGTAGAACAGGGGGCCAGGCGCCATCCCGGGCTGCCGGAAGCGGTCGATGGTGACCGCATAGGCCTCGTCGGTGAGCAGGAAGCTGAGGGCCGGCTTCCAGCGCTCGGGCAGCTTACCCAGGTAGGGGCCCAACGAGGCAGCATAGAGCAGGTGCCGCAGGTTGATCACCAGGGTCGTCAGCACGATGAGGGGGTAGCTGGCCCCCGCCCCCACCAGCCCCAGCGCGATGAACTGCGATGATCCGGCAAAGACCAGAAGCGACATGGCCAGCGTTGCCGGTCCGCTCAGGCCCACCGTGGGCCCAAGCAGGCCAAAGGCCAGGCCGTAGGGCGTGATGCCCAGCCACAACGGCAGCGCCGCACGCACCCCAGACCAAAAGTCTCGACTTGTGCCAGATTGCGCGTCGACTTGCGTGGACATGTTCCTCCGGACCGTGAGACAAGAAAGCGTGCAACGAAAGACGTAGCGCGTGATTTGGCGCGCCCTTGAGTGGGTGTGCCGCCTCACGTGTCACGTTTTTCGTCTTGCGTTTCCCGCCTCACTCTTCCCGCAGGCGCCGCATAGCAGTACGCGCAGGCGTGAGGGCACCTCATGCGGTACGAGCCGATGTCGATGCTCGGGGTGCAGCCACAGGCGGGGCGCTGGCCCGGGTCCTTGTGGGTGGGCAGGGCCAGCCTCTGCGGATGCAGTTCGGCCAGCAAGCGGCCGTCGATGCAGGCGGAGGGGCGGATGCCGGCCGCCACCAGCGTGGGGTCGGCACAGGCGTAGAGCTCGATGCCGCGGGGGTCCGCCAGCCCACGCAGATATGCGGCGATCTCGGCCCGCTCCTGGGCAGTGGGGTCATACCAGACAAAGCCGCGTCGACGCATCTTGGGGTAGAGCGCGGCGATCGAGACGCGCACCGTGCGCACCCCGCTCTGGGCGACGGCGTCGAAGATGGCCTCGGCGCTGGGCAGGTTACTCCGGATGGCGTCCCCCTCCCACCAGTGCACGATGGGGTCGAAGCGGACGGTCACCCGCCGGGGGTCGCCCGCCCAGGCCACCAAGGGGGCGAGCTGGGCCGCCACCTGCTGCCAGGGCGGCACCCGCGGCTCCAGGCGGCTGCCACCCAAGCCGGTGATGGTGAGCTGAAAGGAGAGCTGGGCGTAGGCGCTCAGCAGGCCGCGGATGCCCGCCACGTTGCCCAAGAGCGGCCCATAGTCTTTGGAGACAAAGACGATGGTATGCACCTCTTCGGGGCGCAGCGAGACGAGCCGTGTCGGCCCCCCATAGGGCGACGGCACCTCCACCCGGCCCGCGCGAAGCGCTTCGGCCAGCCAGTCGGTGTAGCAGGCTGCCACGTCGGTGCGGCGGCTACACGAGATCACATAGGGCGGCTGCAAAGCCAACATCCCCCCCTCTCCGCACGGGGCAGGGCCACTCCAGCCTGGTCGCTGCGCCGGCAGGAGCGGCGAGACTTGCGCCACCCTCAGCCGGCTGCCCTGCGCTCAACGGAGGCGCGCGAGCCATGCCGCCGTGGGGCTGCCACGTGACTGGCAGATTATAGCCGCGAAACAGCAGCCAGCCAAGCACGTGGGCGCGCACAAATTTAAGGTTCCAATCTTGTGGCTTCCGAGCCCTCAGAGGCTAGGGCTAGTGGTATGGTTGGCCGACTCCACAACCGGTTGGGGTCCATGCCAGTTGGCTCCCCATTGCCAAAACCGCAGAATATCGATAGAATCGTGCATGCTCGCAGCCACGACGAATGGGCTCTGCCCTGCAGCAGAGCTGCGGCAGAGGTCTAACCCCCAGGACCTTCACAAGAGCAGTCCATCGTGGGCCACCAGGCTCTCATGGGCGGCGCGCCCGTGGGGTGCGCTACCTCTCCCATCAGGGCCTTACGGGGTGGCCCTGACGTCCCCCCGAATCCCAGGTTGCGATGGCCGCGGAGCGGCCGTCATCCTGAGCCGCAGGGCACGCGGCTCGCCACGCTCGGCAAAGGGCTCACGGGTACGGACAACCCAATACTGGGTGGTGCTTCTCCCACGATCGGCCGTGGACGGGTGGGCCGTGGGCTATCGGCTTTTTGCGTCTTTCCGCCGGAGAGCGGCGCCGATCATCGCAGGCAGATTGCATGAGTGAGGTATGGAGAGGGATGGACGCAAAGCGAACCTGGCAAACGGCGCTCGGTGAGCTGCAGTTGCAGCTCACGAAAGCCACCTTTGATACCTGGCTCAAAGACACCTCCGGCGTCGCCTATGAGGATGGCACTGTGATCGTCGGCGTGCGCAACGCCTACGCCAAAGACTGGCTGGAGAACCGCCTCTATACCCATATCGCACGCACCCTGTCGGGCATCGTCGGCCGCACAGTCGAAGTGCGCTTTGTGGTGGCCGGGCAGGCTCCTGCCCCTGCCCCTGTGGAGGAGGAAGAGGGCGAGCTTTTCCGCCGCGGAGCGCGGCGCCCGAGCCGGGGGGCCGCCGCCAACGGCTTCTCATCGCCTTCCATGCTGAACCCACGCTACACCTTCGACACCTACGTGGTGGGCAACGCCAACCGCCTGGCGCACGCTGCCTCTCTGGCGGTGGCCGAGAATCCCGGCGCCTCCTACAACCCCCTGTTCATCTATGGGGGCGTCGGCTTGGGCAAGACCCATCTGCTCCACGCGATTGGCCACCGCGCCCTCGAACATGGCTGCTCGGTGCTTTACGTCTCTTCCGAGACCTTCACCAACGAGATGATCAACGCCATCCGCAGCCAGAGCACCGAAGCATTCCGAGAGAGATATCGCAACAACAACGTCCTGCTCATCGACGACATCCAGTTCATCGCCGGCAAGGAATCGACGCAGGAAGAGTTCTTCCACACCTTCAACGCCCTCCATGCGGCGTCTAGCCAGATCGTCCTCTCCAGCGACCGCCCACCCCGGGCCATCCCCACCCTCGAGGAGCGGCTGCGCTCGCGTTTCGAGTGGGGCCTCCTGGCCGACATCCAGCAGCCCGACCTGGAGATGCGCATCGCCATCCTGCGCGCCAAGGCCGAAAGCCTGGGCGCCGAGGTGCCGGCCACGGTCCTCGACTATGTGGCGCGCAAGGTGCAGAGCAACATCCGCGAGCTGGAGGGCGCCCTCAACCGGATCATCGCCTACACGCGCATGATGGGCCTGCCCCTGTCGGAAGAGACCGCTGCAGCCGCCCTGCAGGACGTGTTGGTGGCTCCCCAGTCATTGCCCCCCGCCCAGATCATCGAGGCGGTGTGCCGTTTCTACGAAGTGCGCCACGAGGACCTTTCCAACCGCCGGCGCAATCGCGAGGTGGTGATCCCCCGGCAGATTGCGATGTACCTCCTCCGCGAAGAGGCCAACCTTTCGCTTTCGGAGATCGGCCAGCAGTTGGGCGGACGGGATCACACCACCGTGCTCCATGCCTGCACCAAGGTGGCCGCGCAGATCGAAGAGGATGAGCAACTGCGCCGCGAGCTCCTGGCCATCCGCGAGGCCCTCTACCAGGGCAAAGGCATCCCCGTGCGGGCATGAGTTCGTGCGGGGCAAGCCCCGCGCTTGCACAAGCACGGGTGTCGATCGGAGGCGATCACTATGGCCGGAGGGTCGGTTCCGCCCCGCAGCGCCATCGCGCGCGGATACACCTGGAACGCCGAGAGCGTCTACCCCTCCGTCGAGGCGTGGGAAGCCGAGTGCCGGAGCATTGCGGCGGCCCTGCCCGACCTGGCGCGCTTTCAGGGGCGCCTGGGCGAGTCGCCAGCGATGCTGGCCGACGCCCTGGCGGCCCGCGATGACCTGGCGCAGCGTATCGGCAAGCTCGTCTTCTACGCGCGCATGTCGTACAGTGTCGACACCACGAACCAGGCCGCAGCCGCACGCCAGGGGCAGGCAATGGGCCTCCTGGGCCAGGTGCGCGCCGCCTCGGCCTTCATCGAGCCCGAGCTGGTAGCGCTGGGCCAACCCGCGCTCGAGCGCTGGCTGCGGGATGAGCCGCGCCTGGCCATGTACACCCATTACGTGCGCGACCTCTTGCGCAAGGCGCCCCACCTGCGCTCCGCCGAGGTGGAAGAGCTGCTGGGCCTGGTTGCCGACCCCTTTGCCGGCACATCAACCACCGCCGACGCCCTGACCGATGCCGATTTCCGCTTCGCCCCTGCCCGCACCGCTACCGGCACCGAGGTCGAAGTGACCCAGGGCACCCTCGACACCATCCTCGGCGGCCCCGACCGGGAGGCGCGCCGCACGGCCTGGGAGCACTATACGGACACCTACCTGGCCTTCAAGAACACCCTGGCCAGCAACTATGTGACATCGATCAAACAGAGCGTGTTCCGCATGCACGCCCGGCGCCACCCGTCGACCCTGGCGGCCTCGCTCTTTGAACACGACATCCCGCTCGAGGTGTTCCACAACCTGATCGACGTCTTCCGCCGCAACCTGCCCATCTGGCACCGCTACTGGGCGCTGCGCCGCCGCGCCCTCGGCGTCGATACCCTGCATCCCTACGACATCTGGGCGCCCCTGGTGGAGGGCAAACCGGAGGTGGATTACCCCCGGGCGGTCGATTGGATCTGCGCTGCGCTGGCGCCCTTGGGCGAGGAGTACGCCGCCACCATCCGCCGGGGCTGCCTGGAGCAGCGTTGGGTCGATGTGTACCCCAACCAGGGCAAGGCGGCCGGCGCCTTCTCCTACGGCTCGCCGGGCACCTACCCCTTCATCCTCCTCAGCTACGACGGCACCCTCGAGAGCGTTTCCACCCTGGCCCATGAGCTGGGTCACTCGATGCACTCGTACCTGACCTGGAAGACCCAGCCCATCGTCTACGCCGACTATGCGCTCTTTGTGGCCGAAGTCGCCTCCAATTTCCATCAGGCTATGCTGCGCGCCTATCTGCTGGAGCAGAACCCAAGCCCGGCCTTCCAGATCGCTGTGATCGAAGAGGCGATGTCGAACTTCCACCGCTACCTGTTCATCATGCCAACCCTGGCGCGTTTCGAGCTGGAGATGCACCAGCGAGTGGAGCGCGGCGAGGGGCTCTCGGCCGATACGATGATCGAGCGCATGGCCGCACTCTTCGAAGAGGGCTATGGCGGCGAGATGCACGTGGACCGCGAGCGGGTGGGCATCACCTGGGCCACCTTCGGCCATCTCTACGCCGACTACTACGTGTACCAGTATGGCACGGGCATCTCGGCAGCCAATGCCCTCTCGCAGCGCATCCTCGCGGGAGTTCCTGGGGCGGCGCAGGCCTACCTCCAGTTCCTGAGCGCCGGCAGTTCCCTCTATCCGCTCGACGCGCTCAGGCTGGCCGGCGTCGATCTGGCCACCCCGCAGCCTGTCGAGGCAGCCTTCGGGGTGCTGGCGGGCCTGATCGAGCGGCTGGAAGTGCTCCTGGGAGCGAGCTGACTACAGTTCCATCTCTCCGCCATCCGGGCCGGCGACGACCTCGATGAACACGCCGCCGGCATGCTCGCGCAGCTCCTCCACCGACCAGCCAGCCGCCTGCACGGTGCGGAGCGTCTCGCGATCAACGTGGCATTCGCGCGAGATGCGGGACCAGAGGGGCGCCGCCAGGCGCAAGAAGAGGCGCTGCAGGCCATGGGCCGGCAGGATGTGCTCGACCAGGCGCAGCGTGCCGTGGGGCGCAAGCGCGCGCTGCACTTCGGCCAGGGCCGCCCGCGGGTCCTCGACCGAGCAGAAGACGAGGGTGCCGACGACGGCGTCAAAGCTCGCAGGGGCGAAGGGCAGGGCCTCGGCGCGGGCGCGCACCAGAGCCACCGCGAAGGGCAGCCCGCGCGCCACCTGGCGCGCCCTGGCCAGCGCTTCGGGGCTGGGGTCCACCCCCACCAACAGGCGTGCCCGGCGATAGTGGCGCAGGTTGGCCCCTCCGCCGACCCCCAGCTCGAGCACGCGCCCTTGGGCCCCGCCCGCTGCGCGGGCCCTGCCACCCCACAGGCTCCAACGGTGCAGCATGGTGTATGCGTCCACTGCCTCCCCTCTTCGGGCCGGTTATTGGGGCTTGAACAGCCCCGCCGGGTCGGCGCCGAGCATGCCCGCCTGGTACGACCGGGGGTCGACCGGCGCCAGGTTGGCCGCCATGGCTGGCGTCAGCAGCGGCAGGCGGCGCATCCCATCCAGCCGCGCGGCGATCGCCTCCAGGGGCTCGTCGCTGACCATCCAATTGCGCGCATCGAACGCCGCCAGGTTCAGGGGCACGGTGTAGCCGCGCAACGTCTTTTCGCCCGCGACGTTGAAAAAGCTCTCAAAGTACGACATCACCAGCTCGCGCAGGCTGCGGTAGACCGGTTCCCGGTAGCGCAGGCCGGCAAAGTTCGACTTGGCGACGGCGCCCCAATGCCCATCGACCCGGTACAGGGCGAGCATGTGGTCGTCGTCACGCTCGTTGGGCAGCATGTCGAGGATCAGCGGCCGGTAGCCAAGGCGGCGCAACATGGCCGCAGCAAAGAGCGCGCCATCGAAGCAGTGCCCTTTGCGCTCACGCAGCACGCGGAGGGGGCAGCGGTAGACCGGCTCGGTGCTGTAGGGGATCGCGTCCAGGAACGCCTGGATGCGCGGCGGGGTGGTCCATGTGGCCAGGAGGTCCCTCTCCTCCGGCGCCAACAACGCTTCAAAAGTCTCTATCGCTCTCACGTCTACTCCCGATCCGCTGGGTTCTTTACAGGCCCATTATACCACGGATCAGAGCGGCCATGAGCGATTGAGAAGCTCGCGCGGGGCTAAAGCGCTCGCGTCGAGGATTCCGGGCCTCGCCAGGGAGGCTGGCCGGCCCGCCGGCGCTAGCCTCAATACCGTTCAAATAGCTGGGCTCTGAGGGACGCTGAGAACCGCAGAGGCGCAGAGGACCGCAGCGGGAACACGAAGGAGGCATTTCCTGGCCCCTCTGCGCCCCTCCGCCTCTCCACGCTCTCCGCGTCTCCCGGGGTCGGGCTGTAGACGGCCACCCCTTTCTTATTTGAACGGCATTGCTATTAGGACATCTTGACCACGATGTCGCTGAGGATGTTGGCCGCCTCGTCGCCGCGGTCGGCGGCGTTGGAGAGGTGGCGGTAGACCTCGCGCATCTTGAGCATCAGCACAACGTGCTGAATGTCCTGCGACCCCGAGAACAGGGCGGCGATAGCCTGCCGATAGATGCGCTCAGCCTGGTTCTCCAGCGCCTTGGCGCGGGTGGCATGATCCAGCGCCACGTGGGGATGGTCCTTCAGTTGGACCATGGCCATGTGCAGCTCGTGGGCGGCATCGCGCAGGACGGCGGCCATGCTGCGGATGTGCTCGTTGGGGGCCACGCCGAGGGTGGTCATCTCCTCCACGGTGGTCTCGCCATAGTCGAGCACATCGTCGATGGTGCGCGAGAGGGCAAAGATGTCTTCGCGGTCGAAGGGTGTGATGAAGGTGCGGTTGAGCTCGTCGATAAGGATACGACGCACCTCATCGGCCTCGGATTCGAGCGTCTGCACCACCTTGGCCCTTTCCTCGGTGGGTGCCGTGACGTACTCCAACAAGGCCTCCATCCCCTGGAGAGTCTTCTCTGCCTGCTGAGTCAGCAGTCGGTAGAAGCGATCCTGCTTGCGGCCGAACAATGATTTCAGGTCCATTGCTCTCCCTTCCTGTGCTGCCAGCCGCCGGGCGCCCAGCTGTGGGCCCGGAAAGAGCCGTTCAGTGACGTGCGATGAGCCAAGAGATCACACCTGCCAGCCCCCCCGCAGCGGGGACGGTCAGAATCCAGGTCATAACGATGTGGACGATCACCCCCCAGCGCACCTGCGAGAGGCGTTGGGCAGACCCCGCGCCCGCGATGCTGGCGCTGACGACCTGCGTGGTGCTCACAGGGTTGCCCAGCAGGCTGGCCCCCACCACCACCAACGCCGCGGCGGCCTGCGAAGCAAAGCCGTGGATGGGGCGCATACGGTAGAGTTTGAGGCCCACCGTGCGGAGGATGCGCGTGCCGCCGACCGTGGTGCCCGTGGCCAGGGCGATGGCGGCGGCCAGTTGCACCCACAGGGGAACGACGAACGACTGCAACGCCCCGGCGGCAAAGAGCCCCAGAGCGATGATGCCCATCGACTTTTGCCCATCGTTCGCGCCATGCCCGGCGGCCACCAGGGGCGCCAGCAACCATTGCGCCCGCTGCAGGCGCGCGCCGACCTTGGGCGGGCTGCCGGCAAGCGCGCGCAGGAGGGCCTTCATCAGCACATAGGTGACCACAAACCCCACCCACGGCGCGATAAAGAGCGCCAGCAAGACGCGCCCCACCCCGGCAAAGATGATGGCCTGCCGCCCCGACTGCACCCACGCAGCCCCGGCCAGGGCGCCAACCAGAGCGTGGGAACTGCTGGAGGGGAACCCCACCACGGCGGCCAGCACGCTCCAGGCGATGGTCGCCACCAGCGCCACGGCCACCACAGGCGCAGTGATCGCCCCGGCTACCACGATGCCGCGGCCCACGGTATAGGCCACGGCCAACCCTGCCGTCAACGCTCCCACCAACTGCGAAGCGGCCACCAGCAAGAGCGCCTTGCGGGGCCCCACGGCCCCGGTACAGATCATCGCAGCGGCCAGGCTGCCGCTATCATTCATCCCATTGAAGAAGGCGAACGTAAGCCCGAGGCCCACGATCAGCCACGCAAACGCCGTCACCAGGGACCCTCTTCTCCGCGAGACGTGTGAGGTGCGCCCGCTACAACTGCCGCATGGCGCCGATGGGCTCAGGGGGCAACGCATCCCGGCGAGCGGAGGGGGAAGCGGAGGCGAGGCCCGGACCCATTGGAGCGCGATTTTATCATAATGCGCTCAGACCGTCAACATGCCGAAGGCCTTGGGCAATTGAAGAAGAGCCGGAGAGCACCTCTTCGCCATGCAGGAGATCTATGCATGGAGGGGGACCGAGGGGGTGTTGCGCCGGGCGTAGTGTTCGGCAGGCCCGCGCCCTCGCCGGGCGGGGCCGCCGCCACCGATCAGCGCACCCCGGCGCAGGTGAGCCAGGCCAGGAAGCAGAGCAGGAACGCCCAGATGAGACTGTTCAACATTGTGCATCCTCCTCACGATGTCGGTGTCTTTGGCAAAGAGGCGCTCTCCTGACGGGGTATGCCTAGCAAGAAGCGTACCAGAAGAAGAATGCGGCGCAAGCAGCCGTTGCCACAGCAGGCGCACACCCGCAACGGCGCCAGCCCGGCCCCTCAGAGCACCTCGCGCTCGCGCAGCCCTGTGGCAGGCGGCACCGGCCATCGAGCACGGAGGCTCGCCGGAGCGTGCGGGGGCGCGATCAGCCGTACGAAGGCCCGAGCGCAGACTCTGAATCCTGGCCCGCAGATTCACCGGCAAGTGCTGGCTACACACGGCCCTGCGGGGCTCTTTCAAAGTCGGCGTTATGTGTAGCCGGGACCCTTCGCAGGCCAGCGTTCGCCACGTTGGGAGGCGCGCAGAACCTGCTCAGGGTGACATAGGCGGGACTTTGAAAGAGAGCCCTGCCCGGATTGTTGCCACAGCAGCTATCCTGTGGTATACTCTCAACCGTTCGGAGGGGTGCCGGAGCGGCCGATCGGGGCGGTCTCGAAAACCGTTGTGGGCCTTGTGCCCACCGTGGGTTCGAATCCCACCCCCTCCGCCACCGATGCACAGGAAAGCCGGGCGTTCAGCCCGGCTTTTGGTTTCCCACTCAGGGGCAGGCCCTGCGACGGCGCGCAGGTCTGTATCCTGCCTGGCCGGTGCACAGGTGCCGCAAATTGGAGCCATGGCGCAGTCAGGGCTCGGCTCGCCGCATCTGCTGGCGCGCCAGCTCCAGGTCGGCATCTACCATCAGGTGCACCAGCTCTTTGAAGCTGACCTCTGGCCTCCACCCCAGCCTCTCGCGGGCTTTGGTCGGGTCGCCGATCAGTTGATCCACCTCCGCCGGGCGCAGGTACTGCGGGTCGATCACCACATAGTCCTGCCAGTTGAGCCCCAGGTAGCCGAAGCACTCCTCGAGCCACTCGCGCACCGAGTGAGTCTCGCCGGTGGCGATGACATAGTCGTCGGGCACGCTCTGCTGCAGCATCATCCACATGGCGCGCACGTAATCGCCGGCGTAGCCCCAGTCGCGGCGGGCCTCCAGGTTGCCCATGCGCAGCTCGTTGGCCAGGCCCAGCTTGATGCGCGCTGCGCCCCAGGTCGACTTGCGGGTGACAAACTCGAGCCCCCGCCGCGGCGACTCGTGGTTGAAGAGGATGCCCGAGCAGGCGAAGAGATTGTAGCTCTCGCGGTAGTTGACGGTGATCCAGTGCCCGTAGACCTTGGCCACGCCGTAGGGGCTGCGCGGGTAGAGGGGCGTCGTCTCGCGCTGCGGCACCTCGCGCACCTTGCCAAAGATCTCGCTCGAAGTGGCCTGGTAGAAGCGGATCTCAGGGTCCACCAGGCGCACGGCATCGAGCAGGCGGGTGACTCCCAGGGCGGTGAACTCACCGGTCAGCACCGGCTGCTTCCAAGAGGTGGGCACAAAAGACTGGGCCGCCAGGTTGTAGACCTCGTGGGGCCGGTGCTCTTTCAGAAGGTCAATGAGCGACATCTGGTCGAGCAGGTCGCCCTGCACGAGGGTGATGTGCTCCTGGATGTGGCGGATGCGCTCAAAGTTCAGCGTGCTGGTGCGGCGCACCATGCCGATAACCTGGTACCCCTTGTCGAGGAGAAACTCGGCCAGGTAGGAACCGTCCTGCCCAGTGATGCCGGTGATGAGAGCTCTTCTCATATAATGCCTCTCTCTGTAACCAGTAGCTGCAAGCAAGCCGTACTGCGTATTGCGTGAGGGATGCGACGCCAGCCGGTGCTCGGGTCCAGCCCTTACGCAGTACGCACTACGCAGTACGCAGTACGCAATACGCAGTACGCAGTACGCAGCATTGGGCGGTCTGCCGCTACCGCTTCACTGCCTCTCGCCAATACTGCAACACATCGCGCAGGCTTTCCTCGAGGGTATAGGTGGTCTGCCAGCCGGTGCGCTCGCGGAACTTGCTGCAGTCGCTGACGATCTCGGGCACGTCCGAAGGGCGCAGGCGGGCCGGGTCGGGCTCCACCTGCAGCGGCACGCGGCTAAGGCCGAGCAGGATCTCCAGCACCTCTTGGATACTGTGAGAGCGCTCGCTGCCTACGTTGTAGACCTCGCCCGCCTCGCCGCGCTCCAGGGCCAGCGCGTAGGCACGGACGATGTCGCGCACGTCGGAAAAGTCGCGGCGCGCGGTCAGGTTGCCCACGCGCAACACGGCAGGCCGCAGCCCGGCCTCGGCCTCGGCGATCTGCCTGGCAAAGTCGGCGCTGACAAAACCCGGCCCCTGGCGCGGGCCGATATGCGTGAAGGGGCGCAGGCGCACGACCGGCAGTTGGTGGCTCAGGTAGTACTGGTAGCCGAGATAGTCCTGGGCGATCTTGCTCACCGAGTAGGGGTTGTTGGGGCGCAGCGGGTTCGTCTCGCGGACGGGGAGCTCGTCGGGGCGCACCAGGCCGTACTCGTCGGCCGAGCCGATGATGAGGAGGCGCGGCCGCATGTCGAGGGCTAGCAGGGCCTCGATCAGGTTGAGCTCGCCCACGATGTTGTTGACCAGCGTCGGCCCCGGAGAGGCCCAGGCCTGGGGCACCGCTGCCTGCGCCGCCAGGTGAAAGACATAGTCGGGCCGGACTTCGGCCAGCACGCCGCGCAGCCACCCGGTGTCTTCCAGGCTGCCCAGGTACAGCCGCAGGTGGGGGAGGATGCCCTCGATATTCCGGGTGCCCCCCTCCGGCAGCGAGAGGCCGCCGACCTCATAGCCCGCGCCCAGCAGGTGCTCGGCCAGGTGGCTGCCAGCAAAGCCGGCGATGCCGGTGACGAACGCACGTTTTGCCAAGCTCTCAGCCATCCGCTTTCTGTGGCCAGCAGAGTCCATGCGGCCAGGCCGGCGGACCTGCTGCCCAGCTATTGTACACGACTCACGCCCCCTGCCAAACCGCCACCGGCGCGCGGTAGGGGCGAGGCGGTGCCTCGCCCCTACAGGCCGGCGTCGCGGCGCAGGACGTCGGCCTTGTCGGTGTTCTCCCACGGGGCGTCGATATCGGTGCGCCCAAAGTGACCATAGGCCGCCGTAGGGCGGTAGATGGGCCGGCGCAGGTTCAGGTCGCGGATGATGGCGCCCGGCCGCAGGTCAAAGTGCGAGCGCACCAGCTCCAGGATCTTTTCGTCGGGGATGCGCCCCGTGCCGTAGGTCTCGATGTTCATCGATACCGGCTGGGCCACGCCGATGGCGTAGGCCAGTTGGATTTCGAGACGGTCGGCGATGCCGGCAGCCACCAGGTTCTTGGCCACATAGCGGGCAGCATAGGCCGCCGAGCGATCGACCTTGGTGGGGTCCTTGCCCGAGAAGGCGCCGCCGCCGTGAGAGACCATGCCGCCGTAGGTGTCGGCAATGATCTTGCGCCCGGTGACGCCCGAGTCGCCCATGGGGCCGCCGATGACGAAGCGGCCGGTGGGGTTGATAAAGTAGCGGGTGCGCTTGTCGATCAACTGCGCCGGCATGGTCGCCTTGATCACATGCTCCAGGATATCGGCGCGGATCTGGTCCTGGCCGACAGCCGGGTCGTGCTGCGCCGCAATGACGATGGTATCGATGCGCACGGGCCGGCCATAGCTGTACTCCACCGTCACCTGCGACTTGCCATCGGGGCGCAGGTAGGGCAGCGTCTTGTCCTTGCGCACGGCAGCCAGGCGCTTGGTCAGCAGGTGCGCCAGCATGATGGGCATGGGCATGAGCTCGGGCGTCTCATGGCAGGCAAAGCCGATCATCATGCCCTGGTCGCCCGCGCCGATGGCTTCGATGGCATCGTCGTCCATCTCGCCCTCTTTGGCCTCCAGCGCTTTGTCCACGCCGAGCGCGATATCGGGCGACTGCTCCTTGATCGAGGTGATCACGCCACAGGTCTCGGCGTCAAAGCCGTACTTGGCGCGGGTGTAGCCGATGTCCTCGATCGTTTTGCGGATCACCGCCGGCATATCCACATAGCACTTGGTCGTGATCTCACCCACGACGACCACCATGCCTGTGGTGGCCGCCGTCTCGCAGGCCACACGGCCGTAAGGATCCTGGGCCATAATCGCATCGAGGATGGAGTCAGAGATCTGGTCGCAGAGCTTGTCGGGGTGGCCCTCCGTCACCGATTCGGACGTGAAGAGGTACTTGGGCGCAGTCATGAAGGTTGTGCTCACGCTTTTATCTCCTTTGCTCGTTTGCTGGCCATCCGGGTGACGGCCGGCTAGTCTGCTCCGCGCCGGCCCGGCCCTGACCCGGGGCGGGGGTTTGCCCCCACAAGGGTCCGCTCCGGTCACG
>Ga0078972_1011581_pt1 | contig 15697 bp, 16 predicted proteins | sample YelNatPaOPGAMG01_FD_67568 | JGI IMG/M metagenome (GOLD analysis project Ga0078972, IMG submission 67568) | Hot spring thermophilic microbial communities from Obsidian Pool, Yellowstone National Park, USA - OP-RAMG-01 (SPADES assembly) (version 2) | ecosystem: Environmental > Aquatic > Thermal... | reverse complement strand
TGATTGTGTAAAAAATAATAAAAAACCAATATCACCAGGTGAACAGGGTTTGGTAGTTCAAAAAGTTTTAGATGCTATTTATTTATCCTCAGAAACAAAAAAGGAAGTGAGAATTAAATAATATGAGAGATATTTAAATTCAAGCAAAATTATTAAAAAATAAATTAGTACATATACGAAGACAGTTACATATGTATCCTGAATTGGGGTTTAAAGAGTTTAGAACACAACAATTTATAATAAATCAGCTTAAAGAACTTAAAATCCCATGTAAAAAAATTGCAAAAACAGGTGTTGTTGGATTGATTAATGGAGATAAAGTAGGGAGAACTATTGCTGTAAGAGCAGATATGGATGCTTTACCAATTGTAGAAGAAAGTAATAAACCATATAAATCAAGGAGTAATGGTGTAATGCATGCATGTGGCCATGATGCTCATGTTACTTGTTTGCTTGGAGTTGCTATGTTGATTTCAGAAATAAAAGATCGGTTAAATGGGAAGGTTAAACTGATTTTTCAACCTTGTGAAGAAAATGCAACAGGTATAGGTGGTGGAGAGTTAATGGTAAAAGAAGGAGTTTTAGAAAATCCAAAAGTAAATGCTATAGTTGCACTTCATGTTTCACCGGATTTTCAAAGTAGTGTAGTTGGAATAAAATATGGTGATATGTGTGCCAATGCTGATAAATTTGAAATAAAAATTAAAGGGATTGGTTCACATGCTGCTAAACCCCACAGAAGTATAGATCCAATAGTAACTGCATCTGCTATAGTTCAAAACTTACAGAGTATAGTTAGTAGAAATATAGATCCTCTTGATTCTGCAGTAGTTTCTATTACAACTATAAATGCTGGAAGTGCTTTTAATATCATTCCATCTGAACTAGTGATGGAGGGGACTGTTAGAACACTAAATAACATGGTTAAGAATAAAGTTAAGAATTTATTGGAAAAGATAGCAGTAAATACTGCAAAATCTTTTGGTGCAGAATGTAAAGTAAATTACATAGAAGGATATCCTGCATTTGCTAACAATGATGAAATCACAAAGATTGTGGAACTTTCAGCAGTAGAACTGCTTGGTAAAAAGAATATAAAAATTTTAAAAAATCCATCAATGGGTGGTGAGGATTTTGCTTTTTATGTAAAAAAAGTTCCTGGTTCAATGTTTTGGCTTGGAGTTTCAAATAAAAGATTAAAGATAGTTCATCCACTCCATAGTGCAAAATTTGATATTGATGAAGATGCTTTGCCAATAGGAGTTGCAATTTTAACAAAAACTTGTATTAATTACTTAAATGAGGTAGAAAAAATATGAGAGAATATCAAAAATGGCCCTTTAAAGGAATATGTCTTTCTGCTCCACGACAAGCGGATTATGAGATGTTTAAACGGGTTATTGCTGAAGTTTTGCCTTCCTTAAAATGCAATAATTTAGTTCTGTTACTCCGATATAGATTTGACTTTAAGAAACATCCTGAAGTAGTAGATAAAGAGCCTATTACTTTAAAACAAGCCCAGGAGATTTCCAATTTATGCAGACAAAATAATATTAGAATTATCCCAAAGATGAATTTATTTGGACATCAGTCAGAAAAGGGAGGAGAATTGCGGTTAGGATTATTAAGAGCATATCCTGATTTTGATGAAACACCAGATTTACCTACTGTTAGATATTGTAGAAGTTTATGCCCTCGTCATCCTAAAGTTAAAGAAGTTATTTATAGTTTGATAGATGAAGTAATAGATGCATTTAAAGCAGATGCTATACATGTTGGATGTGATGAAGTTTTTGAAATCGGTTTATGTCCAAGATGTAAAGGAACTCCGAACCATCAACTTTTTGCAGAGTGGATTAATATTTTACACTCTCATATTGTAAGAAAAAGAAAGGTTGAGATGTTTATGTGGGGTGACAGACTTCTTGATGCTAGAACAACTGGTTATGGAGAATGGGAAGCATCTGAGAATGATACTTATAATGCCATAGATAATATTCCAAAAGATATTATTCTTTGTGATTGGCATTATAAAAAGATGGAAAGTTATCCATCTATTCAAATATTTGTTAATAAGGGATTTAAAATTGTCATTTGTCCTTGGAAGAATTTAGAGGCAACAAAGGCATTCCTTGAATTTGCGGCTAAAAATAATGATAAAAAGATTCTAGGGGTTTTACAAACAAGTTGGTGTGATTCAGGAGCAATAGCACGTTATTTATTAAATATTGAAGATGTCCCTAAACTTGTTTCAGAATCTTTTAAATTTTCAATGAACTTTTTTTAAAAGGAGGATGATATGAAATTAGGTTGTAATATATGGTCATACCATAGAGCAGTTAATTCAAAGAAAATAAGTCAGCTTGAGTGGGTAGAAAAGTGTGCTAAAGAATTAAAATTGGATGGAGTAGAACTTCTTGATTATGGATTTCCAGAATCAGTTGTTAAAGGTAATCCACCTGATGGAGATTATTTAAAAAAGATAAAAAAACTTTGTACGGATTTAAATTTGGAAATCTATTTAGTTTCAAGTGCTTCAAATTTTGGATTTGTTGATGAGAAAAAATTAAAAGAATCAATAGAGTATGTTAAGAAATGGATAGATATAAGTTATTATTTGGGGGCACCTGCTACCAGATTTTTTGCTGGTCATGCAGAGCCACTTGAAGATCAGGAGAATGGGTGGAAATCGTTGATAAAAGCTACAAAGATTTGTACAGAATATGCAGAATCAAAAGGAATAGTTCTTGCATTAGAAAATCATAATGGAAAAGGGTTTATTAAAACGTCGGAAGATGTATTTAAACTCTTTAATGCAATTAACTCTCCTTGGTTAAAACTCTGTCTTGACACAGGTAATTTTACTGATTTATATACTTCAATAGAGAAGACAGCACACCTTGCAACAGTTGTTCATGCAAAGACATTTGAAATAAAATCTGGAGTGGAGAAGAAATTAAATTATGATAAGATATTTAAAATAATGAAAAAAGTAAACTTCAGGGGATATTTTAGTATTGAATATGAAGGTGAGGATGCTGATGAATTTGATTGTATGAAAAAAAGTGTAAAGTATTTAAGAGAAATGATTGAAAAGTATAAATAAATATTGTATAATAATTATATCGCGGGGTAGAGCAGTTGGAAGCTCGTCGGGCTCATAACCCGGAGGTCGACCGTTCGAATCGGTCCCCCGCAACCAGAAAATTTTACACCAACATCCTGAGTACAGGATGTTGGTGTTTTTTTGAAAGGAGGTAATTTTGGCAACACCTTTAGAAAAATGGGTTGAAGAACAAGAAAGAATAACAGAACCTGATAAAGTTCACTGGTGTGATGGCTCTGAAAAAGAAGCAGAAAAATTAATAGAAGTTGGAATGTCTTCTGAGAAAATTGAAAAGCATTTTATTTTTCACAAACTTAATCAAAAGACTTTTCCGGGAGGATTTTTACATAGAAGCCATCCAACCGATGTTGCTAGGACCGAACATCTAACATTTGTTTGTTATCCAGATAAAGAAACTGCAGGTCCTAATAATAACTGGATGGTACCTTCTGAAGCAAAAGAAAAACTCAATAAATTATTTAAAGGTTGTATGCGTGGTAGAACTATGTATGTGCTTCCTTATATGATGGGACATCCTGAATCACCTTATTCTAAATGTTGTGTTCAAATTACTGACACTACCTATGTAGCAGTAAGCATAAGAATTATGACAAGAATGGGGAAGTTTGTTATAGATAAAATTGGTAAATCAGAGAATTTTGTTAAAGGACTTCATTCTATAGGCGAACTTGATCCTAATAAAAGATTTATTATGCATTTCCCAGAGGAGCATTTAGTTTTAAGTTATGGCTCAGGATATGGAGGAAATGCATTACTTGGAAAAAAATGTTTTTCTTTGAGAATTGCTTCATTCCTTGGTTTAAAAGAAGGATGGCTTGCTGAACATATGATAATAATAGGGGTTGAAGATAAAAAGGGAAATGTTGCATATATTGCAGCAGCACTACCTTCTGCATGTGGTAAAACCAATTTAGCTATGCTTGAATCAAAACTTCCTGGTTATAAAGTATGGACTATTGGAGATGATATAGCATGGTTAAATATAGGAGACGATGGAAGGTTATATGCTATAAATCCTGAAACTGGTTTTTTTGGGGTTGCTCCAGGAACTTCCATGAAAACTAATCCAAATATAATTAGAACTTTAAAAGCTGGAAAATTTTATCCTACTTTATTTACAAATACAGGTTTAAATATTGATACTAACGAGCCATGGTGGGAAGGTTTAGATGAATTACCAAAGAATGTCTTAGATTGGCAGGGTAATAAATGGGATTCTTCGTTAGGAACCACTGTAGCACATCCTAATTCAAGATTTACTGTGTCAATATATCAATGTCCTACTTTATTATCAAAAGAATTTGATAACCCTAAAGGTGTTCCAATATCAGCAATAATTTTTGGAGGAAGAAGAAGTAAATTAATTCCTTTGGTATACGAGAGTTTTAATTGGCAGCATGGAGTGTTTTTAGGTTCAATAATGGGTTCTGAAACAACTACTGCAGCAATTCATAAGGCTGGGGTGTTAAGAAGAGACCCTATGGCAATGCTACCATTCTGTGGATATAATATGGGAGATTATTTTAATCACTGGTTAAATATTGGCAAAAGATGCAGTAATCCACCGAAAATATTTTTTGTAAACTGGTTTAGAAAAGATGAATCAGAAAAATTTTTATGGCCTGGATTTGGAGAAAATATAAGAGTACTAAAATGGATAATAGAAAGAGTAAATAATCCAGATAAAATTAAGGTAAAAGAAACTCCTATAGGATTTGTTCCTGATTTAAAAGATTTTGACACTACAAATTTAAATGTTAAGGAAAATGACCTTAAAAAATTATTTGAAGTTAATATAAAAGAATGGGGAGCAGAGATAGAAGATATTAAAGGATTTTATAGCAAATTTGATAAGCACTTACCTAAGGAAATATGGCAGGAATACGAATCTCTTGTTAGAAGTTTTAATAAGGGAAAATAATATCCAACCCTAAAAATCAAGCAAAAATATGGAATTTAAAGTTATTAAGAAAGATGCTAAAACAAAAGCAAGATTAGGAAAAATAACTACTAATCATGGAGTAATTGAAACACCTGTTTTTATGCCTGTAGGAACTCAAGGAACTATAAAAGCAATGGCGGTTAGAGATTTAGAAGAGATAGGAGTGAATATAATATTAGCAAATACTTATCATCTTTATTTAAGACCAGGAATTGATGTTATAAAGAAAGCAGGAGGACTTCACAGATTTATCAACTGGCCTAAAGCAATTTTAACAGATAGTGGTGGGTTTCAAGTTTTTAGTTTAGCAGGACTTCGTAAAATAACAGAGGATGGTGTTAAATTTCAGTCATATTTAGATGGTTCAGAACATTTATTTTCTCCTGAAAAGGTTATAGAGATACAAGAAGTATTAGGATCTGATATTATAATGACATTTGATGAATGTGTTCCTTATCCATGTGATTACGATTATGCTTTAAGTGCTTTAAGAAGAACTACTCAATGGGCAGTTAGATGTAAAAATGCTCACAAGAATTCTTCCCAATCTTTATTTGGAATAATTCAAGGAAGTATGTATAAAGATTTAAGAGAAATGAGTGCTAAAGAGATTGTTAGCCTTGATTTTGATGGAATAGCAATAGGAGGGCTTTCTGTTGGAGAAACTAAATCAATGATGTATGAAATGATAGAAGTAGTTGAGCCAATAATACCTTTTAGTAAACCAAGATACTTAATGGGTGTTGGAACTCCTGAAGATTTATGGGAATGTATAGAAAGAGGTATTGATATGTTTGACTGTGTAATGCCAACGAGAATAGCAAGGAATGGAACTATTTATACGAGTAAAGGTAAAGTTGTAATTAGAAATGCTCCATATAGTGATGATTTTTCTCCATTAGATAGTGAATGTGATTGTTATACCTGCAGGAATTTTACAAGGGCATATTTAAGACATTTAATTAACGCAGGAGAGTTAACAGGTATGTTTCTAAATACTTTACATAATCTATATTTTATGATAAAATTAGTAGAAAGGATAAAAAAATCTATTTTAGAAGATAGATTTTTAGAAGAAAAGCAAAAATTTTTTAAAGAGTATAATAAGGAGGTAAATTAAGATGGCAGTTGCGATTAGACTTTTAAGGCAGGGTGCAAAAAATAAACCTCGATATCGTATTGTTGTTTGTGATTCAAGATTTACAACAGGAGGTAGAAGTTTAGAAGTTTTGGGTAGTTATAATCCATTTGATAAAGAGAAAGGATTAAAAGTAAAGGTAGAAAGGATATCTGATTGGGTTAAGAAAGGAGCAATTCTATCTAATACTTTAAAAAAACTTTTAAAGAATCATAAGATTAATTTATAATGTTAATAGATGTAATAACAATATTTCCTGAGATATTTGAGTCTTTTTTGAATACAAGCATTTTAAAAAGAGCAATAGATAAAAAGATTGTTGAAATTAATCTACATAATCCTAGAGATTTTACTTCTGATAAACACAAGACAGTAGATGAACCTCCATATGGTGGTGGAGGTGGAATGGTTTTAAAGATAGAACCTATTGTTAAATGCTTAGAAAAAATTTCTAAAAAAAGAAGAAGAGTAAAAAAAATATTACTTACTCCTTCAGGTAAGATATTTACTCAACATAAGGCTTTTGAGTTATCAAAGGAAAAAAATATAGTTTTTATCTGTGGTCATTATGAAGGGATTGATGAAAGGATAAAATATTTTATTGATGAGGAAATATCAATAGGAGATTATGTTTTAACTGGTGGAGAGATACCAGCAATGGTTATTATTGATTCAGTAGTTAGGTTATTACCAGGGGTTCTTGGGAATCCTAATTCTATTAAGTTTGAGTCATTTGTGAATGGTAAATTAGATTTTCCTCATTATACAAGACCAGCAGATTTTAGAGGATATAAGGTTCCAAGAGTGTTATTATCTGGGAATCATGAAAAAATAAAAAAGTGGAGGGAAAAGGAAGCCTTAAAACGAACAAAGTTAAGAAAACCTTATTTATTAGAAGAAACGGAGGTTTAATAAAATGAAATGGGAAGAAAAATTTTTAAAGAAAGAAAATTTTGACTTTAAAGTTGGAGATGAAGTTAAAGTAAGTGTTAGAGTAAAAGAAGGGGATAAGGAGAGAATCCAAGTTTTTGAAGGAGTTGTTATAAGTAGAAGAGGTTCTGGTTTAAACGAAACTTTTAAAGTTAGGAAAATATCTTTTGGTGTAGGTGTTGAGAGGACTTTTCCATTGCATTCACACGTTGTTGCAGGTATAAAGGTGAAAAGAAGAGGGTCTGTTCGAAGAGCAAAACTTTATTATTTAAGGCATAAGGTTGGGAAAGGAGCAAAAATTGAAGAATTAGCAGTAAGTGAAACACCGCAAGTTGAAAAATCTACTGAAAGTAATGAAACCAAATGAAGTTGAAAGATTATCTAATTTAATTAAATTTGAACTCTCCTTATGGGAAAAAGGATTAAATTATATTTGTGGAATAGATGAAGCAGGAAGAGGTCCTCTTGCTGGACCTGTAGTAGCAGCTGCTGTTATTTTTACAAAAGAGAAATTAACTAAACTAGAGAGATTTGTAGGACTTAATGATTCTAAAAAAGTTAATGAAAAAAATAGAGAAAGACTTTATGAAATAATAACACAGGAAGCAGAAGATTTCTCCTTAGGAATTGTTAGTGAAAAGATTATTGATGAGATAAATATACATAATGCAGCACTTCTAGCAATGGAATTAGCAGTAAAAAATTTAAAAGTTTTACCAGAATATCTTTTAATAGATGGTCCCTTTAAAATAAATACAACTTTTCCTCAAAGGCCAATTATAGGTGGAGATTCAAAATGCTTTTCTATTGCTTCTGCTTCAATAATTGCAAAAGTTACAAGAGATAGAATAATGAAAGATTACGATAAAAAGTTTCCAGAATATGGATTTGCAATTCACAAGGGATATCCCACAAAAAAACATATTTCTGCAATTAGAAAATTTGGAAGATGTGAGATTCATAGAAAATGTTTTGGAAAAAATTATTAGGAATATTTGGAGAGGATATAGCCTCTGATTTTTTAAAAAAACAAGGCTTTAAAATTCTTAAAAGAAATTACAGATGTAAATTTGGTGAAATAGATATTATAGCAAAAGAAAAAGATGTAATCTCATTTGTAGAAGTAAAGACTGTTGCAACAAATAAAACAGAGACACCTTTTGATACTATAGATTTAAGAAAACGTAAACATATCCAACAAACTGCTTCTTTTTACTTAAATAAAGAAAAAAAGCAAAATTTAACTTGTAGATTTGATGTTATTTCAATAAGATATAAAGAGGATAAAGAACCTGAGATTGAATTAATAAGAGATGCTTTTTAGGATATAAACAATGGTAAAAATATTTGAAACAATAGGTAATAGTGTATTAAAGTTTTTTACTGAAGCTGGTAAGATATCTATTCTTTTTGTTAAGATATTTTATTGGATGTTTAAAAAACCATCTGAGTGGAAGAATATAATCCGTCAGATGGTAATAGTAGGAGTTAACTCATTTGTAGTTATAACAATAACTTCACTTTCAACAGGAATGGTTTTAGCACTACAAACTGGTTCTGCATTGGAAAGAAAGATAAGTGGTTCAGCATTATTTTTAGGAGGTATTGTTTCATTATCCTTAGTGAGAGAACTTGCTCCGGTTTTGGCTGGAATAATTATTGCTGGAAGAATTGGTTCTGCTATAGCAGCAGAGATTGGAACTATGAATGTTACAGAACAAATAGATGCACTTTATACTATGGCAACAAGTCCAATAAAGTATCTTGCTGTTCCAAGATTTTTATCTTGTGTAATAATGTTACCTGTTTTAACTATTTATTCAAATTTAATAGGAATTTTGGGTGGACTTTTTATAAGTATGAATATTTTTGGTGTATCAGCTAATACTTTTATAGAAGGTATAAATTTTTATTTAAGTGTAGACGACATATTTAAAGGTTTATTTAAAACGCTTTTTTTTGGAGCAATTATTGCAACTGTAGGTTGTTATAAGGGGTTTGAAACAGTTGGTGGAGCAGAAGGAGTTGGAAAATCTACAACATCCTCTGTAGTTATTTCTTCAATGTTAATACTTGTTGCTGATTATATACTAACAGCATTTTTATGGTAGGTCACTTGTGATAGAAATAAAGAATTTAACAAAAAGTTTTGGTAATCATAAAGTAATTGATAATTTAAATTTAAAGATTTATGATAAAGAGACTGTTGTTATAATTGGAAGAAGTGGTTGTGGTAAAAGTGTTTTACTTAAGCATATAATAGGTATACTAAAACCAGATAAAGGGAGTATTTATATAAATGGAGAAGATATAACGAAATACGATGAGAAGAAATTAAATGAATTAAGAAAAAAATTTGGAATGCTTTTTCAAGGAGCAGCATTATTTGATTCTTTAACAGTAGAAGAGAATGTTGCATTTGCATTAAGTAGATTTACTAATTTGTCTAAGGATGAAATAAAAGCAAGAGTGAAAGAGAAATTAGCACTTGTTGGACTAAAAGATGTTGAGAATTTAAAACCAGCAGAACTATCTGGAGGGATGAAAAAAAGAGTAGGGTTAGCAAGAGCATTAGCAATGAATCCAGAGATTATTTTGTATGATGAGCCAACAACAGGGTTGGACCCTATTATGGCTGATGTTATAAATGATTTAATAATAGATTTAAAGAAAAAGATAAATGTAACTGGAATAGCAGTAACGCATGATATGAAGAGTGCTTATAAAATAGCAGACCGTATTGCAATGATGTTTAATGGTAAAATTATAGAAGAAGGGACACCAGAGGAAATACAAAAAACAAAAAATCCAATAGTTAAGCAATTTATCAGTGGAGATGCTAAAGGACCTATACCTGTAATTGGGTAAATAAATTAAAGAAAGAGAAAAATAAAGAAATATAATGGAGGATAGAATGAAATTATCTGATGAAGTGAAAGTAGGTATTTTTACCACTATTGCAATTGTAGTGCTTTTACTTTCAACAATTTATATATCAAATATTACATTTGTAAAAAGGGGATACAGTATAAATGTAATTTTTGATTCAGCAAATGATTTAAAAGTAAGAGCAAAAGTAAAATATGGTGGTGGGGTTGTTATAGGAAGTGTTTCAGATATAAAACTAACACCATCAGGTAAGATTATGACAGTTTTAAATATTAATAATGATGTAAAGATAAGAAGAGATGCTAAAATTTCTATTTATACAGCAGGTATGATGGGAGAGAAGTTTGTAAATGTAGTAGGTGGAACAGAGAAAACTGGATTTATATTGCCTGGTGAATCAGTAGTAGGAATTGGTTCTGGCGGCATAGATTCTGCTTTCAGTAATTTAAATGATGTTTCAGCAGAGTTTAAAGAAGTTCTTATGGCATTAAGTAAATTGTTTAAAGGGGACTTGCAGAGTTCATTAGTATCGTCTGTTAAGAATGTTAATGATTTATCAAAGAGTGTTAAAATTATGATTGAAGAAAATAAAAACTCTATAAATAAGTCCGTGGAGAATTTTAAGAAGTCATCGGAAGATATAGCAAAAGCAACCGCTGATTTGAAAGAATTAGTTGGAGAGTTAAATAAACTTGTTAAGGATATTTCAAAAAGTAATCTTCCTCAAACAGTGGATAATATCAATAAGGTATCTTTAAAACTAGATAGCACAATAAGTTCTTTAGAATCTGCTGCAAAGAAGATAGATTCAGGTGAAGGAGTAGTAGGAGTACTTATAAATGATAAAAAAATGGCAGAAGATTTAAAAGTTCTTATAAAAGATATTAAAGATAATCCATGGAAACTTTTATGGAAAAAATAAAAAATAAATTTAAATATATATGTCAAAACTGCGGGTATGAATCAGCAAAATGGCTTGGTAAATGTCCTGAATGTAATAACTGGAACTCTTTTGTAGAAGAGCAGGTAATAAATGAAAAAACAAAAAGATATAGTTTTAAAACTTCAAGGGAAAGTCAATTACTTTCAATACTTGATGTTGAAAGTAAAAAAGAAGAAAGGTATTCAACGGGTATTAATGAACTTAACAAAGTTTTAGGAGGAGGTGTTGTTGTTGGTTCATTAGTTTTAATAGGTGGAGAACCTGGCATAGGAAAGTCAACACTTGTTTTACAGATGAGTAATGAAATTAGTAAGAAATACGGTCTTGTTTTATATGTTTCAGGAGAAGAATCAGTTAGTCAGATTAAAATGAGAGCCAATAGATTAAAGGTATTATCAAAGGACTTATATCTTGTTTCTGAAACAAATATTAAAATTATAGAAAAGCATATTGAGGATATAAAACCAAAAGTAGTAATTATTGATTCAATACAAACTGTATTTAATGATGATATTCCTTCTGCTCCTGGAAGTGTCTCTCAGGTTAGAGAAAATGCAACCAAACTAATGTATTTAAGTAAAGGAGAGGGGATTTCTATTTTTTTAATTGGTCATGTTACAAAAGAAGGTTCTATAGCAGGCCCAAGAGTTTTAGAACATTTAGTTGATACTGTTTTATATTTTGAAGGAGATAAGAATCATAATTTTAGAATTTTAAGATCTTACAAGAATAGATTTGGTCCTACAAATGAAATAGCAGTATTTGAAATGCAAGAGAATGGGTTAAGAGAGGTAACTAATCCTTCGGAGATTTTTTTAAGTGAAAGGTCAGTGGATTCATCTGGCTCTGTTGTTGTTCCTGCTATGGAAGGAACAAGACCGTTTTTGGTGGAGATTCAGGCATTAGTTTCACCAGCATATTTTGGTATGCCACAGAGGAGATGCAATGGAGTGGACTATAATAGGTTTCCATTACTTGTAGCAGTATTAGAAAAAAGGGTAGGGTTTAATTTAGCAAATTTAGATATATTTGTTAATGTTGCAGGTGGAATAACTGTAGAAGAGCCAGCAGCTGATTTAGGCGTAATAGTTGCAATTATTTCAAATATAAAAGATTTTCCAACAGACCCAAAAGCAGTATGTTTTGGGGAAGTAGGACTTTCTGGAGAAGTTAGAGCAGTTTCTCATGTAGATGAAAGGATTAAAGAAGCAACAAGGTTGGGATTTAATAAGTGTATCATTCCTGAAAGCAATAAGAAAAATTTAAGTTTAAAAGATAACAGTAGTATTATTGGTATTAAAAATGTAAGAGAAGTATTAAAGATGATATTTTAAGTGAAAATTTATAATTTATTAGGAGGTAACAATGATAATAGGAATTCCAAAAGAAATAAAAGAATCTGAATTTAGAGTAGGAATGGTTCCTTCTGGTGTAGATGCTCTTACCCGAGCAGGTCATAAAGTGTTTGTTGAAAAAAATGCAGGTTTAGGAAGTGGTATTACAGATGCTGAATATAGAAAGGCAGGAGCAGTTATAAAAGATTCAAATAAAGAAATTTATAAAATAGCAGACTTAATAGTAAAAGTTAAAGAGCCACTTCCAAAAGAGTTACCTTTAATAAGAGAAGGTCAGATTGTATTCACATATTTTCATTTTGCTGCTGATGAAAAACTTACAAAGGGGTTTTTAAAAACAAAAGCAATAGCTGTTGCTTATGAGACAGTGGAGGAAAATGGTTTACTTCCTCTTTTAACTCCAATGAGCGAAATTGCAGGAAGAATGTCTGTTCAGGAAGGTGCAAAGTATTTAGAAAAACCAATGATGGGAAGAGGAGTTTTGCTTGGTGGAGTTCCAGGAGTTGCTCCTTGCGAGGTGGTTGTTATAGGTGGTGGAGTAGTTGGCACAAATGCAGCAAAGGTAGCAGCAGGACTTGGAGCAAAAGTAACTATACTTGATGTTGATTTAAATAGATTAAGATACTTAGATGATATAATGCCAAAAAATGTAACATTACTTATGTCAAATAGATATACTATTAGAGAGCAGGTTAGAAAAGCAGATTTACTTATCGGAGCAGTATTAGTTAAAGGAGCAAAAGCACCTGTCTTGGTTACTAAGGAGATGATAAAGACAATGAAGCCAGGCTCAGTTGTAGTTGATGTTGCAATAGACCAGGGAGGATGTATTGAAACTTCTCGTCCTACAACACATTCTAATCCTACTTTTATATATAATGGAGTAGTTCATTATGGAGTTACAAATATGCCTGGAGCAGTAGGTAGAACTTCAACATTTGCTTTAACTAATGCAACTTTTCCGTATGTATTAAAGATAGCAAACCATGGTATAGTAGAAGCAGTTAAACTTTTTCCATCAATTGCAAAAGGTTTGAATATATATCGAGGTAAAGTTACTTACAAAGCAGTTGCAGATACATTTGATTTAGAGTATACTCCTTTAGATAACATTGAAGAATTAAAGAATTAAAGGATTTGTTTATTTTCCGGGGTAGTGTAATCGGTAACACAACGGCCTTTGGAGCCGTACTTCCTGGTTCGATTCCAGGCCCCGGAGCTATAAATCACTACTCACCAGTTTCTCTAATTTTGCTAATTACAATAGTTAAAAACTTTACCATTTGCTATTCTATAATTTGCTTATTTTATCTATCAATTCTTATTAAGATTTATCTTGATAACAATTATGTTATTTTGTATATTATATTTTAAAGAAAGGTTTGCCTTTATAGAGGGAAGAGAGATAATGAAGCAAGAGGTAGAATATTTACAAATGGTTAAGTATACCATTTATAAACTTACTCGCACAGGATTTATCTCTTCTCTAAAAGTCGCTGGTCAGTGGCAATTTAAAAAAAATGTGATTGATGAATGGCTGAGTGAAAAATCTTCACAGAAAGTTTTACAAAATACGAAATCTTCTGATGTTAAATAAGCGAGGTAAATATGAACGGTATTCAGAAATTTCAGGATTTACTTAAAAGGCTTTTTCAGTTTGAAACTTCCGATTTAGATTTTGGGATTTATCGTATCCTAAATTACAAACGAGACAGGATTGAGAAGTTTATTCAAGAAGACCTTAAAAATAAGGTTGAGGATGCTTTCGCTAAGCATAAAGATGAAAGACTAACTGACATAAATCAAAGATTTGAAGAGGCAAAAAATAAAGTTATCCAATCTTTAGGAAAAGAGGCTTTCACTCCTATAGGGGAACTGAAAGAAGAGTTTAAAGAAACTCCGCTTGGTAAAGAATTTTTATCAATAAAAGCACAAAGAGATGAGGCAGAAGTGATTGATGAGATTAAGTCACAGGTTTTCAACGACCTTTATAATTTCTTCTCCCGATACTATGAAGAAGGTGATTTTATCCCACATTACCGATATTCTATAAAAGCACATAAATATGCTATTCCCTATAATGGTGAAGAGGTAAAACTCTACTGGGTGAATTCAGGGCAGTATTACACAAAAACAGGTCTTCTCTTCCGGGACTATACATTTAAAGCCGGTGATTACAAAGTCATCTTTCGGGTTGTTTCAGCAAAAGAAGAATTAGGTTACAACAAAGCTACAAAAGAAAGGTTTTTTGTCCTTGATGATGAAAAACTACTAACAATAGAGGATAAAACATTAATTATCTGTTTTCAGTATAGAGAACTTACTGAAAAAGAGATAAAGCACTATGATGTAGAAGGTGGTAGCAATACTACAAAACAAGAGAAGATTAACCAGAAAATTTATGAGGAGGTATTAAAGAAAACTAAAGAATCTACATTAAAAGCAGTTCTAAACAAAGAATACAAAAATGGAAAGGCACTTCTTATTTATCAACTAAATAGATTTACTGCTAAAAATACAAAGGATTATTTTATTCACGAAGATTTGAAAAAATTCCTATCTGAACAACTAGATTATTTTATCAAAGCTGAGGTTTTAGATATTGAAACACTGGAAAAGGAGAGATTTTTAGACAAACGCATAACAAGAGCAAAAGTTGTAAGGGAGATTGGAGAGAATATTGTGGATTTTCTATCCAGCATTGAGGATTTTCAAAAGAGGTTATGGAAGAAAAAAAAGTTTGTCTTAAAGACAGAGTATGTGATAACCACTGATAGAGTACCTGAAGAATTTTATGATGAGATATGGAAAAATAAAGAGCAAAAGAAAGAATGGAAAGAGATGGGATTTGAGTTTAATGGATTAAAGGCAAATGATTTGAAAAACAAAAAACTTCCTATTGATACAAAATATTTTAGTGAAGAATTTAAAGAAAAACTTCTTGAGAAACTTACCGAAAAAGCAGATTTAGATGATTTACTTGATGGTTTGCTTATAAAATCCGAAAACTGGCAAGCGTTAAATTTAATTTTGAATAAGTATAGAGAAAAAGTCCAAACGATTTATATTGACCCTCCTTTCAACAAAGAACAAGATGCAGATTATCTTTACAATGTTAAATATAAAGATTCTACATGGATAAGCATGCTGGAAAATAGGTTTCGGTTAGCAAGAAATTTACTCTCGGATAGAGGAAGTATCTTTGTTAGATGTGATTACAATGGTAACTGGCTTGTAAGACCTTTGATGGATGAAATTTTTGGGAAGGAAAATTTTAGGAATGAGATTATAGTAAATAGATTTAAGAAAAAATCAGATACCTTTACGACCGTTACTGAAAGTTTCTTATTTTATTCAAAAAGTATTAAATTTT
>Ga0078972_1011580_pt1 | contig 15698 bp, 12 predicted proteins | sample YelNatPaOPGAMG01_FD_67568 | JGI IMG/M metagenome (GOLD analysis project Ga0078972, IMG submission 67568) | Hot spring thermophilic microbial communities from Obsidian Pool, Yellowstone National Park, USA - OP-RAMG-01 (SPADES assembly) (version 2) | ecosystem: Environmental > Aquatic > Thermal... | reverse complement strand
TCGATCACAATGAATGGCCCCCTCTTGGTCGGCGGCCGCGGGATCGGCCGAGTATGGGGCTCGTTTTATATACATGCGCGCGGGCGATTGCGCTTGGGCATGAGGTTGCCGGATCGGCTCGGGAGGATCTACGCGAGGCTATACAGCGCCTTCGGCGCTGGCGCGTTCGATCTCGAAGGGGCGCGGGAGGCCCTGGGCTCGGGCGAGCGGGGGGCTCGGCTCGCCCTGAGCGAGCTGAAGAGGGCCGGGCGCCTCGCCTCCTTCGAGGGGGCCCGCGGGGGGCTCCGCTATAGGCTTTTGGACCCGCCCCTGGTCAAGTTCGCCCTCGATAACGGCTTGAGCCTCGCGCGCTTCGTTGGCGAAGGGGCATACGCGAGGCTCCTCCTCTTGTTCGCGAAGGGGCTCCTCGAGAGGTATGGCGATAGGATCCTCTCGATAGTCCTTTACGGATCCGTCGCTAGGGGGGACGCCTCGAGGGAGAGCGATCTGGACCTCCTCTTGATAGTGGATGGCCTGCCCAAGAGCTATTCCGAGAGGGTTGGGGAGCTCGTCTCCTTGGAGATGGATGGCTCGATCCTTGAGGAGCTCAAGCTGCTCAGGAAGGAGGGCTATTTCACGGATCTCTCCTACCTGGCGTTGACCCCGGATGAGGCGAGGGAGTTCCGCCCAATCTTCCTGGACATCCTGGCCGACGGGATCCCCCTGCTGGATAGGGGATCCTTCTTCGATAACCTATCCAGGGCCTATATCGAAAGGCTCGCGAGCATCGGGGCCAAGAGGTTGAGGGCGAGCGATGGGGATTGGTACTGGATTTTGAAGCCCGGCATCGAGTTCGGGGAGGAGATTAGGATATGAGCTTCTTCGATTACGCCTTGGCCCTGCTGGAGGAGGCGCTGGGGAGGCCTCCCAGGATCTCCAGGAGCTTATTCGAGCGCGGGGACGCCGAATACCCCATCAAGGGCGCGGGGCGCGTCTTCGGCCTGGTGGAGGGGTTGCTGAATGAGTGGAGGGGCCGCGGCGCCCCCGAAGCCAAGGCTTAAATCGATCGGGGCGGATCCCCATGGCGACGAATGCCATCCGGCGATCCCCATGAAGGGCCTCCTCCTCGCCGGCGGCCACGGGACCAGGCTCAGGCCCCTGACGTTCACCGGCAATAAGCACATGCTCCCTATAGCCAATAGGCCGATGATCCTCTACGGGCTGGAGCATTTGATAAACGCCGGCATAAGGGAGATAGGCGTCGTACTCGGCCCGATAAAGGAGGGCGTCAAGGAGCTATTGGGCGATGGCTCCAAGTTCGGGGCTAGGATCACGTACATCGATCAGCCCGAGCCGAAGGGCTTGGCCCACGCCATATCGATCTCGAGGGATTTCCTGGGCGATGAGCCCTTCGTCATGTACCTGGGCGATAACCTCCTGAAGCAGGGGGCGAAGCCCTTCGTTGAGGCCTTCGAATCAGGATCGAGCGATTGCGTCGTTGGGGCGGCGAGGGTGGATGACCCGCGCCGATACGGGGTCGTCGTATTCGATGAGCGGGGCCGGGTCAAGGGCTTCGTCGAGAAGCCGAGGGAGCCCATAAGCCATTGGGCCCTGATAGGGGTTTACGTCTTCAATCGCAAGATATTCGATGCCATAGAGCGGATAAGGCCCTCGTGGCGGGGGGAGCTGGAGATAACGGATGCGATCCAAGCGCTCCTCGATGGCGGCGCCAGGGTCGATTGCAGGTTCGTCCAGGGTTGGTGGAAGGACACGGGCAGGCCGGAGGATTTGCTCGAGGCCAATCAATTGGTCCTTCAGGAGCTCGAGATGGGCATCGAGGGCCGCATCGAGCCGGGGGCTAAGGTAACGGGCAACGTGGGCATAGGGGAGGGGACCGTGGTGCGCGATGGGGCGACGATAAGGGGGCCGGCCATAATAGGGCGCCGCTGCGAGATAGGCCCCAACGCCTACATAGGGCCCTATACGGCCATAGGGGACGAGGCGATAGTGAGGAACAGCGAGGTCGAGAACTCCATAATCATGAGCGGGGCCGAGATAGATTGCGGGAGGCGCATAGTCGATAGCCTCATAGGGCATAGGGCGAAGGTCCTCAGCCAGGAGCGTAACCTGCCCAGGGGGCTCAAGCTGATCCTGGGCGATATGACCTACGTGGGCGTTTGAGCCCGGGGCTTCGATGGGGTTGCGCCAAGCGATCCGGGTCCCGATCGGGTCATTGGGCCTTGGGATATGGATAAGCGCTTCGGGGGCCTGGCGCATTGCATAGACAAGCGGGTCGGGATCGCCGAGGGGCTCCTCGCGGGCTTCAGCGCCCCGATCCCGGAGGCCGCCCTGGCGGCGCTCCTGGAGGCCTTCTTGGGCCAGCGGGGCCTAGCCGCGCCATCGGCCCGGGTCCAAGAGGGCGAGCTGGCTATGCTCGAATAGTATATCCAAGGCCCTCCTCAGCCCCGGCCGCTCCGGGGGCCGGTACCTCCTCAGCCCCGGGTACATCCGGCCCAGGATCTCCCATTCCCCGGCCCTCCTGCCGGCCTGTATCCGGAGCCTCAGGGCCCAGGTATCCCTCAGGTTCGCCAGGTTCCAAAGGATCGCCCTCAGGACGGCGATGGCCTTCATGGGCTCCAATATCGCGAAGCCCGCGATCATGAGGAGGCTGAAGAGGAGGCAATTCCGAAGGGCCCAGGACAGCGATCGGCCGCAGTTCTTCAAGATGGCCCTCAAGAGGTTCCTATGGCAATAATATAGCTTCATGGGGCTTATGGCCCCATCGCCCGCCGTGCCCGAGAAATGATGGGCGACCCTCGCCCTCGGCTCATAGGCTATCCGATGGCCCATGAGCCTGAGCCTCCAGGAGAGGTCCGCGTCCTCCACGTAGAGGAAGAACTTGGCATCGAAGCCCCCGGCCCTGAGGAAGGCATCCCGCCTGATCAAGGCGGCCCCGCCGCAGAAGGCGAAGGGCTCGAAGCCTGGGCCATCGTATTGGCCCTCATCGACCTCCCCCCGGCCTATGTCCACGAAGCCCCGCCAGAAGGGTATCCCCATGCCGCCGACCGAATCCAAGCGGGCCGGATCGGCCATGGAGACGAGCTTGCAGGCAACCGCAGCCACGCCCGGGTCCCTGAGGGCCGCATCCACCAGGTGCCTCACCCAGCCCGGCTCGAGGACCTCTGTATCGTTGTTCAGGACGGCGACGTACTCCCCATCCACCTCCCCTATGGCCCTATTATAGGCCTCGGCGAAGCCCAGGTTCTCGCCGTTCGCGATGATCCTAACGGATGGGAACCTCTCCCTCACGTATTCGGCGGAGCCATCCGAGCTCCCGTTGTCGATGAGGCATACCTCCAAGTTCGGGTAATCGGTCCTCAGGGCGCTGGGGAGGCATATCGGGAGCCATTTGAGGCCGTTGTAGTTCAGTATCAGGACGGAGACCTTTGGGGGCCGATCCGGCCCCCCAGCCCCCTCGGCCCTATCCGCCCCGGAGCCTTCGGGCATATTCCTCGACCACCGCCCCGGCATCCCCGAAGGCGGCGACCCCGCCATCGATGAGCAGGAGGCCCTTATCGCAGAACTCCCTTATCAGGCCGAGGGCGTGGGATACGAGGACTATGGTCCTGCCCTCGGCCCTGAATTGCTTGAACTTATCGAGGCATTTCGCTTGGAACTCCGCATCGCCGACAGCGAGCGCCTCGTCCACCAGGAATATATCCGGATCCGTTTCAATGGCGACGGAGAAGCCCAGCCTCATCTGCATCCCGGATGAGAGGTTCTTCAGCCTCGCGTCCTCGAACCTCTCGAGGCCCGCGAACCTCAGGATCGAGCCCATCCGGCCCTTTATCTCGCTGCTCCTCAGCCCCATTATGGAGCCGTATACGAGGACGTTCTCCCTCACGGTCAAATCGGGGTGGAAGCCGACCCCGAGCTCCAGGATCGGCGCGATCTTCCCCCTGACCTCGACCCTGCCCCTATCGGGCCTGAGGATCCTCGCCATTATCTTCAGCAACGTGCTCTTCCCGCTCCCGTTGGGCCCGATTATGCCAAGGGATTCCCCCTCCCCAAGGGAGAAGCTCACGCCCCTAAGGGCCCAGAGCTCCTCATACGAGAGCGGCCTCCCGCCAAGGATCGCCGCCAGGCCCTCCAGGATCGTATTCCTCCTCTCATGCGGTATCCTGAACCTCTTCCAAAGGTCCTCGACCCTTATGGCATCGGGGCCCATGGGCATCAAACCTCCTCGGCGAACCTGGGCTCGAGCCTAGAGAACGCGATGGCCCCGAGGGCGAGGAGGATCAAGGCCCCCAGGAGCGGTATCCCCAGATCGGCCGGCTCCGGCGGGATGCCCAAGTAGAGGATCTTCCTTGCGCATTGGACGATCCGGGCCATGGGGTTCAGCATGTAAAGGCCCCTATATTTTCCCGGTATCAAATCGGCGCTGTAGAAGATCGGCGTAAGGAAGAAGCCCGCTTGAAGGGCTATGTCCCAAACCTGGTAAACGTCCCTATAATAGACGTTCAGGGCCGAGAGGGGGAGGGAGATGGCGAAGATCAGGAGGAACTCCAGGGCCAGGATCAGCGGCAGGAGGAGGGCCGAGGGGGATGGGCGCATCCCCAGGAGGGCCATCAGGGGCAGGAGGGCTAGGAACTCGAGAGAGGATCCCAATAGGTTCGCGAGGTTGCTCGATAGGATAAGGAGCCACCTGGGGAAATAGACCTTGGAGACCAAGGGGGCGTTGCCAACGACCGACCATAGGGCCATCGAGGTCCCTATGGAGAAGAACCTCCAAGCCAGGAGGGCCGGCAATAGGAATAGGGGGAAGTTCTCGATGCCCGATCTCAGGAGGGTCGAGAAGACGATAGTCAATATGGCCATCATCGCCAAGGGGTTGAGGAGCGACCAGGCGAAGCCAAGGGCCGAGTTCCTATATCGGAGCTTGAAATCCTTGATCGTCAGCGCCCTCACGAGCTCCCAATAGGGCGGCATGGGCATCGGGCCCGAGGGGGGAGCTTGGGGTTATAAAAATTGCCGGGGCCCTCGCCACCCATCGCCCGGGCCCCGCCCTCAATCGAGGGGGGTGAACAGCTCCCTCGGCCTATGGAACTCCTCGGTGGCCTTCAGGAGCCAAATGCCCCTCTCCCTGGCCCTCTCCTTTAGATCCTCCATCGGCAGGGAGGCGTAGATCGCGAGGATGGCCTTCCCCCTTAGCCTATCCGGGTAATCCCTTTTGAGCCTATCGAGCTTCCTCAGGAGCTCGTCCGCCAGCCCGGCCCCGGCCCTCACGGCCGCCTCGCCTATGAGGCATACGTCGCCCGAGGCGCCGTATAGGTTCACCTCCAGATCCGGGAGCGATAGGGAAGTCGGCTCCAGGGCTATGCCCACCTCCTTGAGCCTGTGCTTAAGGACGGATCTGGCCTCGTCCTCGACGTCGATCGTCAGCTTCTCCAGCGTCCTCTCGATCCTGCTGAGCCTGGCGTCCATCCCCCCGATCAGGGCGAGCATCTTGTTGAGGTCCTCCCTCAGCCTAGCCTGCTCCCTCAATTCGACCTGCTCCTCCCCCGAGCTTGGCTTGCTCCTCCCTGAGCCTGACCTGCTCCCCGGCCAGGGCATCGAGCCTCTTCAGGATCTCGGATAGGCCCAGGTAGCCGGCGATCGCGTACCTGAACTCAAGTCCCTATCGAGGAGCTCCAGGGCCTCCTTCTTTAAAGCCTCCATCTCCCCCACTAGGGCGGGCAAGCCGGCTTATAAACCATGTGAGCCCCGCGGCCCGGGGCGCGCCCTCGGGGCCGCGATCCCCTCCACCCGGGGGCCATTTGCAAAGCCTTAAAAAGGCCCGACGCGATCGGCTTATGGATGAGGCCCGCGCCGAGCGAAGGTCCGGCGCCATGCTGAACCCCCTGGACCATCCCGTATGCCTCTCGATGCCCAGGCGCCTCACCCCATACTCGGCCTGGCACGAGCACATCCCATTCGCCATGTTCCTGGTCGACGTCCTAAGGCCCAAGGTCATCGTTGAGCTCGGGACCGCGTACGGGGATTCATATTGCGCCTTCTGCCAAGCGGTCGATGAGCTCGGCCTGGACGCCCGTTGCTACGCGATCGATACTTGGCAGGGCGATCCACATACGGGCTTCTATGGGCCGGAGGCCCTGGCGGACCTGAGGGCCCACCACGACCCCCTCTACGGGCATTTCTCGAGGCTGATACAGAGCACCTTCGATGAGGCCCTGGGGCATTTCCAGGACGGGAGCATAGACCTATTGCATATAGATGGGTATCATACCTACGAGCAGGTAAGGCACGATTTCGAATCCTGGCTCCCGAAGATGAGCCCGAGGGGGATAATCCTGCTCCATGACATAAACGTATTGGAGCGGGACTTCGGGGTCAGGAGGTTCTGGGACGAGATCAAGGCCCGATACCCCCATTTCGAGTTCCTGCATTGCCATGGCTTGGGGGTCTTGGCGGTTGGCGAGGTCCGCTCTGGGGAGCTAAGGGCGATGTTCGAGGCGGGCGAGGAGGGGGCCGCGAGGATCCGGGACCTATTCTTCCAGCTCGGTCGGAGGCTCAGCCTATCCGATCAGCTCGATAGGGCCAGGGCCGAGCTCGCGGAGAGGGATTCCAGGCTCAGGGACCTCGAGGCCGAGCTGAGGGGGCTATCCGATCGGCTGGATAGGATGGGGGCGGAGCTCGCCGATAGGGACTCGAGGCTTCACGCCCTTGAGGCCGAGAGGCTCAGCCTATCCGATCAGCTCGATAGGGCCAGGGCCGAGCTCGCGATCATAAAGGATAGCTTCGGCTATTCCCTGATGCGCTTCTATACGAGGGTCCTGCACGGGCTAATGCCGGACGGCACTAGGCGGGGCGAGCTCAGGAAGATCATAGTGGTCAGCCTGCGCATAGCTAGGAAGGAGGGGTTGAGGAGCTGGTGCAGGCAGGCTTGGGAGAAGATCAAGAGGAGGGAATTCAGAATAATCGAGCCAGCTCAGATGCAGGGGGACCTCGCGTCTCGCGAAGAACGAACTTCGATCCCGATCTTAGAAGGAGGCCCTCCTCAGGCAAGCGCGGGAATCCAATCCATCTCGATATTGGAACGGATATTGAAGCTTAGGTTGGAGCTATTTTTATCACAATCCCACGCCAAACTGAGGTTTCCGAAGTTTGAGGAACCTTCAGTTAGCATAGTGATACCAACCTTCAACAAGGCCGAATATCTTTATCAATGCTTGGAGAGCGTCCTCGCGTACACCGATGTCCCCTACGAGCTAATCATCGTAGACGATTGCTCTCGAGACTCAACACCCGAGCTACTCGAGAGATGCGAGAACGCTAGGATCGTTAGGAACAGCGAAAATCTTGGCTTCGTGGAATCTTGCAATAGGGGGGCGAGGAATGCCAAAGGGAAGCACATCCTATTTTTAAATAACGATGTCATCGTGACGAAAAATTGGCTTGGCCCACTACTGGAAACGATTGAAAGGGATGGGGTTGGTGCCGTGGGGGCCAAATTGGTTTACCCGGACGGAAGGCTACAGGAGGCTGGGGCGATCATTTGGAAGGACGGATCCGGCTGGAACTATGGGAGGTATGACGACCCGGATAAACCGGAGTACAATTTCGTCAGGGAGGTCGATTATTGCTCCGGGGCGGCGCTCCTCGTGAGAGGGGATCTCTTCAAGAAGTTAGGGGGATTCGATCGGAGGTTCAAGCCAGGATATTATGAGGATGTGGACTTATGCTTCTCCATAAGGAAGTTGGGATATAAGGTCCTATATCAGCCCAAATCCACAATAATCCATTTCGAAGGGGTGACGGGCGGAGTCAGCATAGGCTCCGGGATCAAAAGATATCAAGAGGTTAACAGACCTAAATTTTACGAGAAATGGAAAGAGGCTTTGAAGGAGCACTATGATGCGGATCCCATGAATCTATTTTCCGCGAGGACTAGGGGGATGGGGCTGAACATACTCATAATCGATCACTACGTCCCGGAATTCGATAAGGATTCGGGATCCTGTAGGATGCATAACATCCTTAAGATCCTAATTGAATTGGGCCATAAAGTGACTTTCGTCGGGGACAATTTGGTTAAGCTTGAACCTTATACTGAAATATTGCAACAATATGGGATCGAAGTTTTATACGCCCCTTACGTCAACTCCATAGAGGGGTTCTTGATCAAGAACGGCAAGCGCTTCGATATTGTGATCCTAAGCAGGGCCCATATAGCGGATAAGTACATATCAATCGTAAGGAATCATTGCGCTAAGGCTAAAGTGATCTTCGATACAGTGGATCTGTGGCATCTAAGGGAGATGAGGCGCGCTGGGGTGGAGGGCGATGAGGAGATCCTGAAGAGGGCGATGGAGCTGAGGGAGCTGGAATTCAAGCTAATGAGGATGAGCGATTTAACGTTGGTCACGAGCCCCGCCGAGAAGGAGATCGTTATGAAGGAGGATCCCTCCATTCGCGTTGAAGTGATCCCGAATATCCACGAGGTGAGGCCGCCGAGGAGGGGCTTTTCGAAAAGGAGGGATATTATGTTCCTAGGCGGCTTCGCGCATCCGCCTAACGTGGACGCGATCAAGTATTTCCTAAGGGAGGTTTTCCCGATCGTTAAAAGGAAGATTCCGGATGCGAAGCTCTACGTGGTTGGAAGCAATCCGACAGAAGAGGTAAAGAGATTGGGCTCAAGGGATGTGATAGTTACGGGCTACGTCAAGGATCTCTCTCAATATTTCGAAAATTGCAGGGTTTTCGTAGCCCCCCTGAGGTATGGGGCCGGCCTAAAGGGGAAGATAGGGGAGAGCATGGCACATGGCTTGCCGGTCGTAACAACGTCGATCGGTGCGGAGGGCATGGGGCTTGAGCACGGAGAGAACGCCCTAATCGCGGATGAGCCGGGGAAATTCGCTAGATGCGTAATGATGCTCTATGCTAATGAGGAATTATGGAATAGACTTTCAAAAAATTCAATTAAGCATATAGAAGGAAAATACTCCATTAATGTAGTTAAAGAACAAATAAAAAGACTTTTAGAAGAAGGATTTCAAGAAGAAAATATGCTCAAAATAATGAGGGGAGATTGGGATGAAGATCCAAAGGAAGTGCTTGAGTGAAAAAAGAGAAGAATCCGGAGCAATGACTAACATGAAGACTACGTTAGTCATTCTGACAAAGAATGAAGTTGAAGGTCTCCGTCAAATCTATCCTAAGTTGCCATTGAATGAAATTGATGAGTGTTTTTTGCTAGATGCCAATTCAAATGATGGTACAATTGAATTTGCTAGGAGTAAAGGTCTAAAAGTTGTTCAACAGAAAGTGCAAGGATATGGAAGAGCTTTCAACCAAGCTGTCGAGGTGGCGACCGGTGATATCATTGTGTTCTTTAGACCTGATGGAAACGAAAATCCAGAGGATATCATAAAGCTTATTCAGGAAATAAAAGGGGGACACGACATGGTTATTGCATCGCGTTTCGCTAAGGGTGGCAAGAGCGATGATTCGGATGATCCATTGCTACTAAGACGGATGGGTAATAAGTTTTTCACATGGCTCGCAAACATGCTATGGGGCTATTCCTTGACAGACTCAATCAATGGATTTAGAGCGATCACAAAAACGGCCTTCCAGAAGCTGAAGATAGATGCTGATAGTTTCAATGTTGAATATCAAATGAGTATAAGAGCCATGAAAGCGAATATGTCCATTGCGGAAATTCCTACCATCGAAGGAAAAAGGATTGGAGGGAAACGGAAATCTCATACTAGAAATTTCTACAAATTCATTTGGACAGTCGTGCGCGAAGTTTTAGCGGGATATCGGCCGGAGAACTAGGGGTACCAAGGCGGAAGATTGCTATTAAATTGGTAAAATAACAACAGAGAAAATGTGAAGAAAATGACAACTGTTATGTAAGTGAATTTTCTTGAGTTAATCCTAACTCCTAACCACAATGGAAAGATGCTACCGAAAATGTATCTCGGAAGGGAACTGCTGGGCGTGAAAAATACAAAAAATAGAAGCATCAAAATAGCAAAGCTACCAAGTCGACCGTCTGTCTGGAACAGTTTCAAGCATAGAATTAGGACAAGGCTACCGTACCACAGAAAAGCCATCACGAAAGGGAATATTTCGATTACTTTCCCCTGGGCCATCTGGAAGAGGAACCATCCAACACTATGGGGACCGTCCTTCATAATAGTGCTGTGAATAGCTATGAGAAGATCTCCTGAAATCCAATAACCATAGAGCATATAGGCAAAATATGTTACAACTGGCAGGATAGAAAACGCAAAAGCCTTCTTGAACTTCCGACTTCTAGCTAAGTCCAAGAATATAAGCGCTGCATATAAAATCCCATAATTCCTAGTAATAGCGCAAGCGGCACAAAGCAGACTTGAACCCATGTGTTTCTGTTTCAGGTGAAGTAGCCATGCGCCAGTAGAAAAAAGGAGAAACAGTGGCTCTGAGTATGCAATTGTCGTTACGAAGAAAGTAACGGGGAAGAAGGTTGACAGCAAAGTAATATTTATCGCTTCGTTATTGGACATGTAGTATTCAGCAGTTTTCTCAAACAGTATAGCCCAAATTATGCCGGAAACCAAAGATATTGCGACAGCAGAAATGACTATGTCTCGTATGACAAGATATAACAAGTGAATAAATATAGGATACAGAGGGCTCAATACAAAAGAAAAAGGATAGTTAAAGTCCGCGTATCCAAACTTGGCGATTCCGAGGTACCATCCACTATCCCAATTTGTTAGGGCATAAAGAAGTTTGTATTTAGTGGGAAACGCTTTAACAAACCATTGCGTTCGTGATACCGCGTTTTCGAATTGGAACGGTCCACCGAACACAGCACAGATAACTAAGACGGCAAAGAACTTCGCTAATACCAAACATAGGACGATGGTAATAGCATTGAATTCCCCCTTCGATTTAATTGACTTGAGTCTCGAAGACATTCTGAACATATTACACACTGCCTCACTCTCGTCCCACTGCTTCACTAGCGTCCTTTCGCCCCCGCCCCCTTTCTCAAGAAGTTTTATTAAGACGTAGGCAAATTTAAATTTTTCATCATCTGGGCGGCTCTGTTACCTTAAGCCATTGCGTCTGGTTTGGGGTTGTCCATCTTGAGGGGGGTCTGCGCCCTAAAGAGTCCAATTCACAGCCTTTTGATCTTCTAGAAACTCAAAAATGAACGATCCCATAAAGCCATGCAATATAACCATAAAGGCTACGACATATCCAGAAACCCTTAAGGTAACAGAGCCATCTGGGCGACGTTCCAAATTAACTCATATCATATCCCTCCATAGTTGGAAACCGCGTAGGAAGAGGCTTCAGCACCCCGGCTCCTCCTCCACGCCCTTCGAGCTCACATTGTTGTTGAACCTGCGGGTGTTGGCCTTGAGGCTGGAGGAGAGGGCCTCGACGCAGTTCCCCCTCATGAGTAACCTGCCTGTAGGGAAGCCTTAACGCGTTCAAAGCCCAGGGGTACCATGGGCCTCGTCAACGAGGACTGGTGGATCTTACAGCCTTTCCATGCTTATGGCCATCATGGCCATCTCCTTTGCCTCTCTAGGCCTACTCACCTTGGCCCTAGGAAGCAACAAAGGCCCGATGAACTCCCGCCTGCCATCCCTGAGCTCACAGAACTCATGAGGAAGCCTACAAGAAAGACTTAAATAGTCCTAGTCTAAGCGGACGTTGGGCCTGCATCTAGAGTATGTTTGGGGGAAAATTCCAATGAGTACAATTGCTGAACAAGGCTGGCTGATTAAAAAAGGTCGATAATAGAGCTGCTCATCTTGGAAGGTGCATGCTTGTGCATTGCAGTATGGACAGCGATTTCAAATCCTCTGGATTTCGACTCGGCATACAACCTTAATGTTGCCAGGAACCTTTCAAAACATGGCCTGTATGCAACATCGACGTATGAGGGTTATCAAATGTTTGACAGCAACATCTCAACGGGACCAACTGTAATTCTTCCCATTTCCATGGCATTCAGCTTATTAGGCATCGACTTATGGGTTGCACGATTAGTAATGGTAGGATATTTAGCTCTTTTCATCGCGATATCCTTTTTCACCATTAGTTATCTACTCAGCAGAAGAACAGCCATACTTTCAGTAGTTCTTTTCCTTACTACAAATGCTTTCTTTGAAATTGGGACAGGTGTGTTGGGCGAAATTCCAGCTCTATGCTTTCTGCTGGGAGGAATTTTGTCTTACCACAAATTCTTGACAAGGAAGGATGTTTCAAACTTGCGCTCTATGAAGTACGCTTTACTATCCGGAATGCTGTGGGGTCTTGCCATACTGACCAAACGTCAGTTTGTGTTTGTTATCCTCGCCGTAGTTCTTTGTTTCCTCCTTGACAGACTATGGGCAAGGAAACTTCCCAAGTACTCCCTCGTGCCGCTCGGATTCACGGCGATTCCTCTAGCGCTGTGGCTTCTGTATCAGACATCACAAGTTGGGCTTATTGAAGCGATTGCGAGTGACTTCTGCACCCCCCCGTCTGTTGCATGGCAACTTCCATATTCTATCAAATGGCCTAAAATCATAATAGTGCTTGATGCTAAAGCATCCCTTGAGAGATTGTTCTCTCTATTTAAATGGGCGAATCCACTCACAATATTGGCCCTCGCCTATTTGTTCTATCTAGCCCGTCAGCCCTCCAAGATGGCTATCCAAGTTCTAATAGCTTTCATTTTGGTTTGGAGTGCGTGGTGGATATTCTTAAACAACACAGGTTGGTTTCGCCAAGCATGGCCAGCCATTGTCCTGAGCGAGATATCTATAGCCAAGCTTGGAGATGATTCGCTATTCATTGCGGGTGAAATACTACGTAGGTGGATTGGTGGGATTCAGACGTCATATGGAAAAATTCAAAGGTTCAGATCGCCTTGGAAGCAGGCGAAAGGCTTAGTGCTAATAATCCTTGGTTTTTCAGGGCTTGTCTTTGCAGCGAAGACGGCTTACTCTACATCCCACACCTTTCTCAGTGTCAGAGAAGAAGGAGTGAAGCAACTTCACGCCCAATTACAGATGGCTGAATATATAAAGATCAATGTCGAACCAGATGCCGTGATCAACGGAGTTGGCTGGCAGATGGGTTGGGAAATCGCATTCCTAAGTGGACGGACTTTCAGAAACCTTGTTCCAAACGAAAATATCATACCTTTTGGCTCAAATTCTAAGCCTGAATATGTCCTAGTCACGCCCTTGTTGCCAGTTGAGAGCTGGTCCCAAGCGGTTGTGTGGCCAAAGGTGAGATATTTTCTTTCAAAGAATGCTACATTAGTTTACCGCACAGGACAAGGATGGTATACCTGGTCGCTCTATAGGATCACTAAGTAAGCGTTCGGCGAATCGTACGAGCGATATCAGAATCATGCGAATAAAAAGGCCGTTCTATAGTTAGGTCCAGTACTGCTCATTAAGTGGAGTCCATGAATTTATGCATGTTTTAGTCTGAAGTTATTTTTGTTGAATGTTTTATCCATAGCTGTATTGTGATCAGCCATTATCTGCTGCCAGCCTTTCCAGCATGGATAACAATGTCAAACGCGCAAGCCCCATGTCGGGCGACTCCTCAGAGAAGGTTACCTGATTTTGAACGTGTTCATCACCTTAGCATTTTTATTTAGAAATGCTTATATATTTCTAATAAACTAAGCTTAAACCAAGCCCACCTAAGGGGAACATCAAATGAATAAGCCGAACTCGACAGGTAAGACTACTCCCAAGCTAGCCCACCATGTGGTACCTAGCAGAAAGTTCTGGGCCTCTAAACAAGTGCTGGTAACTGGCGGAGCTAGCTTTATTGGTAGCCATTTAGTTGACAAACTGGTCGAAGAAGGATCCCGAGTGACGGTCGTAGATGATTTCAGTAGTGGTAAGCTTGGAAACCTCCAGCAAAGCATCAAGAAAATACAGATAGTGAAGATGGACTTAGAGTGGTGCCGTCTTAATGAGGTAGTAGAGGTTTTTAAGAATCATGACGTGGTCTTTCACCTAGCTGCTACACACGGGGGGAGGGGTTACATACACACCCACCCCGCGGATGTCTGTTCGAATTTTGCAATCGATCACCACGTACTCGAAGCCAGCTTAAAGGCTGAAGTTGAAAGGGTGATTTTCGCTAGCAGCGCCTGCGTTTACCCGCCTAAACTACAAGCAAAAGTAGGGTCAGAGTATCTGCTACGTGAGGACGACAGTAACCCTTTCAAGCTGGATGAGTGCCTCAGTGCCGATTTAGAGTACGGCTGGGCTAAGTTAATGGGCGAGGTCCAGCTCATAGCGTTTATCAAGCAGTACGGGCTTAAGGGCTGCAATGTAAGATTTGTAACGGCTTATGGACCAAGAGAGAATGAAACACATGCCATCATAGCCTTAATTTATAAGGCTTTTGAGAAAATGGATCCCTTCGTAATATGGGGGTCCGGTGAGCAGGAGAGAGACTTCACGTATGTTTCAGATATCGTGGAAGGTACAATACTGGCTGCTGAAAAAGTGACAGATGGAACCTCAATAAACTTGGGCACGGGCAGGAGGTATAAGGTCAAGGACATAGCCGAGAAGATATTTGAAATAATGAACTGGAGGCCGAAGAAGATCATTTATGATATTTCGAAGCCAGTCGGAGTTATGAGCAGGGCTTTGGACATCAGCAGAGCTAAGGAGCTATTAGGCTGGGAGCCAAAAGTGAGCCTAGAGGAGGGCTTAAGGAGGACGATCGAATGGTACACAAGCACGCATAAGCAGAGCGGATGCATTGATGAGGGTTTGTTAATTGAGAGGTCTTAATACAGAACTCATCTCTAAACTCTTCAGCGCATGATGCGCGCTAGTCATATGAAGCCCCTGAGCTTATGCCTAGTTAGTCTATGACGATGCTTCTCAGTTAAGTGTTTTGTCATAGTCGTTTATTGATTAGTTTTACATGTCCTGCGCATACTTGAGTAGGTCTATGGCTTTATCTAGAGCCTGCACTTCTTTCTCAATTTGAACGATCCTACATTAACTCTTTATTTCAGCCAATGTAATATTTTGGAAGAGAAAGCTCAGACATCTAATATCTTTATTTTCCAACTCTGGGACATCACATGGCCTCTGACAGCCATCTGGCGTATAGAACCTTATGGTATTTTCGCCCATTCTTAGTCTCATGTACATTTTTATTTCAAGCGAATCCATAGGAATCTTACGGTTAAGGATAGGTTCTTCGTTCAAATAAACTTTCAAATCCCTTGGTCTATAGAAGCTCATGATTCTGAAGTTCAGAATTGCAACTTTCTCATTTGGTGAATAAATTAACATCGTCGCATTATTCGAAATCCATCTACTTGGAACGCCGTCATGTAATTCAAGATTGTGCCAATGATCGCCTAGTATCATAAATTGATTAATTAAATCCTTTTTAACTTCATATACCATTAGACCTTCATCTTCATAGATTATAGGCTCTCTTTTGAATACCGAGTCCAGTAAACTTTTTATGGAGTGAATTTCTTCTTCGCTAAGATAAGTTTTATGAATGACTACGTAGCGTAGTTTATAATAATTTAAAATTGATTCTCCAATTTCGGATAAATTTTGGTTCAAAATATCCATTTTGGACCCTTTAAGCTGATCTGGGAGGGCCTCTCTTATGAGAGGAGTTTTCGTTTGGAAATAAAATACATTTCTTGGAAATCT
>Ga0078972_1011578_pt1 | contig 15700 bp, 19 predicted proteins | sample YelNatPaOPGAMG01_FD_67568 | JGI IMG/M metagenome (GOLD analysis project Ga0078972, IMG submission 67568) | Hot spring thermophilic microbial communities from Obsidian Pool, Yellowstone National Park, USA - OP-RAMG-01 (SPADES assembly) (version 2) | ecosystem: Environmental > Aquatic > Thermal... | reverse complement strand
AGTACTTGTAAAATTGAAAATTGTCCTTTCTTTTATCTATGTCATCATTAATTATAACTTGACTTATTTTTGTTTATATATTATAATTGTTAATTGTATTTTATCATTGAACTGTTTAAGTTGTAGTTTTAGTTATAAAAATACTGTCCAAAATATTTAAGAATTCAAGTTTAAACAGTATTCAGTGATTTAATAAATTAATAATTAACTCTTTGCTCCTCAGAATAATTTATTTGGGGGGCTTTTTCAAAAAAAAGAGAAAACCAGAAGGAGGTATGCAAAGTGAACAGTTATGAAACAATTTTTATTTACCCACCTGATTTCCCTAGTGATAAAATAACATCATTGACAGAGAAATTAAAATCAATTATCTTGCAGGATAATGGTGAAATTATTTCAATAAAAGAATGGGGAAAACAAAAATTAGCATATAAGATTGCTGGTTATCGTGAAGGTATATATGTTCATATGGAATATAACTGTAACGGTAAAACTATAAGTACTCTTGAAAACACACTCAGATTAACAGAAGGTATATTGAGATATCTAACAGTGAAAAAGAAGAAATCAAAGAAGATTATTGAAAATAAAAAGGATGAATCTGAAGAAAAGGGAAATCAGAGTAAAGAAAAAGATGAATCAGAAAATGTATCTGAATGATAATTTTGTTATTTTAGGGATAAGAGGGGGTGAGCACTGATGGTACAAAGAATTAGGTTGCCTGAACAGAATAGTGTTATGTTAATTGGAAGATTATCTCAAGATCCAGAATTAAGATATACACAACGTGGTCAGAGTGTATGCAGATTCAATATAGCTACAGGCAGACGATACAAAGATGTTAATGGTGAATGGAAAGAAGAAACAAGTTTTATACCGATAGTAACTTGGCAGAATGTAGCGATACGGTGTAATGAACGTTTAAAAAAAGGTTCACCTGTTTATATTCAAGGTAGATTAAGAAGTCGTTCTTGGGAAGATAAAGAAGGACAGAGACATTATGCGCTTGAAGTGTATGCACGAGAAGTCCAATTTTTACAGGTTGCAGATAAAGAGGCAACAGATGATGTAGTATCTGCTACAGCAGCTACTAATGAAGAACCAACAATTGAAACGGTTGATAACGATAAAACAGAGGAAGAAATTCCTTTTTGATATAATTTTAGGAGATACCTATGGTTACAAATACACAAAAAACTAAGATAAAGAAAAAATTTGAACAGAAGAAGAAACAAATATTTAGACGAAAGCGATGTAAATTTTGTGTTGAAAAAATAGATATTGATTACAAAGACCAGAATTTATTAAGAGGTTATATCAGTGAACGAGGTAAAATTTTATCTGCTCGTGTAACAGGAACTTGCAGAAAACATCAACATAAACTTGCACAAGCGATTAAACGTGCAAGAATATTAGCTTTATTACCATTTACAACAATATGAAAGTAATATTAAAAACAGATATTACAAATTTAGGGAAGAAGGGTGATATTAAAGAAGTTTCAACTGGTTATGCAAGAAACTATTTAATACCGAATGGACTTGCTCTCGAAGCAACAGAGTCCAATTTACTTATCTTAAAAAGAGAAAAGGAAATTTACGAGAAAAAGAAGAAAACAGAATTAGAGCGAATTAAAGGAATAATTCAGAAACTTTATAAAAGTTCTATTAATATCACGGCTAAAACAGGTGAAAGTGAAAAATTATTTGGAACAATAACGAAAGAAGATATAGCGAATGCTATAATGAAAGATACAGGAATAGCGATTGATAAACATGATATTGAACTTGATGAACCAATAAAAACAACAGGTATATATTCTGTTGATGTTAAAATTAGATTGAAAGATTTTCCTGAAGAAGAACCTAAAATAGCAAAAGTTAAAATTTGGGTAATAGGTGAAAAATAATATGATTGAAAGTATAATTGATAAAGTATTACCACAATCGATTGAAGGCGAAATGGCTGTTTTAGGTGCAATGTTGATTGAGAAAGAAGCTGTTCCTAAGGCACTTGAAATTGTTAATGAAAAACATTTTTATCGTGAATCACACAGACGTATATTTGAAGTGATTAAAAGTCTTTACCTTGAGAACGTGCCTATTGACACTATAACTGTAACAGAAGAACTTAAAAACAGGAATCTTTTGGCTGAGGTCGGAGGAGCAGCGTATATTGCTACTTTAATAAATAATGTTTCGACTGCTGCTAATGTTGAACATTATGCAAAAATAGTTCGTGAAAAATCAATTTTAAGACAGATGATTCAATACGGAACAAAAATTGTAGAAGAAGGATATAAATCTAATAAAGATGCTGATGAATTACTAAATGAAGCAGAGCAGTTAATACTATCCATCGCTGAATCAAGGATAACTCAGGGTTTTGTTCCAGCAAAAGATATTATTAAAACAACTCTTGAACATATTGAATCTTTAATAACAAGTAAAAAAAATGTTCCAGGATTGCCAACAGGGTTCATTGATATTGATGCGATGACAGGTGGATTACATCCTTCAAATTTTATAATAGTAGCAGGTAGAACATCTATGGGTAAAACATCCTTATGTATGAATATTGTTGCTAATGTAGCAATAAGGAGTAAAATACCTGTTGCTGTTTTTTCTTTGGAGACATCAGTGGAAGATCTTACATTCAGATTAATTTGTAGTGAAGCGAAAATTAGTGGATTTTTAATAAGAAAAGGTGTTTTGCCATTTACGAAACAAAAAACATGGACAAAAATAACGGATGCTGCTCAAAGATTATATGATGGCGCACCTATTTTTATTGATGATAGTTCTGTTTTAAATGTAATTGAAATGCGGACACGTGCTCGAAGATTAAAGCATGAATTAGAACTACAGAATAAGAATTTAGGTTTGATTGTAGTAGATTATATTCAATTAATGCGAAGTAGTACTGTAAAAGAGAATAGGCAGCAAGAAATATCCGAAATATCTTTGGCTTTAAAATCAGTTGCTCGTGAACTGAAAATACCTGTAATTGGTATATCCCAATTATCACGTAAACCTGAAGAAAAAGGGAGAGAAGGACGTCCACAACTATCTGATTTACGCGAATCAGGGTCACTTGAACAGGATGCTGACCTTGTAATGCTTATATATCGTGAAGAAGTATATAAGAAAGATGATATAAGTTTAGCCGGGAAAGCAAAAATTATTATTGCAAAACATAGAAATGGTCCTGTCGGTGAAGTTGATTTATATTTTGATAAAGATACAATGAGGTTTGAAAATCTTACGGATAAAAGAGAATGAGTAAATTTCGTCCTGTTTGGGTAGAAATAGATCTTTCTGCAATAGTACATAATGTAAATAGTATACAGAAAAAATTGAAGTCAAAAAACACCAAAATAATTGCTGTCGTTAAAACAAATGCATACGGTCACGGTATATTAAAAATAACTGAAACATTACTGAATCAAGGAATAAATTTTTTCGGTGTAACCAGTATTGACGAAGGACTATTATTACGACAGAAAAAAATAAATGCATCTATATTAATTCTTGGTTCTTTATACCCGTTTAATAATTTCAGAGAAGTGATAGAATATAATTTTATTCCTACAATTTCAAGTATAGATGGAATAAAACAATTAAATGAGTATAGTAAGAAATTTAATAAAAAAACAGTATTTCATCTTAAAATTGATACAGGAATGGGCAGAATAGGTATCTCACCAGATAGTGTTAATAGTTTTATAGAGAGTTTATATGAATACAAAAATGTTGTTTTAGGTGGAATTTATACACATTTTGCTTCAGCAGATTCTAATAAAGAATACACTGAATACCAGCTGAATAATTTTAAAAAAGTTATTTCAAATTTAAGAAGATATGGATATAGTAATGTAATTATTCATACTGCTAATTCTGCTGCATTGTTGAAATATCCTGAATCATATTATGATATGGTTCGTCCAGGTCTATGTATTTATGGACTGTTACCTTTTCCTAAAGCGGATAAATTTATAGATATACGACCAGCATTATCATGGAGAACAAAAGTTGTATTCTTGAAAAAAGTTACTACTGGTAAAAGTATTAGTTATGGAAATACTTTTATAACAAAAAAGGACTCTATTATTGCAACTATACCTGTTGGTTACGGTGATGGCTATAACAGATCATTATCTAACAGAGCTCAAGTATTGATAAAAGGACATAGGTGTAAAATTGTTGGTAGAGTAACAATGGATATGACAATGATAGATGTAACTGAATTAAAAAATATTAGAATTGGTGATGAAGTTATATTGATTGGAAAATCAGGTAATGATATGATATCAGTTGAAGAAATAGCTTCAATTGTTGGAACAATAAATTACGAGATTGTATGCAATATTCATACAAGAGTAGAACGGGTATATAAAAATGGCTAATGAGAAAACTACAGAAAAATTTAATCTATTAAATATTTTTAAAACAAAATTTATCAATATTCTTGTCAGTCTTGCAAAAGTGACTACTCTTTTTTATTCTACTATATATTCAGCATTTGTACCTCCATATGATTTTAAGAATATTGTTAACCAGATGATTGAAGTTGGAGTGAAATCGTTACCTATGACATCATTAACTTCGTTTTTTACTGGTATGGTGTTAGCATTACAATTTGGTACTTCAACAATGTATGTTCTAAATGAACCACTTTATGTTGGTACAGTTGTTACTATAGCATTAATAAAAGAATTAGGACCTGTATTAACAGCGGTAGTAATAACAGGTAGAATCGGGGCAGCAATAACAGCCGAATTAGGAACTATGAAGGTAACAGAACAGATAGATGCACTATATACTTTAGGAACCAATCCAATAAAATACTTAGCTGTTCCAAGATTTTTAGCGTGTATAACAATGCTTCCAATTTTAACAATTTTTGCTAATGTAACCGGGATAATAGGTGGATTTCTAATAGGTAACTTGCGAATAGGTATCCCATCAACAATATATTGGTCAGAAAGTTTTGATTATATATTCATAGACGATTATTTTCATGGATTTATCAAGTCAATATTTTTTGCTGTTTTAATAGCAATAATTTCATGTTATAAAGGATTTGAATGTAGTGGTGGTGCAGAGGGAGTAGGTAAATCAACTACCAGTTGTGTAGTGACAACATTAGTATTGATTCTTGTCACAGATTATTTTGTATCACAGTTCCTTGTAGCATTAAGAATAGGATAAAGGGGGATAATTTAATTTATATTTAAAGTATGATCAAAGTCGAAGATTTACATAAATGGTTTGGCAATAATTATGTGTTACGAGGAGCATCAATAGAAGTATATGATAGAGAGGTATTAACAATAATTGGTGGATCAGGTTGTGGTAAGACAGTTCTTATAAAACATATGGTTGGATTATTAAAACCGGATAGAGGTAAAATTTATGTTGATGGAATAGATTTAACAACATTATCTGAACATGAATTGAATGAACAACAGAAAAAGTTTGGTTATGTTTTTCAGGGAGGTGCATTATTTGATTCATTAACAGCAGGCGAAAATGTTGCATTTGGTTTATATCATTTAGGGAAAAAACTGCCGGAAAGTTATATTAGAAAAAAAGTAACAGAATGTTTAAATCGTGTTGGATTAGGTGGAATTGAAAATGTTAAGCCATCGGAACTATCCGGTGGTATGAGAAAACGAGTTTCTTTAGCAAGAGCAATTGCACGTGATCCGAAATATATACTTTATGATGAACCAACAACCGGACTTGACCCGATAACAAGTGATGCAATAAATGATCTAATTATAAATTTACAGAAGACATTAGATGTAACTTCTATTGTAGTTACTCATGATATGAATAGTGCATACAAAATATCCAATAGAATTGCAATGATACATGAAGGAAGGATTATATTTATAGGAACACCAGAAGAAGTAAAAAATACTACTAATCCATATGTAAGACAGTTTATAACAGGATCAAGTCAAGGACCGATTAAACTTAAAATAAAAGAATATGACTAAAAGAAAAAAATCAAAGTAGTAATAATGTTATTTTAAAATCAAAGGAGATTTATTAATGAGAAAAGAAATACAACTTGGATTGTTTGTCTTTTTTGGTTTAATTGCACTTGCAGTAAGTATTCTGTTAATAAAAAATATACATGTTGGTGGTGGATATAGAATACATGTTATTTTTGATGATGTTCAAGGATTACTTGAAAAAGCATGGGTTCGTGTCTCAGGAGTAAAAGTTGGTCGTGTAGAAATGATTTCTTTATTCGAAGGTAAAAAAGCACGTGTTACAATATGGATAGAAAGGAATGTGGAGTTACATAAAGATACACAAGCAAAAGTACTTTCTTCAGGATTACTTGGTGTAAAATATCTTGAACTCACATTAGGGTCACCTGATCAACCATTATTGAAAAATGGTGATACAATTATTGGAGAAAAACCGACATCAATTGAACAGGTGCTTTCCAAACTAACAGAAGAAAAATTTGGTGAAAGTATCTTAGAGATAGTGAATAATGTTAAACAAGCAACTAATAGAATTAATAAAATAGTTGGAGACGAAAAAATAAAGAATTTTATTGACAAATTAAATGAAACAGCATCAAATCTTGAAAAGATTTCACGGGATGTCGCTGAAGTTACAGGTCCAGGTAAACAGGATGTAAAAGTTACTTTAAGTAATCTTAAATCTATTACGGAGAGATTAGACAGAATACTTGCTGAAATAGAATCAGGACAATCTCCGATTAGTAAATTGTTAAAAGATAAAAAGATGGGTGAAGACCTAAGTCAGACAGTATCAGCATTAAAGGATACAAGTAACGAAGCAAAGAAAACAATAGCAAGATTTAATTTATTTAAGACATATTGGAATTATGACCTACGAACAGATACAAAAATTAATAAATCAAAAAGTGATTTGGGTATAGAGATACGTCCCAAAGAAGAAAAATTCTATTATTTAGGAGTAACAAATATTACTACCGAATCCGAAGAAAATCCATTTGAACCTGAGAACACTTTTGATTTACAGATAGGACGTGATTTCGGTCCATATACATTATTTGCAGGTCTAATAAGGTCAACAGGTGGTCTCGGTATTAGATTACGTCCGTTCTGGAAATGGAACCCTTGGAGTAAATTTGAATTGAGTGCAAGAGCATATGATTTTACTCGAAAAACACCTGTTAAAAAACCTAGAGTAGATGTTGGTGCAAAAGTCAAAATAGCAAAATATGTTAATATAGGTATGTCTATGGAAGATATTGCTGTTGATGGACATTTAAATAGTTCAGTAAATGTAGTTATAGATGATGAAGACCTGGCTTATTTACTCGGTCTGGTAACATTAACAAAACCTATAAAATAGATTCTCAAATCAACATACCTAATTTTTTGTAAGTATACGCTAAACTATATAGAGCAAATTTATAAGAAAGAATATGTAATTTATGGCTTTTAGTAAATATCATTTAAACTCGATAATTTATTTTTTAAAATTGTTTATTTATATATTGTTCAGTTACTGAAAAATTTTCTGCATGAAATAAAAAAATGTCTTCAATACAGAATATAAAAAAACAAAAAATTATTTACAGATGTCAGAACTGTGGTTATAGTTCGTCAAAATGGCTTGGTAAATGTCCTGAATGTGAGAAATGGAACAGCTTTGTTGAAGAATCTATTCCGGGAAAGGATATTATAGCATCACATAGATTAACTCAGTTCTCATCAGAAGTATATCATCTTGATGATATTTCTATAACTGGAACAAATAGATATATGACAGATATAGTTGAATTTGACCGTATCCTTGGTGGTGGGATAATGCCAGGATCACTCATTTTACTTGGCGGTTCACCTGGAATAGGTAAATCTACATTAATGTTACAGGTAGCAGTCGCACTTTCAAAAAAAGTAAAATTAGATAACAAAAATATAACTGTTCTATATGTTTCAGGTGAAGAATCACCTCAACAAGTTAAAATACGTGCTGAAAGGTTAAATATCCGCTCTGTTAAATCATTATATATTATTTCTGAAACTAATTTAGAGACAATACTTGAAACAGTAAAAAAAATTTTGCCTGATATTCTTATAATTGATTCTATTCAAACAATATATAAACCTGATATTAGTGCTATTCCCGGATCAATAGGGCAGATACGAGAATGTTCACAGGAGTTATTATATCTTGCAAAAGGTAAAGGTGTAACAGTATTTCTTTTAGGTCATATAACCAAAGGTGGAGATATAGCCGGACCGATGGTACTGGAACATATTGTTGATACAGTATTATATTTTGAGACGGAACAGAACAATATGTATCGTATACTAAGAGCACACAAGAACAGATTCGGTCCCACTTCAGAGATAGGCATATTTGAGATGAAGTCAGATGGGTTAAAAGAAATAAGGAACCCGAGCGAAATTTTTCTTAATGAAAGAACAAAAAAGATCCCTGGATCATGTGTAGTTACTTCTCTTGAAGGAACAAGACCTTTATTAATTGAAGTTCAAGCACTGGTTACAAAGACAAATTTTGGTTTACCACGACGAATGATAACAGGTTATGATTATAATAGAGCGATACTACTTATTTCTGTATTAGAAAAAAGAGAGAATTTACCTTTAGGTATATATGATGTATTTATAAATATTGCTGGTGGTATAAAAATAAACGAGCCAAGTATTGATTTAGGAATATGTGTTTCCATCTATACTGCATATTTAAATAAGACATTTATGCAGGATACAGTTTTTATTGGTGAAGTTGGATTAATGGGTGAAGTAAGAAATATAAGTTTTGTTAAAGAAAGAATTAATGAGATAGAAAAGATGGGATTTAAGAATGTATTTTTACCCGAATCAAATTTTCGAGGACTTGATTACAAAGGTAAATTGAAATTATATCCTGTCAGTAACATAAATGAAGTAACAGCAAAGTTGAAGGAATAAAATTTATAACAGTGTTTTAAGTGATTGTCAATTATACATATTTGAGATGAGGAGGTTGTAATGTTGAGATATTTTACAGCAGGTGAATCGCACGGTAAATTTATATCTGTTATCCTTGAAGGTATTCCAGCAGGATTAAAAATAACAGAAGATGATATTAATACAGAACTAAAACGACGACAAAAAGGTTATGGTCGGAGTGAGCGTATGGTCCTCGAGTCAGATAAAGTTATAGTAACAAGCGGTATACGTTGGGGTGAAACAACCGGGGCACCGATATGTTTTCTAATAGAAAATAAGATATCAAAAAGTTATGAAAATTTAATGTCAATATATGAAAAAGACAGAAATGAAGAATTATTTGTGCTAAATCCGCGTCCTGGTCATGCTGATTTACCAGGTTACTTAAAATATTATCGTCGTGATTTAAGAGATATACAGGAACGAGCCAGTGCTCGTGAAACAGTAGGAAGAGTGGCAGCAGGCGCAGTATGTAGGAAATTTATATTAGAATTTAATATAAAAATTTATTCTTTCATTGAACAGATATGTGGAATAAATGTGAAACAAATTGATATTGACAAAATAGAAACGAAGATAGAAAAAATTGAAAAATCTCCTCTCAGATGTTATGATAAGGTAGCAGAACAGAAAATGATAAAACTAATTAACAAAGCTAAAAATGATGGTGATACAGTTGGTGGTAAATTTTGTATTATTGTAAAGAATGTTCCCCCAGGATTGGGTTCTCATACACAGTGGGATCTGAAACTTGATGGAAGGTTAGCACAAGCACTTACATCAATACAGGCAGTTAAAGGTGTTGAGTTTGGGCTTGGGTTTAGATTTGCTGAAAATTTTGGATCATCTGTTCATGATGAAATTTGTTATAAAAAAGGATATGGATTTTATCATAAAACGAATAATGCAGGTGGAATAGAAGGTGGTATGAGTAATGGTGAAGATATCATTATTCATGCTGTAATGAAACCAATACCAACATTAAGAAAACCATTAGAATCAGTTAATATAAAAACAAAGAAAGTTGTTAAAGCAAATGTGATTAGATCCGATGTTTGTGCTGTACCATCATGCTGTATTATCGGGGAGTCGGTTGTGAGTATAGAAATAGCGAAAGCATTCTTAGAAAAATTTGGTGGTGATTCTATCGTAGAGACGAGACAAAGATATAAAGAATATTTACGATATTTAAAAAGTATATGAATATTGTATTAACAGGATTTATGGCAACAGGTAAAACTGTTGTTGGCAAACTGTTAGCTGAAAAAATAGGGTTTCAATATATAGGAACAGATGAATTGATTGAAAAACAGACAAATATGAAAATTTCTGAGATATTTGCTGTATATGGTGAACCATATTTCCGTGATATTGAAACAGAAATAGTAAGAAAAGTTAGTGAATTTGATAATTATGTTATCGCTACAGGTGGTGGCGTAGTATTAAGAAAAGAGAATATGGATTTATTAGAGAAAAACGGGATAATAATAAATTTAACAGCATCACCAGATAAAATTTATGAGCGAGCAAAAAATAGTAATGAGAGACCATTATTGAATATTCCTGACCCTAAAAGCGAAATTATCAGATTACTTAATATGCGCGAACCATATTATAAAAGATACAATTTCCGGATAAATACTGACAATCTATCAGTAGAAGAAGTGGTTAACGAATGTTTGAAATACATAGAGAAAAAGTTATAAATGAACTTAAAAAAAGTAGGATTGATGGATTACTTGTTACAGATAATTCTAATAAATTTTATTTAACTGGGCTTGAACTTGATGGTTACTGGATAATTGTAACAAGAAACGGTATAAATATTCTTACTACAAAAATGTTGTTTGGACAGATAAAGATGTTAATGAACGATATTGAGATTTTTTATGATTGTGATAATATATCTGGATTAGTGAAATGCTTAAAACAAAACAAAATAAGAACACTTGGATTTGATAGTAACCAAATAACAGTAAATTTGTTTAATAAATTAAAGAAAAAATTATCTGATATTTCGTTAATAGAATTACCTGATTTTATAAAAAAAATACGACAAATAAAAACTGAATATGAATTAAACAAAATAAAACATTCTTGTAATATAGCTGTTAAAACATTTAAAAAAATAAAAGAATATATAAAACCAGGTATGACAGAAAAACAGATTTCTAATAAAATAATAGATATTTTAAATGAATATAATGTAAATTATTCATTTCCTCCTATTGTTGCATCAGGATCAAATTCAGCATATCCACATCATTTGAGTTCAAATAAAAAAATCAGAACGAATGATTTCGTGTTAATTGACCTTGGTTGTAAATATGAAGGATACTGTTCTGATTATACAAGAACAATTTTTTTGGGCTATTCAACTGATACTACATTTAAACAAATTTATAAAATATATGATATAGTAAAAAGAGCACAGTTGACAGTTATAAATAATATCAAGCCAGGAATGATTGTTTCTGAGATAGATTTATCTGTCAGAAAAATATTTAAAAAATATGGTTATGAAAAGTATTTTATACACAATACAGGTCATGGTATTGGAATAGATATTCATGAATTACCTGTTGTATCAAGAAAATCTGATACTATTCTCCGTTCCGGAATAGTAATAACAATCGAACCGGGCATATATATTCCTAAAATAGGTGGTATAAGAATAGAAGATACAATATTGATTACAGAGAAAGGATGTGAGATAATAACAAATGATTGACACTTCTGAATTTCGTAATGGTTTAGTTATAGAAGTAGATAACGAAATATATAAAGTATTATGGTTTCAACATCATAAACCCGGTAAAGGTGGTGCTATTATGCGCACAAAATTACAGAATATTCGTTCTGGTGCAATTATAGAAAGAACTTTTAAATCAGGTGAAAAATTCCGTGAAATAGAGGTAGAGCGTAGAAAAAAACAGTATATTTATAACGATACTGAAAATTATTATTTCATGGATATGGTTACATTTGACCAGATACATTTGAAAAAAGAGCAATTAGGTGATGCTGTTAAATATTTAAAAGAGAACATGGAAATAGAAGCACAGTATATTAATAATGAATTTTTTGGAATAGAGTTACCTGTATCAGTTGAACTCAAAGTTGTGCATACTGAACCTGGGATAAAAGGTGATACAGTAACAAATGTTATGAAACCTGCGATACTTGAGACAGGAGCAGAAGTAAATGTTCCATTGTTTATAGAGGTTGGTGATACAGTTAAAATTGACACAAGAACAGGTGAATATATAGAAAGAGTTTAAATTTATTGAAATTTTAATATTTATTCAATACTAAATTTGAATTATGTGACCATCAAACAGAATTATAATAGAATAGTTCAAAGGAGGTAAAAACTGAGTATGGATACAGAACAGATAAAGAAGTTTGTTTGTCTAATAGAAGATACAGATATTGAAGAGTTACAGTGGGAATCAGGTGATTTTAAAGTTGCTCTTAAAAGATCGGAATTAGGTACTGAGAAAATTACACAGAAAAAAGATAGTAATAACAGTGATGATAAAATAAAAGAGACTAAACAGGAAGAAAAGAAATTATTATCAATAAAGTCACCAATGGTTGGAACATTCTATCGGGCAGAATCACCTGACCGTCCACCACTTGTGATTGAAGGTAATCATGTCATTCCAGGACAAAAAGTAGGTATTATTGAAGCAATGAAAATAATGAAAGATGTTGTTTCATCAGTAAAAGGTAAGATAGTTAAAGTATTAGTTGAAGATGGACAGCCCGTTGAATACGGTAAAGAACTTTTTTTAATTGATCCAGAAAATACAGAAAAAACAGAGATTGGGAGGTAAATATTGAGTTATGTTTAAAAAAATATTGATAGCAAATCGAGGTGAGATTGCAGTAAGAATAATACGTGCTTGTCATGAACTTGGTATAAAAACTGTTGCTATACATTCAGAAGTAGACCGTGATGCAATGCATGTTAAATTAGCAGACGAATCAGTATGTGTTGGTCCTGGTCCAGCAATAGAAAGTTATTTAAATATCCCAAATATAATTTCTGCAGCAACAATAACAAAAGCAGATGCTATTCACCCCGGATACGGATTTTTAGCTGAAAATACATATTTTGCTGAAGTATGTGAATCCTGTGGTATAAAATTTATTGGTCCAACAAAAGAAGCTATACAAAAAATGGGTGATAAAATTGCAGCACGTAATTTAATGCAGAAATCAGGTATTCCTATTATTCCAGGAACAGTTAGTCCGATTATTATAGATGACCCGAATCTATTTAAGATTGCTAAAAAGATAGGTTACCCTTTATTGATAAAAGCGTCAGCAGGTGGTGGAGGGAAAGGAATGAGAGTTGTAACATCAGAAGAATCTCTTAAAACATCTATTGCAACAGCACAGATTGAAGCGAAATCATCATTTGGTAATGACCAAGTATATTTAGAGAAATTTATTGAAGAACCACATCATATAGAATTTCAAATTGCTGCGGATAATAAGGGACATATATGTTATTTTCCTGAACGAGATTGTTCTATTCAGAGACGACATCAAAAATTGGTTGAAGAGAGTCCTGCACCGAAAATAAGTAAAGAGTTGAGAAGGAAAATGGGAAAAATGGCAATAAAAGCGGCACGTGCAGCAAAATATACGACAGTTGGAACAGTTGAGTTTCTTGTTGATAAAAAAGAGAATTTTTATTTTCTCGAAATGAATACAAGAATACAAGTTGAACATACTGTAACAGAAACTGTTACAGGTATAGACCTTGTTAAACTACAAATACAACTTGCTGATGGTGAAGAATTAAAACATGATTCTGAAAAGATACCGATTTTATATCATGCAATTGAATGCAGGATAAATGCAGAGGACCCGGATAAGGACTTTATTCCATATCCAGGAAAAGTTAGAAATTTTATACCACCCGGTGGTCCTGGTGTACGACTTGATACACATATCTACGAAGGCTACAATATACCTTCATTTTATGATAGTTTGATAGCAAAATTGATTGTTTTTGGGTTAACCAGAGAAGAATCTATAAATAGATTATCCAGAGCGTTAAGTGAGTTCAAAATAGAGGGAGTTAAGACAACGATACCATTTTTTGAGAAAGTTGTTAATAATGAATATTTTCGAAAAGGTGATTATTGTACAGATTTTATAATAAAACATATATATGGAGGAGAATAGATGGAAAACCAAATTAGAACCATAATAAATGAAAGCATAGAAATAAAGAAACTTATACTTAAAAATAATAATATAAAAAATATTTCTAAAATAGCTAATATCATCATTTCAGCATACAGAAATAATAAAAAAGTAGTAGTTTTTGGTAATGGTGGTAGTGCTGCTGATTCACAGCATTTTGTTGCCGAACTTGTATGCAGATTTGAGAAAGAACGTAAGAGTATACCTGCTATTGCTTTAACAACTAATAGTTCTACTTTAACAGCGATTGGTAACGATTACCAATTTAGCAGAGTATTTTCAAGACAAGTAGAAAGTATTGTTAATCCAGGAGATATTGTAATAGGAATTACAACAAGTGGTAATTCAGTGAATGTTATTGAAGGAATTAAACAGGCAAAGAAAAATAGAGCGATAACAATAGGGATGACAGGTAATACTGGTGGTAAACTTAAATATTTAGTTGATGAATGTATATGTGTACCGTCAACAAATACAGCAAGAATACAAGAATGCCATATTTTAATAATCCATATACTGTGCAAGTTAATTGAAGATAATTTATTTAAATAATATATGAAAACCGGAAAAATAAAAACATTAATATCTCTGAATAGGATTATATCTAATTTAAAAAAACAAAATAAGAAAATAGTATTTACTAATGGTTGTTTTGATTTATTACATATTGGACATATAAGAACTTTCAAGAAAGCGAAATCATTAGGTGATGTTTTAATTGTTGCTGTTAATTCGGATAAATCTGTTCGTAAATTGAAAGGTAAAAACAGGCCTATAATTAAAGATAAATTCAGGATGGAAGTTCTATCGGCTATTGAATATATTGATTACATAGTCAAATTTGATGAAGATACACCAATTAAACTGATAAAATATTTAAAACCGGATATAATAGTTAAAGGAAGTGATTGGAAAAAAGAAAATGTTGTTGGAAAGGAATTATCTAAAGTTGTTCTTGCACCATTTATTAAAGGTTGGTCAACTACAGAGATTATTAATAAAATAAAAAATATAGATTGAATTAATGAATAAAAAAAGTGAAGATAAAATATATCGCGTTATAGATGTAAATTTTAATCGTGCTCGTGAAGGACTTAGAGTAATTGAAGATACAATGAGATTTATATTTGAAGATGAAAAATTTTCTAATGAACTTAGAAATTTAAGACATAAATTATCTAATGTTATAAGAAAGATATATCCAAATATTATTCAGTCAAGAGATTGTGAGAATGATTTCGGAAAAGAAAATAGAGAGAAAAGATATAGATCAATTGATAATATTGTTATTGCTAATTGCAAACGTGTTCAGGAATCCTTACGTGTTTTAGAGGAGTATTCGAGATTGATTTCAACATCAGCGAACAGAGAATTTAAAAATATTCGTTTTAAAATATACATTTTTGAAAAGCAATATATGAGAGAAAAAATAGATGATTAAATTGTTATATAGAATTAAAAACGGTTTAATAGATAAAGAGATAATTGGAAATTATAATA
>Ga0078972_1011577_pt1 | contig 15705 bp, 14 predicted proteins | sample YelNatPaOPGAMG01_FD_67568 | JGI IMG/M metagenome (GOLD analysis project Ga0078972, IMG submission 67568) | Hot spring thermophilic microbial communities from Obsidian Pool, Yellowstone National Park, USA - OP-RAMG-01 (SPADES assembly) (version 2) | ecosystem: Environmental > Aquatic > Thermal... | reverse complement strand
GCTCCGCAATCTCTCGCTCGAAGTCCAGCGCGGGCAGACTGTATCGATCATCGGTTCGAATGGAGCGGGGAAAAGCACCCTCCTCAATGCGATTGCGGGGACGGTACCGATTCAGGCAGGAACAATCTTCCTCGATGGCCAGGATGTAACCGCTCTTCCGGAATGGGAACGCGCAATTCATGTGGGGCGTGTGCGGCAAGATCCGCTGGCCGGCACGGCGGGCGACATGACGGTGCTGGACAACCTTGCGCTCGCTGCGCGTAAAGGGCCGCGCAGGTTCCGCATTGCTACGCCGCCTAAATTTGCGCGCCAGATGGCCGAGCGGGTTGCTGAGCTCGGCATGGGGCTCGAACACAGGCTGCACGAAAATGTGTCGAGGCTGTCGGGCGGCCAGCGCCAGGCGCTCACTCTGCTCATGGCGGTGCTCTCGCGCCCCTCGGTCCTCCTCCTCGACGAGCATACCGCCGCCCTCGACCCTGCAAATGCCGAGATTGTCGGCGAACTCACGCGCCGCTTCATAGAAGAATTTCAGCTCACCGCTCTCATTGTGACTCACGACATGAAGCGTGCCCTCGATCAGGCGAGCAGGGTAGTCATGATGCATGAAGGCAGCATTATCGCCGACTTGAGTGGTCCCGAAAAGGAGCGCATGGATGTGCCTGGCCTTGTGCGGCTTTTCAAGCAGGCGCGCGGCGCAGAATACGCCGAGGACAGGGATTTGTTGAGTTGATGGGGGGGGAGGGGGGAGAGCCGCGAAGAGGTGGCGGGATGAGGGGCCAGGCACTGTCAGGATATAGAGTCAAGGTGCCTGAAGACACTTCTCCACTATTTCATGCAGCCAATGGCTACATGAAATGATAAGGAACATGTTATTCAGGAGCTGAGAATTATGCTTATTCTATCGGCAACTTTCTTTATTTAATTTAACATAGGCGGGTAACGCGAGATAATTCCATCCTTTTTCATTTCAACCTCTACATCTTCGATATCTAGAGGAACACCTGCAGTTAGATTCTCACAACCGTTTTCAGTTACTAAAATAGTATCCTCAACTCGTATATAGAGCCGCTCTTCCGGAATAATAAGTTGCGGATCCAATGCGAAAACAGTTCCAGCTTGAATTATATTTCCTTTATATGTTCCTACATCATGAACTGATAGGCCTACACTATGCGTGAGATGTGGGAAATCAAGCGATCGACGAGCTGCGGCTTCGTATATTCCCTTCGAAAATTTCGTTTTCTCTACCACCTCTGACATTATAGCTTTAGCTTCAGCTCGGATCTGCACTTCATCTATGCCTGGCCGAATAAGCCCAATAAGCGTTTTGTGGTATTGTACAATGAATCCATATAGCTGTCGTTGGATAGGACTATATGCCCCACCGACCGGCCACATTCTTGTTACATCACTTGTGTAGTATTCATATTCTGCACCTGCGTCTACGAGTACTAGATCTCCATTGCAAAGAGTGTCTGCATTTGCTTCATAGTGTCCGTACCATGCATTGTCTCCACTTGCTATGATAGATCGATATGCGCTTCCCTTAGCACCATTTATTCTGTATATGTATTGAATGGCTGCATCTAGCTGGTATTCTTTTATTCCTGGTTTAGTAGAGCGCATTGCTTCTACTAGAGCCATGGCTGATATTGAACCTGCACGCCGGAGTATTTCTATTTCTGCAGGATCCTTAATGAGCCGAAGCCTGTCGAGGATTGGCCTTAGATCGCGTAACTGGGCTTTAGCGCATCGCTCGCGAAGATGTTTGATGAAATTGTCAATCCTATCGAGCCTGCCATCCCATGGGTCGGAGTATATCTCTTGTTTAGATCTTTGAAGCGTATCCCAACTCTGTTGACTCCCCTCCAGCTGACGAAAAGGCGTATAAATGCATACAAAGCTTTCTAGCCTATTAGCAAGCTCCTCAATACCGAGCGCCTCGTCTATCCCTGTGAGACGCTTACATTCATTTGCTAGTTCAGCGCATAGCAATTCGCCTTCTTTCTCTCTTATACTGAAGCTTCTATGCGGCAGAAATATTGATGTTTTTTTTGTATTGGCGTCAAGCAACAGATACGCATGCGGTGTTTCAATACCGCATAGATAATAAAAATCGTTGGATTGTCTGAAGATATCATGAGTTGAGTTTTTTTCTGCTCCTGGGATAATTGCTACCGAACCAGGCTCCATCGCTGCTATTACTTTTTCTCGCCTAGCTCTAAAGATATCAGGCGAGAAGCTTGATTGGAAAAGTCTTTTAGCAATTTCAGAATTTTTTTGCTGCATATTTATCTCCTTTAAATTTTGTAACTCTTTCAAAAGTCCTGATCTAAACGATTTTTAATGCAAAGCAGGGGCAGATCCTGTACAAGAGCGTTGAAACACCGCAGTCAATAGCAAGAACCCCGCGATGAAGAGTATAACCGAAGTACTTGGTTCTGTGCAAATGCTTTTTAATCTGGACTTTGATCTGCAGGATGCATTTGAAGCATATTTGACATCCGAGCAGAAAGTATTTATCAGCATGCTGAGGGTCATCGAGACGAAGAGTGAGTGGCGTACAAGTAAGCATTCGCGGATTGGACGGCCTGCGTATGATGAGCAGGCAATTCTATGAACTTGTAACTGATGATGCAAAAAGGATTCGTAAAGAAATCTTGCTTATTGGATGGGGTGCACGCTGTATTTGGGTGTAATAAATACAGGAATCCTGGGAACAATCGCAGTCCGATATCTACCGCATGCGCAGTGCTGTCAAACGAGAGTATTCTCAGCTGAAGAATCTCGTCTCTCATGCAATAAGAGGTGTAATTTTGCCCGTTCTTTTGCAAGAACGATGCGCTTTGAGATAGATCTGCCCTAGTCAAATCCTGATGAGCATTTTTCAGCAAGAATACGATTGCAACAAAGAAAATGCATGGAGAAAATCAAATAAATGAGCTTTATGCTTCAATTCCTGACCATAATCTGAAGCAATATTTCTGATTATTGAAAAAGGCTCATTCTTTAAGAGACAAAACTTTGTTTTTCAAAGTATTAAATTGATTATAATTATTTATTTTATAATAAAAAATATCATTTTTTGTTATTGTCGTCAAAATAAAATTAATGCTTGACAGATCATTATATGTACTTTAAAATCCAAATAAGACCGTTTTATTAACAACTCAGTTTGGGTTGTGGTCAATTAAGGAGGTTTTATATGAAGAAATCGCATTTCGCGGCTGCGATCATTCTAGCATTGACACTGCCTTCTCTCGCGTTCGCAGTCGAGATCAAGATGAGAATTGGCTTAAATCCGGATACTCTTGATCCAAACTTGGTGTATACTGCCGATGTCAACTTTATCACTAAGATGCTCTTTGTCAATCTTTCTGACTTTGATGAGCAGAATGCGGTGCCAACTCCCGACCTAGCAAAGTCCTGGGAGGTTTCCAAGGATGGGTTAGTCTGGACTTATCATCTTCGCAATGATGTAAAATGGACAAATGGGCGAGCAGTCACAGCTCGGGATGTTGTATATAGCATGAAGCGTATCCTAGACCCAGCTACAGCTTCACCGCTTGCTTATATGATGTATTCGATTAAGAATGCTAAAGCTGTTAATACTGGCGAAAATAAAGATTTGGATTCCGTTGGCATCAAAGCGGTTGACGATTGGACTGTCCAATTTACGCTCGATAAACCGGAAGGTTTCTTCCCTACTGCCATACGTTCGGTCGGCTATCCCGTTCCTAGAGAAGCGATCGAGAAATTCGGTAATAAATGGTTTGAACCCAATAATATCGTAAGTAATGGCCCGTACCTTCTAAAGGAATGGAAACCGGATGATAGAATGGTTTTTGAGAAGAACCCGAATTATTACGATGCGAAAAATGTGCAGATCGATAAGGTAACTGTCTATATAATCACTGATGATTCTACAGCCATGGCCATGTATGAATCCGGCGGCCTTGATACTGTTAATGTTCCAGTCGGTGATATCGACAGAGTTATGCGCGATCCCGTGCTTTCCAAACAGGCCAAGAGTGTACCACAGCTTATATCTTATCAGATCCAGATCAATGTCAAGGCTCCTCCAATGGATAATGCCAATGTTCGCAAGGCACTTGCGGCTGCGATAGACAAGCAAGCCTTGGTAAAATATGTGGCAAAGGGAGGCCAGGTTCCTATGGATACGGTTACGCCGCTCGGCGCTTTTGGGGCTGTCCCCAAGTCTGCTAAGATCGGTATTCCTTATGATCCCGTTGCTGCTAAAGAATATCTTAAAAAAGCTGGTTATCCTGATGGCAAGGGACTTCCGCAAATTGAGTACAGTTTTAATATTTCAGAATTCAATCAGAGCGTCGCCCAAGCTTTGCAGCAAATGTGGAAAAAGAATCTTGGCATCGATGTTGCGTTGAAGAGTATCGAAGGAAAAGTCTACTGGTCGGCTATCCAGTCTCATAATTTGCAATTCTGGAGAATGGGCTTTAATTCTGATTACCCCGATGCCGATGGTTTCCTCTATGGCATTGGTCATACTAAGGATGGCGAGAAGAATATTCAGTGGGATCGAACAGATTTTGATGCTATCGTGGAAAAGGCTCGGAGCGAATCGAATCCAGAGATAAGAAAAAAACTTTACATGGAAGCGGAGAAGATACTTGTCCAGGACGAATGTGCTGTTATTCCACTTTGGAGCTATGCATACGTAGCCCTCTCTAAACCGACTCTCAAGCGCACCTATTCAACTTTGATGGCTGATACCATTAAGAATTGGAAGGTCGTAAAATAATAATATGCCAAGCCGGCGGCTTTTCAGCCGCCGGCTGATTTTTGGCTCTTTTCAATCAGCAATGAGGCCATATGACGAACTATATTATTCGAAGGTTTCTGCTTGCTATCCCTACCCTCCTTGCAATTTCTATTATCACTTTTTTCCTTATGCATGCTATCCCTGGAAGCCCTTTTGCTGGGCCGGAGATGAGGCATTTGCCCCCAGAAGTGATAGCCAATCTCAATAAGTATTACCATCTTGATGATCCTATTTGGAAGCAATATCTGAATTATATTTGGAACCTTTTGCATGGAGATTTTGGACCTTCATATGCCAACCGAGCAAGAACCGTTAACGATATCATAGCTCAAAGCCTTCCTGCTTCAGCTCTATTGGGTGCAGCAGCCCTTTTCGTCGCTATAGTTATCGGGATTCCTCTTGGGATAATTTCTTCTTTGAAACAAAACACTGTAATTGATTATATAAGTATGTTCATTGCTATAACCGGCGTATCCGTGCCAGCAATGACGCTTGGACCACTTCTTGTATGGATTTTTGCGCTCAATCTCAAAATATTCCCGGTTGCTCAATGGGGTACTTTCAAACATATGGTTCTTCCTGCGATAACTCTGGGCTTTGGAAGTGCTGCCATCATTGCGCGACTTACTCGTGCCAGCATGCTTCAAGTTCTTCACGAGGATTATATTCGTACCGCGCGAGCTAAGGGCCTATCAGAGCGCCGCGTTACAATTCATCACGCTCTCAGAAATGCGCTTATCCCAGTTGTCACTATAATTGGGCCGTTATTTGCTGGATTGATTACTGGGTCTATGGTTGTTGAGCAAGTTTTTGCCATACCTGGAATGGGAAAATTCTTCGTAATGGGAGTTACTGGCCGAGATTACCCTGTCATCATGGGAACAGTGTTGCTTTACGCTGTTTTTTTGATACTTGCTAACCTTGTGGTTGATATCATGTATGCGCGTCTTGACCCACGGATCCGTTACTCTTGAAATAAAATTAAATTGCTGGAGGATTAATGCATATTCCTGGCGATATGAAAACGTCCCATGCAAAGCGCGGGGTTGAAAGCCCTGCTCTCGATGCATTTCGTCGTCTTATAAAGAATAAGCTTGCAATGATTGGGGGGATACTTATCCTCCTCTTGATTCTTATAGCAATATTCGCGCCCCTGATCGCGCCAAAACCTTATTATGAGGGCGATCTTTTAATGAATAATGCGCCTCCTAGTAAGGGTTATCCATTGGGGGCAGATTTCATGGGGAGAGATCTTCTTAGCCGGCTTATTTATGGTGCGCGCATATCGTTAACGGTTGGGTTCATTGGAGCTATAACTGCTTTTCTTATAGGCATTATTTATGGAACCATATCTGGTTTTTATGGTGGAAAGATTGATATGTTTATGATGCGTTTTGTTGATATTGTCTATGCTTTCCCCACCATTCTTTTCATAATACTTCTGATGGTTGTGTTTAAGACTAGCCTTAGTTCAGTATCCAAAAGTCTTATCGTTAAAGCATTTGTTGCGGTTGACCGACATTTTGGCGGTCTTTTGTTCATTATGATCGGCATCGGGCTTACTTCTTGGGTTGATATGGCTAGGTTGTCTCGCGGCATAGTTCTTTCTCTCCGTGAAACGGAATATGTTCAGGCTGCCCGTGCTCTAGGGGCGAATGATACCAGGATAATTTTCAAACATTTGTTGCCGAACTTGATCGGTCCCTGCATTGTCAGCGTAACGCTACGAATTCCAGGTTTCATCGGCACTGAGGCTTTTTTGAGCTTTATTGGGCTTGGAGTAGATCCACCTACGCCCAGTTGGGGCATGATGATATCCGAGGGGGCAAAGGTCTTGCGGAGTTATCCTTTCCAAGCTATTTATCCGGGGATTGCCCTTGCGATTGTTATGCTGGCCTTTAATTTTCTTGGTGATGGGCTTAGAGATGCTTTGGATCCCCGCTTAAAACAATAAAATCTGCTAAAGAATTGCAAAGGAGTATTTAATATGGCTATAAAAAAAGAGAAGATTGATTTAGAGCTTATGCGTAAAATATGCGAGGCCCCCGGCGTTTCGGGATTTGAAGGCCCTATTAGGAATATTCTCATCCCAGAATTCGAGAAATACTGTGATGAAGTCAAGACAGATCGCATGGGAAATCTCATAGGTCTCAAGCGAGCTACTCGATTTATCACTGGAGAAGCTCCGCTCAAAGTGATGGTCTCTGCTCATATGGATGAGATTGGTTTCGCGGTACGCCATATTGATGAGGAAGGCTTTATCAAGATTATGGCTCTCGGTGGAATCGATCAGAGGACTATTTTATCTGAACGCGTGATTATTCACGGCCGCGAGGATGTTCATGGTTTTATAGCTCCCAAACCTAATTGGATACTGAATGAGGATGAGAAGAATAAGGTTCTTCCGATAAGCGAACTAGTGGTTGATACGGGGTTATCCAAAGCTGAAATTGAAAAGAAAGTGTCATTAGGCGATCCTATTAGCTTTGCAGCTGATTTCGAGGAATTCAACTGCGATATGATTCTTGGGCGCAACTTTGATGATCGTATAGGTGTGTATACTTTGGTCGAGGCTATGCGCCGTGTTGGTGATTTAGGCGTAGATTTTTATGCGGTTGCTTCTGTCCAGGAAGAATTGGGGGTTCGAGGCGCTATTACGGCTTCTTATGCCATTGATCCAGATATCGGGATTGCTATAGACGGCAGCCTTGCTTCCGATATTCCGTATGCAAAGCCCGAAGATAGGCATTGTCGGCTCGGACAAGGGGCGGGTATTTACCTCATCGATGCCCGTACCATAAGCGATCCTTTGTTAGTAAAATTTTTCATCAATCTTGCTGAGCAGAATAATATACTTTTCCAGATTAACCTGGGGGGTGGAACGGACGCGTCTGAGATGCAGAGAACTAAATCAGGCGTGAGAGCTCTTACCATTGGAGCCCCTACTAGGTATATGCATAGTACGACGCAGCTATGCCATAAGACTGATATTGAAGAAACTGTTCGTCTGCTGGTTGCCTTCCTCGAGAACGCGCATTCCGGTAATCTTCGCTAATGCCTAGCAGCTTCTCGGAGGTTATGATGGCTGCAGATTTTTTGCTAGAGGTTAAAGGGCTCAAGACATATTTCTATACTGACCGTGGTACGGTCAAGGCTGTGGATGGAGTAGATTTGCGAATTCGGAAGAATGAGACTCTCGGTGTTGTCGGAGAATCTGGTTGTGGGAAAAGCGTGACGGCTCTTTCTATTATGCAGCTAATCGAATATCCAGGGAAAATAAAGGAAGGGCAGATAATTTTCAAAAATGAGGATCTTCTTAAAAAAAGCCAAAAGGAAATGCATCATATCCGAGGAAATCAAATATCGATGATATTCCAAGAGCCTATGACCTCATTAAATCCTGTTTACACTATCGGTGATCAGATTGCTGAGGCGATTATTCTTCACCAAAATGTTGATAAGATTGAGGCATCGCGAAAGGCTCTTAAGATACTTGAGCTTGTAGGAATTCCTGATCCGGCTAGGCGTCTCCGTCAGTTTCCTTATGAACTCTCTGGAGGGATGAGACAGCGCGCGATGATTGCCATGGCTCTTTCTTGCAATCCTAGCCTTTTGATTGCAGATGAGCCTACTACAGCTTTGGATGTTACCATACAGGCTCAAATACTCGATCTTATGCGATCATTGAAGAGCAATTTAGGCGCCTCTATTATGTTTATTACCCATGATCTTGGTGTGGTCGCAGAAATGGCAGATAGCGTTGCCGTTATGTATGCTGGCAAGGTTGTTGAATATACTACGGTTAAGAGCATCTTTGAAAATCCGCGACATCCTTATACGCTGGAGTTGCTCGAATCAATTCCTCGCCTTACAGATGACCCAAGCAGACATTTGCACCCTATCGAAGGATCTATACCTGATCTAATGGATCTGCCAACTGGTTGCAGCTTTCATCCCCGGTGTCGTTTCGCTGTTGATTACTGCCGCAAATACGAACCGCCTCTTGAGATTTTACCTGACGGTACTCAGGTTCGCTGTTGGAAATACAATGCTAACAGCTCATCCCTATTCTATCCTATTGAGACCACAAGGCCAAATGATAATGTTTCACTTTCATCGAAAAAGTTATTGCCAATGAATGATGTCATACTTAGTGTTCGTGGCCTCGTGAAGTACTTTCCCATTCGAGGCGGCGTCTTCCTGCACGAAGTAGGGCGCGTGAGGGCAGTGGATGGGGTAAGCTTCGACATTCACAAGGGTGAGACCCTTAGCCTTGTTGGAGAATCTGGATGCGGGAAGACAACTACGGGATTGCTAGTTCTCCGTCTTTTAGAGGCTACGGCCGGTGAGATTGTTTTTGCCGGCCAAAACATACGAAACCTTTCAAAACGCGATATGCGATTGATTCGCCGCGATATGCAGATCATCTTCCAAGATCCTTTCGCTTCGCTCAATCCTCGAATGACAATAGGCAATATCCTTTCTGAAGCTTTTATTATACATAGCGATATTAAAGGACGTAATCTCGAAGATAGAATAGCTCAGCTTCTTGAGCAGGTTGGATTGCAACCTGATCATGCAAGGAGGTACCCCCACCAATTCAGCGGTGGCCAGCGCCAGCGAATTGGGATCGCTCGCGCAATTTCTCTGAACCCCAAGTTTATCGTATGCGATGAACCAATGTCAGCTCTCGATGTATCTATCCAAGCTCAAATCATAAACCTTCTGGAAGATCTACAAGACAAGCTTGACCTCACTTATCTTTTCATATCACATAACCTCAGTGTCGTGAAGCACATATCGGATCGGGTTGCCGTTATGTATTTAGGCAAGATTGTGGAGATATCTTCGACATTAAATATTTTCAATCATGCAGCTCATCCTTATACTAAAGCCCTTCTCTCTGCTGTACCAGTTCCAGATATAAGAAATGAGCACAATCGCATAATATTGAGCGGTGATGTTCCTAGTCCCAGCAATCCTCCAAGTGGTTGCCGTTTCCACACTCGCTGTGTTTATGCTATGGATGTATGCAAACAAATTGAACCTGAGCTCAGGGATATAGGTGAAAATCATTTCGTTGCTTGTCACCTTTATTCCTTGTAGCGAAGACAATATCAAGGAGCAAAAAATGAAAATCACAGGGCTAAAGAGTTTTGCAATCAGTATGCCTATGCCTGCACTTGGTTATTCGTCGCCTGATGGCGCTGGGACAAAAAAAGAATGGGGCCGTTCTTTGCGGATCACGCCACATCGGCCACTGCCAGTTTTAGAATATGTAATTATAGTCATTGATACCGATTCTGGTATTCGTGGCATTGGAGAAGCTACTCCAGATGTCGGATTTTTCGGCGAAAGCCTGGAGGAGGTAAAGGCTGCCATCGATTTATACTTAGGTCCTAAGCTTATTGGAGTTGATCCTTTTGACCGAGAATGGATTTTGAATCAGCTTGATTATAGAGGTAATTACTGCGCGAAATCTGCAATCGATCTTGCAATCCATGATCTTATAGGAAAGGCTCTCGGTCTTCCTGTATATGATCTTATTGGGGGCCGTTGTAGGGAACGCGTGCTGGTGGCATTGGAGATACCTGGAGGGGCACCTCAGGATATGGCAAAGGCATGTGCTGACTATGTCAAGCAGGGTGTACGCGTATTCAAACCCAAGATTGGTGGTTATCCTGATGCCGACGCTGAACGATTGAGGGCGATTCGCGAAGCTGTCGGAAAAGACGTTATCCTGAGGGCCGATGCTAATCAAGGCTATACTCCTAAGGAGGCTATAAGGCTTTGCCGCCTAGCAGAAAAATATGATGTAGGACTTGAGCTCTTGGAGCAGCCAGTACCTTATTGGAATCTCCGTGGCATGGCTCAGGTACGACAGGCCGTCGATGTCCTTATTGAGGCTGATGAGAGTGCCTTTACTCAACATGATGTGATGAATATCATTAGAAATGAAGCAGCTGATGTAATCAACATTAAGGTCGAAAAAGTTGGTGGCTTATACAATGCAAAAAAGGTAGCAGCTATGGCTGAATCGGCTGGGTTGGAATGCGTAATCGGTACAGCTTTCGGACTTGGAACTACTATAGCTGCAAAACTTCATCTCGCGGCTTCAACTCTAATTATTAAGGATGCTGTAGAATTCACAGAAATCAGACTCCATGATAATCTCTTAGCTGCCCCCTATGATTTGCTTTTTAGTTTGCCTCTCGAAGATGGCTGCCTTGCTGTTCCCTCTGGACCAGGCTTTGGCGTGTCTATTGATGATGCTAAGGTAGCTAAGTATCGTGCCACTATTGTATGATACTTTATTAAAAATGCATTCGATATACTTTGTTCTATCTTTTATACATTGGATCGACTCTGTATATAATATTGTTGAAAAATTTAATATATTCTTTTTAGGCTATTGCCATAGCAACAGACTCAATTATAACCAGTATAAAAAGAAGAGAGCATGCAATGTCTAAAAGCAATAAAAGCATTTCTGCGAAGCCGAGCAACCTTACAGCTTATATTATGCTTGATTTAATGAATCGCATAAGATCCCATACTTTGAGTTCCGATGATCTTTCTCTTCAATCACTTGCTAAATACTATAATGTTAGTATCACTCCTCTAAGAGCGGCGATAAATAAACTTATTGAAGATGGCTTTATTATAAAGCTTCCAAATAGGCGGCTTCAGGTAAATCTAATGGCAACCAAAAGGCACGTGCCTCGTGTTGAGCCATCTATTCCGCCGACTCCTCGTTATTGGGATAATCTCTTGATAAAGGAAGTTGTATTAGCTAGCCTTTGCCTGAGTAAATCGTATCTTCGCGAGGATTTCCTTTCCAAGAAGCTGAAGGTCGGCCGTTCAATAATTCGGCAAGCCTTGCATAGATTTGCAGGGGCAGGTCTTATTGAGCATATTCCTAGGCGTGGTTGGCTTGTTCATCCCTTTGGGATAGAAGATATGCGAGCTTACCTGGTTGTCCGCGAGTTGCTCGAGCTCAAAGCTTTGAGGCTAGCTCGCCCTAATCTCAATAAAGCCGAATTGCAACAGATCAAACAACGCTTGGCAAAAAGCGTCAATAGCGATGAGTTAACATTAGACAATAGCATTCACGATTATATTATTGAGAAATCTAAAAATCGGTATATCCGGCAATTCTTTCAGCAATATGTCGCTCTATACTACACAGAATTATTCCATTTCGCAGCCCCAGAGATTTCGGTGGTAGAGGAAATGTCCTCACAACATCGCTGCATTATAGACGCGCTTATTGCGCGCCATTGGGCTAAAGCTGAAAAATTTCTTGCGGAACATATCGAAGCTCAAGCAGCTGTGCTTATAAAGCTGCTTGAGAAAAAGCAGACTGAGTTTGCTAGCCATGAGAGCGCATAGCGGCTGGTCCATCTTTGAAGATTTTATAGATTTATGTATGTTTTAAATTTTCTGAAAAAAGCAGAAATTAAATTGGAGGGAGTAGGCGATTTAATATTGCAGGATTGCTTTGAATGGTTTTAGATCATTGGTGTTTTATAGCATGGGGGCTAAATTTGTTGAATTTGAGATTTTTAATTATGCAATTTTTGCCAGCGCATATGTTCATTTATTCTTTTTCATATATATTAAAATTTGTTAAAATAAAATTACTAATTGCGGAATTAGATATATCGGGTTGCATGGTATTAACAGAGATTACCTAGTGATTTAACGTTATTCTATGTCATTATTAATTGCAATGGAAATGAGGTATGGAGGTTTCTATGATTTTGCGCGGAGTTTTTATAGTTACGATTACGCCTTTCACGTCAGAGGGGAAAGTTGATTATGCTGGCATTGAAAAGAATATTGATTGGCTAATTAAGAAAGGCGTTCACGGTCTTATTCCCCTCGGTAGTACTGGCGAATTTGCGAGCTTAGAAGATGAGGAAAAGAGGGAGATAACGCGAATTGTAATTGAGACTGCTGGAGGAAGAGTCCCTGTTGTTGTTGGGGCGACAGCTGAAACTACCGAGAAGGCTATATCGAATGCCCAGTTCGCGGAAAAGGCCGGTGCCGCTGGCGTCCTCGTCCTACCTCCTTATTACTATTCTCCTGATCAAATCGAGATATTCGAGCATTATCGTTCCATCGCTAGCGCGATAGGTATTCCCCTCATGATCTACAACAATCCGGCTAGTTCTAAAGTTGATATACAGGCAGATACTGTTGCGCAGTTATCTCTGGTTCCGCGGATAGAATACATAAAAGAAAGCTCAGGGGACATAAAGCGTCTAACAGATATTCGAATTAAGACAGAAGACCGGATAACTATTTTTTGTGGCTGGGAAGACATGGTCTATGAGTCATTTGTTATGGGTGCTCGCGGATGGGTATCTGTCCTGGGGAATATTTTGCCAAAGGAATGCGTTGAGCTCTTCGATCTTGTCGTAGAGAAAAAGGATCTTCGTAGTGGATGGGATCTTTATCGAAAAATGCTTCCCTTGCTTCGGTATCTCGAATACTCTGGCAAGGCCCAAAAAGCGCTCAAGTATGTTTTGGATGGCTTAGGCCTTGCGGGAGGCTACTCGAGTAGCCCTAAGCGTCAGTTGGATGCCAACGAGAAAAAAGAAATCGATTTGCTCATATCTGATTTTATCAATCGTTGATTATTTCTCATTATGGCATATCGGAGGTCATCTTATTCCACCAGCAGAGGCATGGTTGTCGCAGTCGGTATTAAACTTCCGGTTTTAGTCGGGGAGAGTTTTCTGGTCTCTTGTCCATAACCTGGCGTTGCTGGGCAATAAAACAGGGGCTCAGCCTCCGGTACAATAGTGGTGGAATACAAACACTCACTGTAACGGAGAGAACCCCATGGACAAGGAGCAATGTATGCTGAATGCCCGAATACTGCAAGCACAGGGCTACACACAAGTGCAGATTGCCGAGATGCTGGGAGTCAGCGACCGAACGGTCAGAACCTATCTCAAAGAGCTTCCCGCAGGACGAAAAAAGCCGCTGTGGCACGGCTCAGGAAGCGACTGACCCAGCAAGCGGTCATGCGCTTTGAAAAAGAGCCTGGCCGACAGGCGCAGGTGGACTGGAAAGAGTTTGGCAGACAGGTTGTCGATGGCAAGGAAACCAAGCTCTATGCCTTCGTCATGGTGCTTGGCTACTCGAGGCGCTTAAAGTCCGTCATCTCGGTGCCGCTCCTCATTCTTGATGATTTTGGGCTCCAAGCTCTCTCGGATGACGAGCAGAACGATCTCTATGAAGTCTTGTGCGAACGCTATGAATCTGCGTCGACGATCATCACCTCAAACCGGGACTTTGGAGAATGGCCCAACGTCTTTTCGAATCCTCTCATGAGTTCTGCCGCGATGGATCGCTTGGTGCATCATGCGGTAAAATTCGTGATTGAAGGCAAATCGTACCGGGTGGAAAGTTTTTCTTCCCGACAGCAACGATTGACGGCCAGCACCTAGCAGGCTATGGTCAATCATGCAGGAGGGGGTCATATCTGAGAGCGCTGCACCTGTCAAGAACAAAGGTATGAATTTCTTCTTCTCTTATGCTCCTTATGGATGACATCTATTAAGTATCGCCACCCACATACCAATCATTACGCTGTTTCGTTGCAGTCATATCTTCGCCGTCTCTGCGACATGATGATGTCCAGAAAGGATTTCGCAATCACTAAAGCGGATCTTGAAGATCCATGACCCCCACGCGCTTATCCTTTCTTGGACGAAACAACCGTATTGCAGTTGGTATGGTGTGGTTCTCTATACGCGCTTTTCGTGGTGAGTACCCAATATGTCGCTTCAGCCAAATGCCGTGCAACGGCACCAATCGCAATGCCATGCCCTTTTGTTGCCTTCAGCCGTTCATAGAGCTGAGCAACATGACGAAAATGCAAGGCTTCATGCCGCATAGAGAGTATATTCGCTGCTTCTACGAAGGCCCAATGCAGATAATGATTGACATCGGCAGGAGTGTGCCCATACCGAACTTTACCTCCAGATGCATGGACTGAAGGAGTAGTGCCTGCATAGGATGCATAACAAGCAGCACTGGGAAACCTTGTGATATCGCCTGTCTCATAGGCAATAACATGGCTGAGGATCGGTCCTATGCCTGGAATCGTCTGCAAAAGTGCTACTTCTGGCGCTGCGTTCTTGACTTCATGCATGCGCGTCTCAAACTCTTGTATCGCAGACTGCACCGCATCCAGCTGTCCCAGGAGGTTTTGTACGGCAAAACTGGTATGGGGAGGAAGCAGTGAACGCGCAGCTTCCAAAGAAGCGCGACCTTTCACATTGAACGCATCGCTCGTGTCATCAAAGGAAATGCCATACTTGCTGAAGCAGGAGAGAATGCGGTTCTTAAGGCGTGTAACCTCTCTGGTCAGTACCATTCTGGTACGAAAGAGCTCTCGTATGTCACGCACCTCACCGGAAGGTATCCACACCGTGGGCAAGGTTCCCGTTCGTTGCAGGGTATTCAGTCCCTTGGCATCGAGCCGATCGGTCTTCTTTGATGAGGCAAGCATCATTTTCGCTTTCCTCGCATTCACCAGTCGAGGTACCATCCCCGCAGCCTCGATTTCGTCTACGATCCAGTACCAGGAGCCTATCGTCTCTAAGGCGACAGGAGAGTTTGGTTCACAGTGCGAGAGAAATTCACGAATCTCGCCTTTCCTGTGTGTAATGCGCTGTTCCATGACGCGGCAGCCCTTCTCCTGATCTTCCACAACTGCATAGGTGTATCGCTTGTGCGAATCAAATGCGATATACTGCATCTCGCTGCACCTCCTTTGTGCTAAGTCTTCCAATGAAGTAATTCTACTTCACATAGCGCGGTGGTGCAGCGCTCTCATATCATCACTATACGTGACGGGCTACAACGACAGTAGGGATGGACGAAGA
>Ga0078972_1011576_pt1 | contig 15706 bp, 9 predicted proteins | sample YelNatPaOPGAMG01_FD_67568 | JGI IMG/M metagenome (GOLD analysis project Ga0078972, IMG submission 67568) | Hot spring thermophilic microbial communities from Obsidian Pool, Yellowstone National Park, USA - OP-RAMG-01 (SPADES assembly) (version 2) | ecosystem: Environmental > Aquatic > Thermal... | reverse complement strand
AATTTGTCACCAGTAGATCGGAGAAAGAAAATACTAATCCTTTTAGAAGGCAAAATCCATTGGGTCTCTAAAGGACCAGTCGTCAGTCATTCCTGCGGAAGCAGGAATCCATTCCTTTATCATGATTTTTCTGGATTCCCGTTTTCACGGGAATGACAAATGTGGAGCATTTTCATTTTTATATGGCTTTCTAATCCTTATGATAATTGGATTTAACTGGTTTTCAGAATTCTCAGAAGGTAATTATCACTTGCTAAATATGTTATAGACAAAATATTTGATCTAATTGTAAAATTTAATCATCAAAAAGACCTTTTTAACTGAAAAGTTAATATCCGCTAAATAACATCTTGAAAGGAGTTTTCTATGAAGTTAATGTTGATAGTATCACTCATATTTTCCTTTTCCATAGTGATTAGTATTGGATTATGTTTAGCTGACATAAAAGCTGGTTCCGCTAAGCGAATTATCACGCCAAAAATGAACGTTTATTTAGCTGGATTAGCAGAAAATCGCATAAGCACAGGAGTTCACGATGACCTTTATGCTAGATGCCTGCTTTTAGACGATGGAAAAACTATGGTCGGCTTTGTCTCGTTGGATATTATAGGATTTCCAAGATGGTATGTCCTTAAAATAAAAGACGATCTAAAGAAAATCGGTATTAATGCCGATAATATTATTATAACATGCACACATCAACATTCAGGTCCCGACACGCTTGGTCTTTGGGGCAAAAGCGAAACTGAATCAGGCGTTAATCCTGAATATATGGATTTTTTGTGTAACCAGATTTTTGATGTAATATCAGAGGCATACAAAAATATGCAAAGGGCAGTGACAAAATTGTCATCTATCACAGTTCCCGAAGGCGTTTCTGAGAATTCCAGAGAGCCAGATTTGATTGATCGCGAATTATCATTGATCAAAGTTGATTCTATGTCAGGCAAGGCTATCGCCACTTTGGTAAATTTTACTGCACACCCAGAAACATTATGGTCAGATAACCATCTGATAACCGCTGATTATGTCTATTACATCTATCGTGATCTGGACGAAAAACTTGGCGGAGTCACATTGTTTATCAACGGTGCATTAGGGGGAATGGTATCTGTTGATTCAAAGGCACATACTTTTGACGAAGCGGAAAGAATAGGGACAACAATTGCAAATAAGGCTATTGAGTCCATAGCAAATGCTGAAACACAAGAAAACGTCAGGATCATTGCGAAAAAAGTTGATCTTGATATTCCTATGGACAATAACGGCTTTAAATTGTTAATGGATATAGGCGTCTTAAAAAACTACCTATACGAAAATGGCAATATCAAAACCGAAGTGAATTATATTAAAATTGGCAATGCTCAGATAGCTACATTTCCCGGTGAGGTGCTTCCTAAATTGGGATTCAAAATAAAAAATGCGATGACATCAAAATATAAGTTTGTTCTCGGATTAGCTAATGATGAATTAGGTTATATACTCGCCGAAGAGGATTTTAACAAAGAACTTTATAAATACGAAAAATCCATGTCCATCGGACCGAAAATAGGCACAATAACTACTTCTGCCTTATTAGATTTGATGACCGATAAATAATAGGACTTTATTTCTTATTGGAAAGGAATGAATTGAAATATGAATTCCGAAAATGAGAAAATATCCAGAAAGCTAATAAAAGACCTTGAAAGATATAAAACGATAATAGATATATCTACAGACGCCATATTTGTTCAAACAAAAGATGGAAAGATCATAGATTATAATCAATCTGCATGTATTATGTTCGGATATAATAAAGATGAATTCTTTCACATTTCTTTATCTGATATTCTATCCAATATTGAACCTTTTTTATCAAATGAAAATTTCATTGAAGCAATCGGTAAAAGAAAAAATAATGAGACATTTCCAGTAGAAGTTAGCATCAAAAAGGCGAATATTGATGATGAAGAGATAATTATCGCTTATATCCGCGATATAACCTCCCGCAAAAATTCAGAAAAAGCCTTGATAGAAAGCCAAAATAGATATATGGAGTTTGCAAACTCCCTCCCACAAATTGTTTATGAGTCGGATTTAGATGGTAATATCACATTTGCTAATAAGCAAGCCTTTAACGTTTTTGGTTATACGCAAGATGACTTTGATAGAGGTATGAGTATTTTTGATGTCGTTATTCCTGAAGATATAAAAAAGCTTAAAGAATCAATAGAAATGTTGCTTAAAGGTGAAGAACCAAGCTATGAGTTTACCATGAAAAAGAAAGACGGAAGCACTTTTCCTGTGATAGCTTATTCTACATTGGTCTTCCGAGATGATAAACCTGTCGGATTGAGAGGTATTGTGATAGATATTACCGATCGTAAACAGATGGAGGAGCAGTTAAAACAACAATGGAACATTTTACGCCAAATTGCTGATAACCTACCTGATCAAATCTTTATGAAAGACGTTGATAGTAAATTTGTTTTTGCCAATAAAGAAGTGATAAAGGCGTTAGGTATCCCCTCTGAGGACGCAATTATCGGCAAGAGTGATTTTGATCTCCTGCCATTAGAGGAAGCTAAAAGGCTATTTGAGGAAGAACAGGAGATAATGAAGACAGGAGTCGGTTTCGCAAATTATGAATATTCTTTTTATGACACTTCAGGCACTAAAAAATGGTTTTCTAGCACAAAAGTTCCATTAAGGGATATTAACGGAAAAGTCATCGGATTAGTCGGAAGCAATAGAGATGTTACAAAGGCAAGAGCAACAGAAGATCAGCTTCACGACTACATAGAAATTTTAAGGGTCGTCTTCAACAGCATCAACGATGCGATATTTATCCATGATAGGTATGGTAATATCATATACGTAAACGATACAATGCTTAAAATGTATCAAGTTGATCGCGATGAAGCGAGAAAGCTCAGCATCGCTGGTGATTATTCAACCACTGATAATCCTTTAGATGATCTTCCTATTTTATGGGATAAAGTTCTATCAGGTCAAAATCAGTTATTTGAATGGAAGGCAAAACGTCCAAAAAGCGGTGAAGTATTTGACGTGGAAGTTTTTCTAACTAAAATAAAATCACAGGAACAAGAATTTATATTGGCAACGGTCAGAGACATTTCAGAACGTAAACGTGCCGAAAATGACAGGCAAAACCTCCAAAAGTTAGAGGCATTAGGATTACTTGCCGGGGGCATCGCCCATGATTTTAACAATTTACTATCTGTAATTTTAGGAAACATAAGCCTTGCGATGGCTAATCTCAAAGATGAAAGCGTTAGAGATTATCTTATAAAGACTGAAAAAGCCATCAATCAATCAATGAGTTTAACAAAACAATTGCTGACTTTTGCCAAAGGCGGAACACCCGTAAAAAAGCTGATGTCAATAACTGATCTTCTTAAAGAAGCAACTGAATTTGCACTATCAGGATCAAATATTAACGTGGAATACGAGATCAACGATCCATGGCTTGTTGAAATTGATGATAGCCAAATCAGGCAAGTTATTCAGAATATAGTTATGAACGCAAAACAAGCTATGCCTATGGGGGGAACAGTATTTATTAAAACAGATAACATCGTTAAAGATGAGCAAAAATATCTTAAAATATCAATAAAAGATACAGGTGTTGGAATTCCGAAAAATTATATTGACAAAATATTTGATCCTTATTTCACAACAAAACAAACAGGGAGCGGACTTGGACTTGCTATTTGTCGCTCAATCATCAAAAAACATGGCGGAAATATATATGTAGAATCCAAAATTGGTGTTGAAACTATCTTTCATATAGAACTTCCAGCGTCGGGTATGATCGCCGAAAAAGAACCAGATATAAAGGTAAAAGAGATAATAACAAAGCCCTACAAGATATTAATTATGGATGATGAAGAGATGATCAGAGATGTGCTTACTTCTATGCTTCAGGTGGAAGGTCATACTGTTGTCGCTTCCAAAGATGGCGCCGAAGCAATTGAGATTTATAAACGCGAGTTGAACTCTGCAAATCCATTTGATCTGGTCATATTGGATTTAACTATTCATGGCGGTATCGGAGGAAAAGAAACTGTCAGGGATATTTTGGCAATTAACCCAAATGCCAAAGTCATAGTTTCAAGTGGATATTCTGATGACCCTATAATGGCTGATCCGAAAAAATATGGCTTTATATCTGCCATAGCAAAACCATATAAGATTGATGAACTAAACGCTGTTATATCTTGTCTATGACAAATTATTGACATTATTTTTCTGATGTTCGGCTATAGATTCAGACATTAGTTTCGAACAATTTGTTACTCAATTAAATTATCAATAATAGTTAAAGGTTAAAAGTTGACTGATCGCTAATTACTGACTACTGATCGCTATTCTGCAAATATTCAAACTCCTACCCAATCATCAAAAAATAATCCTTGACAATGATAAAATTGTGCAGTAAAATAACTGACTGAATGGTTAGTCAATGACTGACTGGTCAGTTAGTAAATGGTCAGTCAGTCAAAATTATATAGGAGGCAAAAAAGTTGCAGGAGTTATCAAGGAAGGAACGAGAAAAAATCAATAGGCGGAATGAAATACTTCAAGCAGCAAGAAAGGTTTTTGCCAGCAAAGATTATGCTTCTGCCACGATTGATGATATTGCAACGGAAGCAGAGCTATCAAAAGGGACCATATATCTCTATTTTGACAGCAAGGCAGACCTTTTTCTTTCCACATTTGAGATGGGAATGGAGCAGTTAATATCTATAATGCTTGATTCTATATCAACAAACATTGACGATCCGATCGCAGGGATCAAGGATTTGATTAAACGTCAATTAATCTTTTGCGAAGAAAATATTGATCTATTTAAGATTATGTCATCAGAAGCTGCCAAACTTGATCTGCATTGTGAGATGGCGAAAACTGGCAATTTTCATAAGCGAATTATTGACACTATGGTTCAAAGCATAAAAATATTAGCAAATTATATAGAATCTGGTATTAAAATTGGCGTATTCAGGGATATATCTCCAATTGACGCTGCCTTTACCTTGAGATCAATTGTCCAAGGATTTGCTTTCAAATGGGTTATGGAGCCAGAACAAGGAAAACTTAGTGATAAAGCGGAGTTTATATCAACATTGTTTTTGGACGGGTTAAGAAAATAAATATCTAATGGAGGTGGATAGATGGTTGTAAAAATCATCAACTACAACTGGTTGTCTGCAAGTTTATTGGTTTTTCTTTTGGTCATAGTTGGTTCAGTCAATAGTCAACAGATAACATTAACGCTTGAAGAGAGCATAGATACAGCTATGAAGAATAGCTTAATCGTTAGGACTGCGGAAGAGAAAGTAAAATCAGCAGAGCAAAAGGTCAATGAAGCACGTTCTGCGATGATGCCATCTGCATCTATTACAGGAAGCTATACTTATTTAGGCAAAACTGACACTTCGTCGTTTTCGTCGCTTCTTGGCGGTGGAATGGGGTCTTTTGGCGCACCTGCGAAAATTGAGGGAAATGGCTTTGGAGCAATGACAGGACTGCCTTTCACTATTAAAATACCAAAAGATAACTACAATGTCGGGCTTGCAGTTAAGCAACCGTTATTTACTTGGGGGAAAATATTTAACGCCTATAAACAATCAAAACTTGCACTTGAAGCAGAAAAACAAGGTCTTGAAAGTGCAAAACAGCAGGTGATTTTTGACACAACAAAGGCGTTTTATGGCGTTTTGTTGGCAGATCAGCTTGTCAAAGTGACAGAAATGGCTGTTGAGCAAGTTCAAGCACATGTCAAAGTCGCACAAGACTTAGTTAATGCAGGTATGGCTACGGATTTTGATCTACTACGAGCAAAAGTCCAATTGGCAAATATAAGGTCACAGTTGATAAAAATGCAAAATATGTCAAAACTGGCAAAAGATGGATTTAAAAATACCATCGGATTAAGTCTTGATGCGGATATTAACTTGAAAGGTGAGATAACATACAGACCTTTAGAGGTAGATTTGGATAGCCTTATAAAAACCGCTATGGACAGACGTCCTGAACTGAAACAACTTGAAATACAAGAGCAGATCGGCGAAAAAATAGTTAGCTTAGCAAAAGCAGGAAACAAACCTAATTTAGCTTTTGTATATAATTATACTTATAAATCAAATGCTGATACCATCAAAGATGTTTTCAGTCAAGATAAATATAAATGGAACAATTCATGGAATTTAACTTTCGCTTTAAGTTTGCCGATATTTGATGGATTTGCCACTCGGGCGAGGGTAAATCAAGCCAAGAGTGCAGTTAATCAGATCAAGATCGGCAAAGAGCAACTTATAAATGGCATAATTTTAGATGTTCGGTCATCATTTATGAGCTTTCAAGAGGCGAAAGAGCTTCTGAAGGTTCAAGACGAAACAGTGCAACAAGCAGAAGAGAGCTTACGCATCGCTAACCTTAGATATAAAAACGGCATGATAACAGGGGTAGAGCTTATGGATGCAGAATTGGCTTTCACGCAAGCACAGACAAATTATTCTAATGCGTTAAATGATTATGTAATAGCCATAGCAAAATTAGAAAAAGCTACAGCGTCAAAATTAGATCAAAGATTTGGAGGAAAGTAAAAGATGAAAAAAGCATTGATTACAATAATCGTGCTGATTGTCGCAGGACTTTTTATATGGAGAATAGGCATCGTTATAAGGACAAAAGCACAGGCAAAGGTAATAGAAGAGACTCCAGCAGTGCCTGTTGAGGTCAAATCAGTTACCCGAGGCACAATACAAAACGAATTATCTTTTGTAGGCAATATAGTTGCGGATTCAGAAGTTATGGTTTTTCCAAAAATTGCGGGCAGAATTGAGCAAATAATGGTGGAAGTTGGCAATAATGTCAGCAAAGGTGCGGTCTTAGCGAAGCTTGAAGATAAAGAATTGTCGTTGAGAGTGAAGCAAGCTGAGGTTGCATTAGAGACCGCAAAGACCGCTTATGCACAAGCCAAAGCGTTATCAGAGATAAAAGTAAGATCGCAGGTTGCACAAGCTGAGGCAGGTTTATTAGGTGCAGAGGCAAGTTTAAGACAAGTCCAAGATATTGCAGAGACAAGAGTTTCAAGCCAATTAGAGCAAGCACAAGCGGGATTAGATGCACTAAAAGCAAATCTCAAAAAGATAAAAGATGGTGCAAGACCAGAGGAAAAAAGTCAAATAGAGGCGACTGTCCAGCAGGCAAAAGCTAATATGGATAACGCAAAATCTGATTTAGAGAGAATGGAAAAGCTATATGCAGAAGGTGCGGTAAGCAAACAGACGCTTGAAGGTGCAAAAACAAGGGCGACAGTTGCAGAGGCACAATACGAAGCGGCAACACAGCAATTAAAATTAGTTGAAAAGGGCGCAAGAGAAGAGGATATAAAGGCTATGGAACTTCAAGTGAAATCCGCAGAATCAGGGTTAGCTATCGCTCGTTCCTTGTGGGCTACAAAAAGTTGGGAAAAAGATATAAGCCTTGCACAATCTCATTACAATCAAGCAAAAGCTGGTTATGAAGCGGCAAAGGCGTTGGAGAAAGCTAAAAGTTGGGAAGCAGAGATTGCAGGTGCAGAGGCAGGTGTGAAACAGGCAGAGACAGCACTTGCCCTTGCAAAAGAGGCGCTCGGCTATGCGACTATAACCGCTCCCATTAGCGGGACAATATCAAAACGTAACTTTGACACTGGCGCTATGGCTAACCCAGCTATGCCGATGTTTACCATAGTGAATATGAATAACGTTAAAGCAGTGGTAGATGTTCCAGAGGCAAATTTGAGGGATATTTCATTAGGCACTAAGGCGTTTATATCTTCTGCGACGCTTTCAGAACCTATAGTTGGTCAAGTGACATTGATAAGTCCAGTAGTTAAACCGTCAAGCAGGACTACGTCAGTGGAGATTAGCATAGATAACTCAGATCGCAAGCTAAAACCAGGGACATTTGCAAAGATCAATATACCATTATCAGTGAAGAATGATGTTCTTATCGTCAACCGTTCATCAGTTATGGAAGAGAGGAATAACGGCGGTATTAAAAGATATGTTTACGTTGTCATAGGCGATAAGGCGGTCAGACGAAATGTTGAAACAGGCATTGAGTCTGGCGATAAATTGGAGATAATATCAGGTGTTCAGCTTAACGACAAAGTTGTCGTTTCTGGACAAAATCTGCTGAAAGATAACGAAAAGGTTAAAATAGCTGAAAGTGTAGAATGAGATGTAGGAGAGGTAAACACAAATGAAAATAGTTGATCTGTCAATAAATAGGGCAGTTACATTCACAATGATATTTCTTGCTGTGATCGGTTTGGGATTAGTGTCATTAGGACGATTAAATCCCGAACTGTATCCTAACGTTACATTTCCAGTAGCAACAGTTATAACTTCATACTCAGGTGTAGGGTCAGAGGATATAGAGAAACTTATCACTCAGCCTATTGAAGGTGCAGTTAGCACGATTACAAGGGTAAAAGAAGTTACATCTATGAATAAGGAAGGTGTCTCAGTTGTAATTATCAAATTCAGTTGGGGAACCAACATGGATGTTGCCTCATCCGATATTCGTGAAAAAATTGACTTGATTAGAAGTAGATTGCCAAAAGACGCTAGTAATCCTTTGATATTCAAGTTTGATGTCACATCACAACCGATAATGTTTGTAGGCATATCAAGTGATAAGCTATCATTGCCTCAGTTGCAGAAATTGTCCGAAGATGAGTTTGAGCCATTGCTTGAACGGATTGATGGAGTAGCAGCGGTGTCAACCGTCGGTGGTCGCAAGCGTGAAATACAGGTGCAAATAGACAAAAATAAAATTGAGGCTTATGGCTTGTCTGTTATGTCCGTTATGAACGCTATCAGAGGTGAAAATATATCTCAGCCGGGCGGGGAAATAGACGAGGACAGAACGACAAAATTGATCAGGACTATAGGCGAATTCACATCAGTAGATCAGATCGGCAAGGTTGTCGTCGGCTATCAAGATGGGACACCGATCTATGTCAGAGATGTTGCTGATGTCGTTGATACTTTTGAGGAGAAAAAGAGCGTTGTTCTGATCAACGGAAAGCCATCTGTCACTTTCTTTATTCAAAAGCAAGCAGATGCCAATACAGTTAAAACTGCTGCTAAGGCAACCAAAGCTATAAAAGAATTACAAAAAAGATATGAAGGTATTTTGACATTTAACATTGTCAGTGATAGTTCAGAATTTATCAGGGATTCTCTGCAAAACATAACTAGCTCTGCTATACAAGGTGGGCTTTTAGCGATTATAATACTATTCTTCTTCCTTTATAGTGTCCGAAGCGTATTAATCATATCAGTAGCTATTCCAACATCATTAATAGCCACTTTTACTATTATGGACGCTGCTGGTGTATCTTTGAACATAATATCAATGGCAGGACTGGCTCTTGGAATTGGTATGTTAGTTGATAATGCCATAGTTGTTTTGGAAAACACATATCGGCATCGGGAAGAAGGAGAAGATAGGATCAAATCTGCAAGAAACGGGGCGTCAGAAGTAGCAATTGCCATCACAGCATCAACCTTAACGACTTTGGCTGTCTTTTTGCCTGTTGTATTCGTTCCCGGCATTGCAGGTGTTTTGTTTAAGGATCAAGCTTTGACTGTCACTTTCTCGTTAGCTGCATCTCTGGTCGTTTCTTTAACTATTATCCCGCTTTTATGTTCAAGATTCTTGAGGTTGGAGTCAGAAGGCAGAAAAATTCCCCTTCTACATAACTTAACTGATAGATTGAAGTCATTCAGGGAAAAATTAGATGAAGCATATCAAAAACGTTTGAACTGGGCTTTAAGCCACAAAAAGTTTATAGTTATTTCGGTTATTATATTGTTCCTTGTGAGTGTATCTTTTATATGGCCATTTAGGATCATAGGGACAGAATTTACACCGCAGTTTGATGAAGGCGAGATACGATTTAGCCTTGAGACACAGCCTGGCACTAAACTTGATATTACTGAAAGTCTCGCGATGCAGGCAGAAAAGATCATACGAGAGGTTGGCGGAAACGATATAGATAATACTTATATATCCGTCGGCTCGGGAGAAGGCATAGCGGCGATATTCTCTGGCGGAGGATCAAATTCCATTTCTATAAGGGCTCATCTGAAAAAGCTGAATAAACGTGAGCGTTCTCAACAGGATATTGAAAATGAAGTGAGAAAAAGGTTGTTAAGCCTTCCCGGTTTAAGAACAATAAATTCAGAAGCAATAGCGTCAACGCTTGGTTTTGGCGGATTACCAATAAATGTTGAAGTTTATGGTTACGATAGGACAATAGCCAAAGACTTAGCGGACAGGATCAAGAAAATGGTTGAGAATGTCAGCGGTGCGATTGATGTCCAGACAAGCTTATCAGAGACAAGTCCAGAGCTTCATATCATAGTAGATAGAGATAAAGCTTATGCACTTGGACTGAATGTTGCCAATATCGGAAGCACAGTTCAAACCAGTGTTTTAGGGACAACTGTAAGCAAATTCCGAGAAGGTAGCGATGAATATGATATTGTCATCAGAGAGAAAAAGACAGACAGAGCTACCCGTGACGACGTATATAATATACCGATCGCTTCTCCTATGATGACACAGGTTGCACTGAGAAATGTCGCATCAATCGTCCCTGCACAAGGGTCGGTTACGATAGATAGGAAAAATCAAGAGCGTATAGTAACCATAACTGGAAGGGTCAAAGGCAGAGATATGGGAAGTGTAAACAGGGATATTCAAGCGGGATTAAAAAATATGCCACTTCCACCGGGATTTACAGTGTCAATTGGCGGATCGGCAAGCGATATGGCGGAATCGTTCAGATGGTTAGGTTTAGCTTTGATTGGTGCTGTATTCCTTGTCTATGCTGTTATGGCTTCGCTTTATGAATCGTTCTTAACACCATTTATTATCATGTTTACATTTCCGCTTGGAATAATTGGTGTCTCGTGGCTGTTTTTACTTACAGGGACGATTTTTAGCTTAACCGCTTTTATTGGACTTATAGTTCTTGCAGGCATAGTTGTCAATAACGGGATCGTTATGATTGACTATGTGAATCAATTACGTATGAGAGGTTTAGATCTAAGAGAGGCGACAATTAAAGGAGCAAGGACAAGACTTCGTCCTATATTGATGACAACATTGACAACGGTATTTGGTATGCTCCCATTAGCACTTGGTTTTGGTTCAGGAGCAGAAACAAGTTTTCCGCTTGCAAGGGCTGTTATCGGCGGATTAAGCGTCTCTACTTTACTGACATTGTTCTTTTTGCCTGTGACTTATACTTTGTTGGCAGAATTTAGGCTTAAACGTGCTGAAAAGAGATCACTAAAAAAGGTTCAAAGAGCGTCAATAGCTGTTGGTGAATAGCTTGATAATTCTATTTTGTCTTTAATATTATAGATTGCTAAAGTTCGGATAATTTGGGGTTAAAAAATTTTGTTAGCTAATCAAATTTATTTTTAATATAGCGATAAGAAAATTTAAAATTCCCCTTTATCCCATACGCATTAAGTTAAGAATTTTTAACCCCAAAGGGTGATATATTTATAGAAAACGCATAAATAAAAAATCTTTTAGTTCCGTTGAAGCTTCTTATTTTGATGTTTATCGTTTCTATAAATATGACGCCTTTTGGGGCTAAAGACGACATTATTTCACGTTAAAAATAACGTTTTTCCCTTAACTCAATGGATTCCTGCTTCCACAGGAATGACTGACGACTGGTCCTTTAGAGACCCAATGGATTTTGCCTTCTAAAAGGATTAGTATTTTCTTTCTCCAATCTACTGGTGATAAATTTATTGTTGACAAACTTTTTCATAGGTGACAGCTTTTCATAGGTGACAATTTGAAAAACTTGCCATTCCACAAAAGCAGAAATCAATTAAATTAATTTTTATCTTGTTTTTCATTTACAAATTGAGGACACAGATCAACAGTTTTTACTGTGTTTTGCCCATTTTACTGACTTACCCATTTTACTGACTTATTTTAATTTCACCCCAAGTAATAGTAAGTGTATCTAATGGGCTAACCGCTAACAACCCTCCAGCTGTCAGTAAAGCAACCTCTTTATCTGTCAAGGCACGGTTATAAAGGCGAACCTCATCAAGCAACCCTTTTTTATACCAAGAACGTCCGCCGCAACCAGGGTCACCACCCATATATAGTTGTTCTTGGCTATCATAGGGTATATCCTTTGTCTCTATTTGCTTATTCTGTTTGCCATTGACATAGAGTATCATGTTACTGCCGTTATGAGTCACAGCTAAATGAACCCATTCACCAGGGGAAGCATTAGTGGCAACTGATGTATATGCACTGCCGTTGCTAGTGCGAACGCCAAAGACAAAGTTATTAGCAATAAGGGGAGCATCTGGTTCGGCACCTTGCATACCTAAAAACCAGCTAGCCCATGTTGAACAGCCTAATCCATGATAGAGTATGTCTCCATGATTTGTGTCATTAGGCTTTACATATACAGAAACAGTAAACTTGCCTTCTCTTAATTTTAGGGCTTCATTAGCTTTCACTGCGACATAATCCCCTGCTCCCTCAAAGCTGATCGCCTTGCCAAACTTGCCAGCTACAAAAGTAGGAGACCCCTTTATTTCGCCATTATTACCGTTGCCAGAATTATCTTTTGCATCACCATCAAAACTCCAATACGCTATAAGCCCATTTTTTATGTCCTGAGCGAAAGTCGGTAGAGAGAAAGATACCACTATTAAAGCAAGAAAGCAGATTAACATAAATTTTCTCATTTTTTCCTCCTAATGATAAAATATTAGTTACACATAAAAGGGCTAATCAGTTAAAAAGCTAACTTGATTATGCCATTTTTTATTCTGCCTTAATCTTTCCCCAAAGCAAAGGTAGTTTCCCTTTTGCATCAACAGAAGCAGGTTTTATGACAGTCATCGCGCTTTTAATTTCATTTTCGGTCAAAGCACTGGAAAATATGGCAACCTCATCTATCATGCCGACAAAATAGCATTCCTCTGCTGTGCTTCGTTTACCAACAGTCACGTTTGACTTATTTTGTGGAATTTTACCTTTGTAACCCCAATCCATCTTCATCACACCATCTACATAGCATTTGAACACCGAACCATCATAAGTCCCAGCTATATGATGCCATTCAGCGGTAGATGGAGACGGTGGAGAACAAGAATCCCTTCCGGCATCATCGTAAAATTGCCAGAAGATCGTCCCACCAGGGGTAATTGTGAGTTCATAAGGAAGATCGTTTGCCGCCCATTTCCCTTTGCTAACTATGGCAAGTTCACCGTTAGCAGTTTTGCTCATATTAACCCACGCCATAACAGTTATGTTAGTCGTAGGAGAAAGACTATCGCTATGAGGGATGTCAACAAAGCTTTTCCCGTCAAACTCTAATGCTTTGTTTATTTTGCCGTCCACCCATTTAGCACCTTTAACTGTTCCATTGTTTCCCTTACCCGATAAATCCTTAACAACAGTGCCTGACCCCTCGTCAAATGGCAAATAAAGCACAAGCGTATCAGTTGCAGATGACATTAAAGTTTGGGCAATAAAAACTGTGAAAATAGCAATAGTAAGAGCTAAAAAGACGTTTTTTAGGTTTTTCATTGCATAAGCCCCCTTTTTGAATTAGGTAATACAAATAGCCACTGAAAACATAAGAAAGCGAGCTTTTCTTAATTATAAGCCCAAATCTTTATGAAAACCATCATACGCCTTTTTAGACGGCAGATTAATCCTCCGGTTTAACCTGAATTCCGTAACCACCCTCAATATATGGGAAGCGCTTTTCTAAATCATCGGCAAGATCAACACCGAGACCTGGCTTATCAGGCAATATCAACCAACCATCTTCAATTTTTGGTTTTTCTTTCAGTATCTCCCATTGAAGTGGACCTTGGATCATGCAGAGTTCAAGCAATTTCGGTTTTGGCAAACTTGCTACAAAATGTGCATTCGCCATTGTCATTAACCCGTTATGCCAATTATGCGGACACGTCCCGACACCGTAGCGATCTGCCGTTAATGCTATCCTCATACCTTCTGTAATGCCACAGATACCCACATCTTGCTGAACGATGTCATAAGCCTTTTTGTCAAGATATGGTCTGAATTGCTCTTGTGTAGTTAATGTCTCTCCCCCTGAGATCGGCATATCAACTGAAGCAGATATTCTTGCATATCCGTCAATCTGATTGCCCGGTATTGGCTCTTCAAACCATGCAAAATTGAGTTTATCTAACTCCTTTGCGACAACTATTGCCTGATCTTCGGTAAATCGGCAATTTGCGTCTAACATCAATTCCATTCGTCCATTGACCTCTTGATGAAGCTCCTTCACCAATCCGAGAAATTTATCAACTGTCACGCCGTCCCATGACCATTCTGTCCCGATGCGGAATTTCATAGCGGTATATCCATCTTTTATATATTCTAATGCCTCGTCAATTAACTGATGTGGATTTTTCCGCCAGTTATAACGACATCCGCTTGACGCGTAAAGCCGAACACGATCAAGCGGAGTATCCGTTAAAAGCTCGGATACTCGTTTCCCTGCGATTTTCCCTTTCAAATCCCATAAGGCAGAGTCAATGCCTGCAACTGCGGTATCATAGGACCACGATCTGCCGTTTGTATGAGGGACAATATCTGGTTCTAAAGGGTCTTTTCCGATTAAGTTTGGCTCAAGCCATTTAACCCAATCCTTTATATGCGGAGGCACACCATAAGCACATGCTTCGCCAATTCCTTCTAAGCCATTATCAGTCTGAATTACTACGATTGCACAGTCAGCTTTAATTGTTCTGTATGTTCCCGTAAACCATTGTCGTTCTGGCTCATGGGGACGAGAAAGGCATATAGTTTCTATTTTTGTTATTTTCAATGTTACTCTTCCTCATATATTGAATCAAAGAAAGCTACAATGTCCTTCGCATCGGTCTCTTCCATAAATTTCATAGCCTCCCTTGGATGTAGGTTTAATCGTCCTGTAAGCATGTAAGGAATGCTATATCCCCATCTGAGTTTTTCTCGCAATGGCTCAATATAATCCCTAATACACTGTAACAAAGGACGTAGCTTAAATTTAGGGTTATGGAGAAATCCGACTAAAAGCTCTGTTTGACAGTTGCCTGCTCCTCTGCCAAGCCCTGCTAAGCTTGCATCTAACCTATTCGCACCCTCAATGAGAGCTTCAACAGTATTTGCATAAGCTAACTGCTGATTGTTATGAGTATGAATTCCAACTTCCTTGCCAGCAGGTTTAGCATAATCAAGGAACATCTTAGTCAAGTCTCTGACCTGTTCACTATAAAGCGCACCGAAGCTATCCACAACATAAATAGTATTGACAGGCGTCTCTATCAACGCTTCCAATGCACTTCTAATCTGACCTTCTTGAACTGTTGATATAGCCATCAAATTACATGTAGTCTCGTATCCTTTGTCGCTTGCGTCTTTGATCATATCAATAGCGGTAGGAATTTGATGTATATATGTAGCAACTCTGATCATATCCAAGACGCTATCTTCCTTAGGCAGTATATCCTCGTGATAATCTGTTCGTTCTGCATCAGCCATAACGGAAATTTTTATCTTTCCTATATTGTCGCCGACTACTTTTCGTATATCGTCTTCATCGCAAAATTTCCACGATCCGAAGTCTTTT
>Ga0078972_1011575_pt1 | contig 15708 bp, 11 predicted proteins | sample YelNatPaOPGAMG01_FD_67568 | JGI IMG/M metagenome (GOLD analysis project Ga0078972, IMG submission 67568) | Hot spring thermophilic microbial communities from Obsidian Pool, Yellowstone National Park, USA - OP-RAMG-01 (SPADES assembly) (version 2) | ecosystem: Environmental > Aquatic > Thermal... | reverse complement strand
ACAAAACCACGCAGAAATCGGGCTACGGCGAACTCACCCGTCTCCGCAAAATTGCTCCGACGGGTTCAGACACCACCTACGAAGGATATCCCGAACGCTTCCGCTTTTCTGCTTGTTTTGTTTCTGTCCCTTCGCAAGTCGTTCGCCAGACATCCCATTTCATGTTTGACAGGTAGAGAGAAAAAAAAGAGAAAATTGTGGGTAAGGGATAGGATAGAGGGAATGGGAAATGATAATAGAAAGTTATGATATCCTGACAAGGGAAGAAATAGCGAGGATTGAAAAAGAGACGGAAGAGATGTATGGAATAAGCCGTCTAATCCTTATGGAAAATGCAGGTAGAACACTGGCAGAGGTTATTAAAAATAGAGTATGCAAAGGGGCGGCAAAGAAAATCTGCATAGTTGCAGGGAAGGGAAACAACGGTGGTGATGGTTTTGTCGCAGCAAGATACCTTTTTAATATGGGGATGGATGTAAAGGTAATCCATATCAGTATGCCTGAAGATTTTTCTCCCCTTGCCTTTACAAATTATCAAATTTTGTGTAAAATGGGCATTGATAGATTTCTATGGAATAAAGAAGGTATGCCTGTAAAGATTCTGAAAGACGCAGATATTATTGTAGATGCAATTTTGGGAACAGGCATAAAGGGACCTATTACAGGACTCGCATCTGAGGTGATTTCTCTTATAAATGAGGGTAGAAGATTTGTTGTATGTGCTGATATTCCTTCAGGGCTGGATGCAGACACAGGTATTGTTGAGGGAGAATGTATTAAAGGCAATCTCACGGTAAGTTTTGGATTTGCCAAAAAAGGATTTTATATAAATAATGGCCCTGAATACTGTGGAGAGATAGTGGTTACAGATATAGGATTTCCACGCTTTTTTTATAAAGGAAGGTAAAAATGGATAAAATAAAGAGAGGACTGATTATACTTTTACTTAACACCGGTATAATATTCTGTAAACCGGAAATTGAGATAACCGAAGGGTTAAAATCCGGCACTTTTGAAAAAAAAGTTGAAATTATTAACTGGCTTGAGAATTCCAGAAACAAGGTATATCTTCCTGTCCTTGGTGAGATCATAAACAATGAAGAAAATGAAGAGATAAGAAGTAGAGCGGCTCTTGCACTCCTGAACATAGGCGACTCAACCTGTATCCCTTATTTCAAGAATGCCCTTAAGGATAGCTACTGGCAGGTGCGTCTTTATGGAACGAAGGGGCTTGTAAGATATGGTACAGGAGATGATATAATACCCGACCTTACGAAAGCATTGAATGACAGTTACTGGCAGGTAAGATATTATGCCGCCACTGGACTGGGTAAATACGGTGATGAAAAGGTCCTCCCGGACCTTCTGAGGGCTGTACAGGATACCAATGAAACAGTTAAAGCAGAAATTCTGTGGGCAATGCTGACACTGATGAGAAGAGACGAAGCAAGGGCAACCTTCAAAAAACTTCCTGAAGATAAAATTAAGCCCGTAATTGATACATTGAAAAGTACAAACACTGAACTTAAAATAAGGGCATTATGGTTACTTGAAGCCACAGGAGATAAAAGGGCAATCCCTTATTTTATAGAACTGCTGTCCGATAAAGATGATGAGGTAAAGATACAGGCGCTCTGGGCAATTGAAAGGTTCAGAAGTGAAGATGGTGGAAAGGAAATAGAGGGTCTTCTTGCAGAAGAATCTACAAAGGTTAAAATAGAAGCCATCAAAACACTGGTAAATCTCAAGATGGAGGAAGGAATTGCAGGACTGATAAAAGGCCTTTCAGATAAAGATGAATCAGTAAGGATATATTCTCTATGGTCACTTGAAAAATTCAGAGAACCTGCCTCTTATCCTTACATTGCAGAGTGCCTTGCAGATAAGTCAGAAAAGGTGAGAGAATATGCAACAAGATTGATAGAACAGATAAAGGACCCTCTTTTCTATCCTGTCCTTGAAAGATTTATTGAAGGCAACAACTATCCTCTTGACGCCAGAATATCCGCTATCTCACTTTTAGGTAAGACAGGTAATGAAACAGTGAAGGAGTTTTTATTAAAACAGGTAGAAAGTCCTGAACCTGCTATAAGAGCAATTGCCATCAAAGCATTCTATGATATTGACAGATTTGATATACAGTATCTGAAAATACTGGCCTATCTGGAAAACTATGATAGTTCCCCCGGGGTAAGGAAAGAATCCTTAAATCTTGCAGGTTCTATTACCAGACAGTTGCAGACAAAACTGGCAAGTTCTGAAAAAAATGAAAGGCAGTTTGCTCTGGATAAAGTAGAATATTTAATAGGAGCAAGTAGTTTGCGAGGTTTACTTCTTAATATGTCTTACTCAAAATACCCTGAGGTAAGGGAGAAGATGTTGCTTATTGTAAAAGAAAATCCTGAAAAAATCTTTGGGGCAAGCGCAAGAAAGTTGTTAGGTGAAAATGACCTTTCCATAAAGAAACTGGCGGCTATTGCTGCTGGAGAAATAAAAGATAGGGAATCAATACCACTTTTAAAAGAAGGGCTTAAACATTTTAACCCGGAATTCCAACTTATATGTGCCAGGTCTCTTGCAAAGATGGGAATAACAGATGGTCTCGCTCTGGCGATAAGATATATGGACAGCACCGAACCAGCCCTGCAAAAAATATCTGCAGAAACCCTTGCTTTTCTGAAAGATAAAAGAGCATCTTCGGTTTTGTTAAGAAATCTTGCAAAATCAGAACTTGATGTTAAGGTAGTAAGCGCCTGGGCACTTGCAAGAATGGGAGAGGAAAAAGGGGTAGACCTGCTTGTAAGATTATCAGAAGAAAGTATTGAGCCCATCAGAACATCGGCAAACAAATATCTTCTTGATTCAGAGATACCCCTGGTGTTGAGAAATAAGATACCATCTTTAAGGGAAAAAATATACATTGAAAAGTTAGGCATTAGAGAGGTCTCACCTAAACGGCTAACTGCTATTCCTGCATCATCTAAAGTAGATATAGATGGGTTCAATAAAGAAAGTTTCTGGCTATCTGCTGAAAAAGCAGATATGTTTATTGAACTGGGTGAAGACAAAATCAAGACATCTGTTGTCACTACGGTAAGGGTTGCTTATGATGACAACAATCTTTATCTGTTCTTCATCTGCGAAGACCCTGATATTTCAAAGATTGACCTTAACTCAAGAGACATTATAACGGTATCAATTAATCCTTTAAATTCAGAAAGGGAGTGGTATCAATTTGTAATACATCCACTGGAACATATAAAATATTATTATGTATGGAAACTGTACCGCGATGATGAACCTGAAAGATTCTGGACATCAGAATGGAAGGTTAAAGCAAATATAGAAGCTAAAAGATGGCTTGTAGAGATGGCTATTCCACTTAAAGACCTGAAGGTAGAAAAAATATCCCCGGGGGATATGTGGAGTATAAACTTCCAGCGGGAATCCCAGCATATACCATCTATATCCTGGAGCGGAAGGATAGATAATCCTGCACAGTTTGGAATTCTTTATTTTAAGGAGCAATAAATGGTTAAAAAACTTATATTATTGGTTGGTTTTCTCTGTCTTTTCACAGGTTATTGTTATTCCAGTGAGTGGTTTGAAAAAAATAAGGACCTATCTGTGGTCTTCCACAAAAATGTATGGCTCTATATTGAAAATGCGAATAAAGCAGATAACATCGGAAAATGGAAAGAGGCGGATTTATGGCTTTCAAGGGCGGAAAAGAAGATAGAAGAAACAAGACCTTTTATTGCAGGCAGCTGGCCTTCGGGCTGGCCATATGATGTTAAAGCACTTGCCTTTCTTAAATATGCAACACCTGATGCGTATCTATACAGAATTATAGGTGATTATGCTTATTCACATAAAAAGACGAAAGAGGCACTTGATTATTACAACAGATATATCGTTCACTCCATTGTACCGGATACATCTTATATGGCTAAAGTGGCGGAGATATATGAAAAAGAAGGGATGTTAAAAGATGCCAGAATAATGTATGAGAATATCTCCAGAGTAATAGAGAATAAAAACTTTCATGGTACATCATTTACCCTGCAGGACCTTACCAGAAAGATAAAGAATATTGACATTAAGATGAAAAAATGTGTCTTATTGTCTCTTGATATTTATTTCGGCAATATCCCGGATTTTATAAAGGGTGATTTTCAAAAGATTTTTATTGATGAGATAACAGGGATGAAAAACTTTTCTATCATATCCAAAAAGGACTTTGAAAGGGCACTTTCAGCAGAAAAGTTAACAGAGAGTGATTTGCAGTATCCAGATGAGCTATCTACTGTGGGAAAGGCACTTAATATTGATTATATATTAAGGCCATCTCTAACGAAAATAGAGGGATACTATATCTTTCACATAGATGTTTTTGACCCTCAGAAAAAGTCATGGATTGATAATTATGAATACAAAACAGAGTCCTATGTCTATCTTTCAAATCTTGTCAAACGATTTGTTTCTCAATTCCAGGAAGAGGATATATCAGATAATCTCCTTCTTCCTGAGACAGAATTTCTCTGGGAGTACGAAGCTGATAGCCCTGCAACAGACCTGAAACTTTCCGATAATGGGAAAAGGATAATCGTTGGATGTGAAAATGGAAGTGTTTATATTCTTACTCCAAAAGGAACTATCCTGAGACGGTTTAAAGCATCTGAAAAGGTCTTAAAAGTGGCTATCTCACCCTGTGGCGAATATTATGGGTGGGGTTCCCTTGATGGAATGGTATATTTTGCAGATGCAAAAGGCATAAAATGGACAGAAAAAACAGGAAATTATATAAGGGATATTGATATTTCACAGGGAGGAAGATTTACTGTTTTTGGAGCTAATAATGATGTTATCTTCAAGGATATAAAGGGTGAAACATTCTGGAAAGAAAGATTACCACAGTGGATAACAAAGATAAAGATTACAGCCGACTCCCACAGAATATTCGCAGGAATGGAAAATGGAGAATACTGGTGTTTTTCAGATGAAGGTAATGTCCTGTGGAAGAAAAATTTTAACGACAGAATTGTTGATATAAAAACCTCTGAAAATTATAACGGAGCGGTAACAGAAAAAGGCAAAACATTTATTTTAGATAGCGAGGGGAATGAGCTCTTCAATTTTGAGTCAGGAAAGGAAATTCAGTATGCTGCTTCAGAACCGGAAATTATAAGATTAATGAGTGGAAAAAAAGGAAAGAGTTTTTATTTTCTTTCTAAAGATAAAAGCCAGTTATGGGAATATAATATCAGAGAGAAGGCTAACTTCATAGATGCACTTGATGATGGCGGATTGATAATAAGTATAGAAAGTAAAAATATATTTGCTTTCAGAATAATCTGGAAATAGGGAAAGGAGGAACAGAGATGGTAAAAGTAGGAATTATAGGTGCGGGTTTTATGGGAAGTATGCATGCAACTGTCTACAGTCAGCTTCCCGATGTTAAAATTGTGGGTATCGCTGATATCAGGGGAGAGAAGGCAAAATCACTTGCCACAAAATTTAAATCAATCGCTTATTTTGAACCACAGCAACTTATTGACAGGGAAGATGTTACAACTATTGATGTATGTCTTCCAACATTTCTTCATAAGGAGTTTGTAATTAAAGCAGCTGAAAGAGGTAAAGATGTTATCTGTGAAAAACCCATTGCACTTACTCTCAAAGACGCAGATGAAATGATAGAGGTATGTAAAAAGTATAAAGTAAGATTTATGGTAGCACAGGTTATAAGGTTCTGGGCAGAGTACAAATTTTTGAAAGAAGTATATGATAGAAAGAAATATGGTGAACTAATCACCCTCTCCTGCAGAAGAATTTCGCCTCTGCCCACATGGGGATGGCAGGACTGGCTCCTGGATGAAAATAAGTCTGGTGGTGCGCTAATAGACCTACATATACACGATACCGATTTTATATGCTACCTCACAGGGAAAAGACCAGAAAAAATATATTCAAAGACCGTTAACAAAGAACAGCCATATGCACACATATATACAACCTTCACCTTTGCAAACGACCTCATAATAACCGCTGAAGGTGGCTGGGACTATCCTGCAAACTTCCCTTTTGAGATGAGTTATCTTGCAAAATTTGAAAAGGCAGTAGTTGAATTCAACTCAAGAAATAATCCGACACTTGTTGTCTATGAATCCACCGGTAAGGTAGATAGGCCTACCTTTGAAAAGATTAAAGCAGAAGGGGCAGGGGGGAACATTGATGACCTTGGAGGATATTTTTATGAACTCAGGTATTTTGTGGACCATATAATCCATAATAAGCCCTTTAATGTTGTAACTCCTGAAGAAGCAAGGGACTCCCTCTCTGTTGTCTTAAAAGAAAAGGAATCCGCAGACAGAGGATGTGAAATTTCCTTCAGGTAGAAAATAAGTTATGAAATCAGGGTATGTTTCAATAGTCGGGAAGCCAAATGTTGGGAAGTCCACCCTTATAAACGCTTTGCTTAACCATAAGGTTTCCATTGTTTCACCACGGCCTGCCATCACAAGGATAAGGGTTCTTGGCATATATAACTCTGAAGAAGGTCAGATTGCTATCCTTGATACCCCAGGTTTTGAAGATGTCCGCAACGAACTTGGCAGGTTTATGCAAAAAACTATCATCAGTTCCATTGAAGAAGCAGATATAATACTACCTGTAATAGAATCCCGTGGCTGGCAGGCAGAAGATGAAAGGATAATGGAGACCATTAAAAAGTTTAATAAAAAGGCAATCCTTGTAATTAACAAGGTTGACCTTCTTCCACATAAAGAGGCGTTACTTCCCCTTATTAAAGACAGCAATGAAAGATATGAATTTGCTGACATAGTCCCTGTATCTGCCTTAAAAAATAAAAATATAGAGGCATTACGAAGATGTATATTTTCCCATCTTCCTGAAGGTGATAGGTTATTCCCGGAAGATATGACAACTAACCTACCTATGCAGTATACAATCGCTGAAATAATAAGGGAAAAGGCAGTCAACAAGACATATCAGGAAGTTCCGCAGTCAATTGCAGTAGAAGTAGAAGAGATAACACATGGTACCAAAAATAAGGATATGATTGTCATAAAGGCAAATATTATCATTGACAGAGAAAACCTTAAACACATTATTATCGGTAAAAATGGCTCTAAACTGAAAGAGATAGGGCAGACAGCAAGAAAGGAGATTGAAGAAGTTTTAGGAAAAAGGGTATATCTGGAGTTGTGGGTAAGGGTTATAGAAAATTGGAGAGAAAGGCCTGATGTCTTCAGGAAATTTGGCTACGGCGATTTTTAAATTTAAACAGGAGAAAAGATGAAAATCAGGGCAGTACAGATAGATATTGCGAGACAGATGGAAACACTGGATTATATCAAACACTTTATAGATTTCACATCCAGTTCTGGCTATAACACACTCGTTCTTTATCTTGAAGGCAGGATTAGAACAAATACATTCCCGTTTATGGCTGAAAATGAAAGTTATACTCCTGAAGAGATGAAAGAGGTTGTTGATTACGCTGACAGAAAGAAGATGGATGTTATTCCTGTTGTTTCCAATTTTGCACATACTGAACAATTTCTATGTTTTAAAGAAACAGTAAGGTTTGGAGAACTGAGAGAAGGAAGGACAGGCCGCTTTGGAAATAATATCTCAACTGTATGTCCTTCTAAAGAAGAGACATATGAATTTTTTGAAAACTATTACAGAGAGATTGCAGATATATTCCCCTCTCCATATTTTCATATAGGCAACGATGAGGTCTGGGATATAGGTTTCTGCTCACTGTGCCGTAACCGTATAAAAGAAGGAGAAACAGAAGCGGATATCTTTGTGAAGCATTTGAAAAGAACCTATAACATCGTGGCAGGTAAACTCGGGAAGAAGATGATGATGTGGGATGATATGTTTGAATACTACCCTGAGGCACTGGAAAAAATTCCACGAGATATCATAATGTGTTGCTGGCACTATGATACTTTTATAGATATTCCAAAGACACACTTCGGGAATCGCAAAAGATTTGACCCGCTTGCTACTTATGACAAACTTGGATTTAAGTATCTTATAGCCCCGAGAGAGATACATCCTGAAAATGTGATAACCCTTACAGAATATGCCTTGAATTATAAACCACTTGGTGGACTGTTAACCATCTGGGAAAAAGGGACAGACTTTATGCTGGAAGATTATCCCAATATCGCATTTGCAGGTAAACTATGGGAAAGAAGCACAGTTGATAACCCTGATGACTTATATAAAGGTGTCTGCAAGAAAATATTTGGATTAACTAACTCGGCGTTTCTTGACCTGCTATTCAGTATCAAATACTACGGAAGATGGCATATCAATAAATTTCTCAGAGGACCTCTCACCCCCTGTGAACATATCCGTATGAAACTGGTAGCATTTTTTGAAAAACAGATAAAACCATTTGAAAAGAAGGTAAAAGGCAGTATAGGAAAGGAGATATTCAGAGATATACTCTTGAGATTAAGGATAGAACGTCTGCATCTCAATATGAGGTCCTTCTTTTCCAGTATTTGCAAATATATCTCGGGTAGAAAAGAAATCCATCCTGATATTCTTATTTCTGAAGGCACCCGTATACTTCAGGAAATAGATATAGTAAAGGGTATAAGAAGTGCACAGTGGAAAAGATTTCGGCCGGGTATCTTCCCTGTGAAGACAGATACCCTTTACACAGAAATATACAGAGAGATAGAAGGCATTTTGAAGGAGATACAATCAGGCAGAATATTAAGAAGGGGCGTTTTCTATATCAGATATTTCCTTCCCGACCCTTATGGGAGCCAAAAGGTAAGGATTGCTATTAAATATAAAGGTGAAAAAAAGTGGAATGATTTATATTCAGGTATTCCAAAACCTGACATAGATGACCCTTCTCAGATACCCTATTACACTTTTACACATTTTGTCTCTGGTTTTAAAGTACCCGAAAAAATTCTGTTTCAAACATATGGATATGGCGGGATAGGCATAACATTTTTAGAGATAGTAAATAAGAAAGGACATTTTATACCCGCAAGGACAGATAGGACTTCAGGAAAGGTAAGTAATCCAGATGCACTTCTTATAGATGATACAAGATGGACATATCTGGGAGAAATCAATACTGTTAGGATGTATCAAGACCATAAAAAGGGAGAAGAGATTCACTCTATAGAAATTTCTCTTTCCAGAGTATAAATCTTTATTACCAACCTCTTTATAGTTAGACAGGTCCTGCCAATTTTGGCTAATTATTCCTTTCACCCTCTCCTAAATCCCCCTATTTTCCCCCTTTTGTAAAGGGGGATTGAGGGGGATTTCAATTCTTCCCTATTAAATCTTTCATAACTTATTTGACACTACCTATCATTTGGTTCTATCTCTTTTATTTTCAAGTACTTACAGAAATTATTCCACACTAAATACGAAAGAACCTCTATTTTTCTATTGCTATGGCCCTACTATAAACTTTTTTTTATTTTCTCCCACTCGTCCTTAAGGGTTACTGTCCTGTTAAATACAAGTTTGCCATTTTTTGTATCAGGGTCAACACAGAAATATCCGAGCCGCTCAAACTGAAAGACCATCCCTGGTTTTGCATCAGCAAGTGATGGCTCTATTCTGCAACCTGTTAATACAGTAAGAGAGTTGGGATTGAGATTATCCTTAAAATCGCCGCCTTCAGGAACATCCAGAGGATTCTTTTTAGTAAAGAGATACTCATACAACCTTACCTCCGCTGGAAAACTATTCTCTGCGGATACCCAGTGGAGTGTTGCCTTTACCTTCCTGCCATCAGGGGCATCTCCTCCCCTTGTATCAGGGTCATATGTACAGTGGAGTTCAACAATATTCCCTTCTTTATCTTTAATAACATCCACACACCTTATAAAATAGGCATACCTTAACCGCACTTCCCTCCCAGGTGCCAGCCGATAAAATTTTGGTACAGGATTTTCCATAAAGTCATCCCTTTCAATGTATATTACCTTTGAGAAAGGAATCTTTCTTGTCCCGGCAGAAAGGTTCTCAGGATTGTTTATTGCCTCAAGTTCTTCTGTTTTTCCCTCAGGATAGTTTATTATTACAACCTTCAAGGGCTTTAAAACAGCCATCCTCCTTTCAGCGGTCTTATTTAACTCTTCTCTTACAAAGTGTTCAAGAAGTTCTATATCCACAGTACTCTCTGTCTTTGCTACCCCTATACTGTTACAGAATTTCCTGATGGCTGAAGGTGGATAGCCCCTTCTACGCATACCTGAAAGCGTTGGCATACGCGGGTCATCCCATCCCTTAACATAGCCACCTTCCACAAGTTCAAGGAGTTTTCTTTTGCTCATCACTGTGTAGGTAAGGTTAAGCCGTGCAAACTCTATCTGCCTGGGATGGTGTATACCTAATTGCTCTATAAACCAGTCATATAAAGGCCTGTGGTCCTGAAATTCAAGAGTACATATGGAGTGGGTAATCCCTTCCAGTGAATCACTCTGGCCATGTGCCCAGTCGTATGTTGGATATATACACCACTTATTACCTGTTCTGTGATGGCTTGTATGGATAATTCTATACATCACAGGGTCTCTCATATTCAGATTGGAAGATGCCATATCTATCTTTGCCCTTAAAACCATTGAGCCATCAGGATGTTTACCATCCCTCATCTCTTTAAACAGTTTAAGGTTTTCTTCTACTGGACGGTTTCTGTAAGGACTTTCCTTTCCTGGCTCTGTGAGTGTTCCCCTGTATTCCCTTATCTGGTCAGGTGTCAGTTCACATACATATGCCTTACCCTTCTTAATCAATTCAACAGCCATCTCATAGAGTTTCTCAAAGTAGTCAGAGGCATAAAACTCCCTTTCTTCCCAGTCATACCCAAGCCACCTTATATCTTCCTTTATAGAAAGGACATATTCCTCTTCCTCTTTTGTGGGGTTGGTATCATCAAACCGCAGATTGCACTTTCCACCATACTCCTTAGCAATCTCAAAATTAAGACATATTGCCTTTGCATGACCTATGTGAAGATAGCCGTTTGGTTCAGGTGGAAAACGGGTATGTACCTTTTTATATCTTCCTTCTTCAAGGTCTTTATCTATAATCTCCCTTATAAAGTCCTTTTTATTATCTTTCATCTGGACACCCCATGTTGTAATATACTATTATAAAACATAAGGGTAAAAAATGAAAAAGGTCCTTGTTATCAGATACGGCGGGGTAGGAGATATTATAACAACACTGCCTGTTATAAAATCACTTAAAGAAAGTGGATATTCTGTTGTACTGGTATCTAACAGCCGATATAAAGGGTTATGGAAATATATGGCTCTTGATGGATTTATCTGTGTAGATAATAACTCTTTTTTTCTTCCTGCCTTTGCAGGAGAAAACAACCCGGACTTCATAAATTTTATTAACCGGTTTGATATTGTTATATCCTATACAGACAAAGAAGAAATCTTTTCAAGAACATTGAAAAGGTCATTCAGAGGCACCATAATATTTCATCCTGTCAGTCCTGAAAGAATAAAAAAACATATTGTAGAATACCTGCTTGAACCAGTATGCAATCTCACTGATAAACTTTCTATAACCTCAGAACTAAAGATAAATCCACTGTCAGAGAAAGAGTTTTTTGTTATACATCCAGGAAGCGGAAGCACCCATAAAAACTGGGAAAAAGAAAGATTTCTAACTCTGTATAAGAGATTATCCACCAATATGAAAGGCATTATATTACTGGGCTATGCTGAAAACCAACAGAGGGACTTCTGGTATAAGAATATAGCTGCCTCTAACATTGTAGAAACAGAAAGTTTGGAATGTCTTATACCATACGCAGAAAAGGCACATTTTTACATCGGAAATGATTCAGGGGTATCCCACCTTTTTTCTGCTGCTGGCACTCCCTCTGTTGTTATCTTCGGTCCTACTTCTCCTTCTATATGGTCTCCCCGTGGTAAAAATGTTAAAATAGTTTATAAGGCAGAAAGATGCAGTCCCTGCAGTATAGAAAAAATGAATGTCTGTAAGGAGAGAAGTTGTCTCAATTCAATCACTGTAGATGATGTGATAGGAGGAGTGAAAGAGATATGGAAAAAAGTATATGGCTCAAAAGCGGTAGATATAACCTCTCAGGGGTCTTACATATACCTGAAAAAGGAAAGAAACCATACCCTGTGGTAGTAATGTTTCATGGATTTACAGGGAATAAAGCAGAAAGCCACTTCCTCTTTACAAAAACAGCAAGGTATCTTTCATCCAAAGGTATAGGTGTATTCCGTCTTGACTTTATGGGCTCTGGTGACAGTGAAGGGAACTTTGAGGATATGACACTTCTTACAGAGATTCAGGATGGAAAGAAGGCAATAGAATTTATTATGTCGGATGGCCTCTTTGACAGGAACAGGATTGGTATTTTAGGACTTTCAATGGGTGCAGTGACAGCAAGTTATATCGCAGCAGAATACAGAACAAGAACACTGATTCTATGGTCTCCACTTGCATATCCTGAACTGATAGAGAAAAAAATTCTTACAAGAAAACTGAAAAAGACATTACAGGAGAAAGGCAAAGTATATCCGCCGGGACTGGGAAACTATCTCGGTCAAGGATTTTTCCGGACATTGCATACTGTAAAACCTCTTGAAATGGCTAATCTATATACAGGCAATGTTCTTATTATTCATACAAAAGATGATGCTACTTTACCCATTGAACACTCTTTTTCTTATTTTGAGGCATTTCACAACAGAGCAATCCAGCCCCGCCTTATTATTCTTGAAGAAGGCGGGCATACCTTTACAACAGAACTCTCAGAAAAAACAGTTATAGAAGAAACATCTAACTTCCTTCTGGAAACACTCTAATCACTTGCCTGAAAGCAATGTATATTTTATAATCTATTTATGGATTGGAAATTACATTTTTCGGTATGGTTACAAAAAGAAATCGTGGGGATTGCTCTCTGGCAGATATTGATGGCAGTTTTTCTTATCATTATAGGCCTTTCCTTTAAGAGAATTTCAGACCACATATTTGAAAGACGCCTTATCCCTTTCCTTAAAAAGACACGGCCTGATATAGACCACCTATTTTTTGAAGCACTGAGTAAGCCATTGGGATTTATCATACTCCTTGCAGGAATAGCCGGCGCCTTTGCTGTATTACCCTTACCTGAAAAACCCAACATAAATGGATTTGTATTCGTGTGCCTGAAAATCATTGCTGCAATTATTGTTATCTGGTTCCTTTTTAGAATTATTGATATATCTTTAAAATATATTGCAAGGATTGCCAACAGGACTGAATCAAAACTGGATGAGCAGATGCTCCCTTTTATAAGTAAGGCAGTAAAGATTGTTATATTTCTTATGCTCGCACTCTGGGTTCTACAACTTTCTGGCTATAATATTTCAAGTTTACTTGCAGGACTTGGTATAGGTGGGCTTGCTGTGGCATTAGGGTTGCAGGATACCCTTTCCAATTTTTTCGGCTCTATTTCTATATTTGCTGACAGGCCATTTATAGTCGGAGATATGGTAAAAATTGGAGACATACAGGGAACTGTTGAAGAGATTGGTTTCCGCTCAACACGCATCCGCACACTTGAAGCAACACTGGTTTCCATCCCCAATAAAACAGTAGCAAACTCTATCATAGACAACCTGTCAAGACGCTCAAAAAGAAGGGTAGAACAAACAATAGGACTTACATATAGCACAACAGTAGAACAGATAGAAAAAGTGGTCTCATCTATAAGAGAAATAATAAGCAGGGATGAAGAAGTTGACCCTGAACTTGTTCTGGTAAACTTTTCAAACTTTGGGGACTCCAGTTTAGATATTACAATAATTTACTTTATAAAGTCGGCTGATTTTAGAGAATATCTTGCGGTAAAAGAGCGGATTAACCTTGCCATTATGAGAAAATTAGAAGAACTCGGTGTATCCATCGCATTCCCGACAAGGTCAATATATATAGAAAACAATGACAAAAAATCCACCAATCTCCTGAAGGCAGAGAAAAAACAGAAGAAGGAAAAGGAAGGTGAAGACCTGCCCTTTGGGAAATAAGGTATGTAAACTACCATAAATGGCTTATAAGTATTATACACAAATGCCCCATTAAAATATGTTTCTGCTTATAAATCCCTGGATATATGACTTTTCTGCCTATGATATGTGGATGATGCCTCTGGGACTACTGCACTTAGGAGCACTTTTAAAAAAACAGGGATTTGAAGTAAAACTGCTAGACCTTCTTGATGTCAACTATGATAGAAATCTTTTTGGTGTAAAAAGGAAAGAGACAGGAGAGGGACACCTTCCATATCAGGAAGTAGAAAAGTCAGAGATACTGAAAGATATACCAAGAAAATACAAAAGATATGGAATCCCGGAAGAGATATTTATCAGCGAACTTGAGCGACTTCCTGAAAAGTTAGAGGCAATTTTTGTTACATCAAAGATGACATACTGGTATCATGGAGTAGTAAAGACCATTAGCATCTTGAAAAAGTATTTCCCTGACACGAAGATAATACTCGGCGGAACCTATGCAAAACTTATTCCAGAACATGCAAAAAAATTTTCCGGTGCAGATATTGTGGTGTCTGATGAGTCACCAGATAATGACAGAATTTTGAGCAATCTATTAAACAAAGATATTACAATATTCCAGAATATCCATACTTCTGAATATTATGAGATAGACCTTGACCTGTTATTACAGGTTCGCTTTTTACCACTGCTTTCCACAACAGGATGCCCTTTTAACTGCTCTTATTGTGCCTCCAGAAAACTATTCCCTTTGTTCCACTCCTTTTCTCCGGGAAAGGTTGCTGAGAAACTGCTTCAATGGAATGAAAAATATGGAGTAAGGGATATAACCATTTTTGATGATGCCTTCCTTTACAAGACAGAAAATGCAAAAAAAATACTTGGACTACTTATAAAATCAGGCAGGTCTTTTCGTATACACTCCCCAAATGCACTACACCCACGCTATATTGACAGGGAGATGGCTGAACTTATGAAGATGGCAGGTCTTTACACTATAAGGTTAGGGCTGGAAAGCAGTGATATAAACTTCCAGAAAAGTTCAGGTGGTAAGGTCTATAATAAGGAATTTCTAACTGCCATTAAAAATCTACATAAACAGGGATTTAAACCAGAAGATATAGGTGTCTATATTATGGCTGGCTTACCACTTCAAAAGAAAGAAGATGTATATAAAACAATACAATTTGTGATTGATTCAGGGGCAAAACCAAAAGTGGTAGAGTATTCACCTGTCCCCGGGACAGAGATGTTTGAGTTAGCAAAAAAGGTATCTCCCTTTAACCTTGATGAACCACTATTCCATAATAATTCAATTCTCCCCTGCAGATGGAGTGGATTTACTCCTGATGACCTTAATGAAATAAAACTATCCCTGCGAAAACAATAAGGGGCATGTCGTAGTCACACAGATCGTTACCACCCTTTTTAGAAAAATTCAAGAGTAGGTTAGAAGAAATTTTATCCAGGATTATAGGAGGAAAGGCGCAAAATTCTATCGGTAAGTTATAACCTGCTTCTCTTAATTTCTCATAAGGTGTTTTTCCATTCATCTTATCTCCAAAATGAGGTCTACCTGTATTATACCAGTATATCCACTTCCCTGCGAAATTCAAAAATGTTTCTTCATCTTTTA
>Ga0078972_1011573_pt1 | contig 15709 bp, 12 predicted proteins | sample YelNatPaOPGAMG01_FD_67568 | JGI IMG/M metagenome (GOLD analysis project Ga0078972, IMG submission 67568) | Hot spring thermophilic microbial communities from Obsidian Pool, Yellowstone National Park, USA - OP-RAMG-01 (SPADES assembly) (version 2) | ecosystem: Environmental > Aquatic > Thermal... | reverse complement strand
ACCAGCAACTTGGAATAATTTTGGCTATTCATCAACTTATCCTCTCCAAGCCATTCTCGATGAAGTATGTATCTATTCCAGAGCGCTTTCGCAAGATGATGTAACAGCGCTTTATTCCAATATACCTTCAACATCTGCATTTGTTTCTTCTTTTGGTTCTATAACGTATAATACAGCACAAGTAAATAGTCAAGCTTATAGTCCGAACACCATCACGTACGGCGTTTGTTACAGTGCCACAAACCCGCTTCCAACATTAGCAGATTCTTTCACGGTGGACGGCACATTGATAAATACCTCTGCTTCTTTTGTTAGTCAATTGACAGGGCTTAATGCATCTACTCAATATTATGTCAGAGCATATGCCACGGAATCAGGCGGCACAACGTATTATAGCGCTGTACAAACTTTTCAGACATTACAGTTTGGTATTGTACTAAATTCTTTGGACATTTCCATTGATAAGGGTGTTATTACTCCTATATTTAAAGTGCCATTTAGCTTGATGAATTTGGCTATTTCTATTGATAAAGGCATTATTCCGCCAAAAAATTATTTTCCAAGTCAAATAAATACGTTGGCAATATCGTTAGATAAAGCGGACGAAGCGATTTTAACATATCAAATTTTGTAAATTATGTTATCTATACCAAAAATAAATAAAATATTAATAACTTCTTGTTATAAGAGTTATTTTTCTTACAAAACAAAAACTCCATTATTTGTTGAATATAAATTATATAAAGGTGGAGGAGATTCATCAAGAAAAGATTTAGTTTTTGAAAAAGCAGGTTTATTTAGATCAGCTTCTGAAAAAGATTATAGACATTCTGGCTATGATATTGGACATATGTGTCCTGCCGAAGATTTTGCTTTTGATCCTATAAAAGAAAAAGAAACATTTAGATTTTATAACGCTTTACCACAAACTGAAAAATTAAATAGAGGATGTTGGAAAGAATTAGAAACAAAGGTGAGAAAACAATCTCAAGATGAAGAATTGTTAATTATTTGTGGCGGGTTTGATTTTAATAAAAAAATGCGAACTGTTTTTGTTCCTGATTATTGTTTTAAAATAATAAAAAATTCAAAAGATAATATAACATCTTATATAGCTGCTAATGATAATTCAGATATTTTAAATCAAATAGATAATAATGAATTACTAGAAAAATTACCTTTTAGTGATGATGTAAAAAAATCATTAGGTTTACCTTATAATGAAAATAATGTTTATAAAGAAAATTCTATAAAAGCAGCAATAAAAAGATTATTTTTTTGATTCATTTAATTTTTCTTTAACATTTCCTTTATAATTAAGTTTACCTTCATATAAAGAACCATCTTTTGTCAAAAATTTAATATTATCACCAAGTCTTATTAAATTTATGTTATCAACATCTTTCATATATTTTTCTATTGCTTCATTAACGCATTCTTTGACTATCATTTTAATTAACGAATAATCAATTTGAGATGATTGCATTTGTTGTGATGGCTGAGTATTTTCATTAATATATGTTGAAAATCCTGGCATTTTAGAAACTTTATTAACTTGTGATGAATATGCTGAATCTCCTGAATTATTACTAAATAATACATCTAAATCGGCTAAATTATCTTGTACAGGATTAATTGGATTGTTCATCATTGATTCTATAATTGCTTTAGGCATTCTTTTATTTATATTAGGAGAATTTGATATATTATTATTATATACTTGTGTATATTCAAGACTATTTTGGGAGGGGATAGTTGATAATGTTATAGGAGTATCTCCATCTGGAATAAAACCGCCTTCCCTTAGTCCTTGGGCATATTTATCAAATTCGGGTGAAGAAGTTATTTTGATAAGTTTTTTTGATTTATCTAAAACATTCTGTAATCTGTCTATTCTTTCTGGATTTATGGGTCTATTTTCTAATTGTGACATAATATAATAATTTTTAATTTACTTTTTATTATAAAATAATATATATATTAATATAATAAAGATTTATTTTATCTTTTTATTAGAAACTTTTAAAATTAGGATTAATATCTTTAATATTTTGAGGATTTTCTAATTGTTTTTTCAATTTTTCCATATTTTTCTCAGTTTCTGTCTTATATATTTCTGGTTCATTTGTTTTTTCTGAAGATAATGAAACATTTGGCTCAGCTATTTTTGATTTTATTGGCTCAATGGGTTTAGGTTCAACAACATTTATATTATTTTTTTTATTAGGCTCTATATTAATCTTTTGGGGATTTTGTAATTGCTGTTTCAAATTTTCAATTCCCTTTTCAGTATTGGTTTTAAATAATTCTGGTTCATTTAATGGCGCTTGTTTTGTATTTTTAAGTCCATTTGTATTATATTTACTATAATCAGCTATTTTAAATATTTCTTTAGCCCCTTTATCTTCAAATCTATTAAATCCTTGTGCAGGAACTTTATTAATATATGGAGTTTCTTTCCAGCTTTTAATTCTATCTAATCGAAATAATTTCCACGAAGGAACATCAGATGCCGTATCACCCATTGGTTGATAGGCTCTAATTGCTTGATTACCAGCAGTAGTCAAAATATAGGAATAGACATCAATATAACGAGTTCCTGGAGCAATACCATGTTCTGGATCTCCTTCATAATTAATAATTACTCGTTTTTTGGTGTCTATTGCCTGTTCTATTTTATTTGGATCAACTGCTTCACGTAATAATAAAGCTTTATTAAATATTTCAATTAAATTAAGCATTATATAAAATTATGGATATACTATTTGTATTTGATTTTTATTTTGTGACATATCAATATCTGCTGCTGAATAAGGAGTTTCACTATTATATAAATTAATTTTCGTTAATGCTTCTCTACCAGAATTTGGAATTGTACTCATTCCTTTTATATCATATAATCCGCCTCCATTATCTGTTGGCAATCCTGGTTTAATTAATGTTATAGGATCAGTTGAATTTGGAACTGCTGGCTGCATACCTGCATCTCCAGTACCTTTTCCCCATGGTTTACCATCACTAAGTGCGTTTGGATTAATTGCATTATATTCATTTGTGTCTGCATTAAAAACGTCTTTTGCTATTTCTGTATTACGAGCAGCTATTGATGCTGCTTCTAATTTTGTTTGTGCCATCTTGTTATATTATTTTATTTATTTTTTATATGTTATAAAATTGCCTTTTTCATGTGACTTTATGAAAGAATTTTGCATACCATATTGCATTTTTATATTTTTAGGTTCTTTAATTGACTTACGAGCATTTATTAATGTTTTATTAACCCAATCTTCCATTCTACTACCTCCATTTAATATATATGTTATATCTGTTTCTTTATCAATATTTAATGATTTAACACTATCAAAATAATTTTTTATTCTTCTTAACCAATCATATGTTAACACGCCATTATTATTAATTATATTAGATAATCTTTTATAACCAGGATATGTTTTAATATTTTCTTTATTACCATAAATATTAAATATATTTGTTAAATATAATAATAATTTATTTGGTAATTTATATGTAATATTGCTATTTTCTAAAGCACTATTTTCTTCTGTTATAATATTATTTTTTATATCAATAAATATAATCATTTTATTTTATGTATTAAGTCTTGATAATCTGTTGTTTCCACTAACCCACCAGAAATTACTTGCTGTTAAAGTATCTGCAATATCATCACTATCTGGAGCATTATTCTTAGGATAATATCCATTAATTTTATCTACTGTTGATATTTCATCATCAGAATATTCTTTAAAACCAGAATTATCATCATCCCCGAAGTATGAAAAATCTGATTCAAGAATTTCTGATAATTGTTGTTCTCTTAAGTAAATATTTTTAGCCATTATATTCTTTTTCTTTTATATAAATATCTTAATGTTACTATTTATATAAAAAATAATATATATAAATGGCAAATATAAAAAAAAATAATATTGATAATCATCAATTAAGAATTTTGGGCATTAATTATTATGATTTTTTTTTAACAAATAGCGATAATATTAATTATATTCCAAATGGAGAATCTTTATATGATGATTGCTTAATATCATCTATTGATTTAAATTCTAACGAATGCATTGATTCAAATAATATTTTATATAGTAAAACTGAATACTTTTGGAATAATGCTATAAATAATAATGTTATATTATCAGATATAGGATTAACAGGATTAGATAATGGTTTTATTAATTATTATTCTCAAAATAGTAATATAATAGAATTATTTACTACATCAACTTTATCATTAATTAATAATGATACTCGTTTAATGTTAAATCCAGTTAATGGCTATATTCATAATTTACAATATAATACATCATTAAATCATGAAAATAATCTTAAATATATATCATTCAACGGTGGCTTTTATCAAGGATTTTTTAAATTATATGGCTATAATTATCAAGTATTACCTATAGCCCCAAATAAAGAATTTGCTTGGGAATTTATAATACGCCCAAATAATGAAATTATTGATACAAACACAATAAATTATTTTTATCCAAATAATGCAGGTTTCTTTTTTTATATTGGATTACGAGCTGAAAATAAATTTTATTATTATAATAATAACAATACATTAGATTCTAATTATAATGAAGTAATATCTGGAAATACAAATACATTCAATGATACATTAACTTCTGATCAAGAAATGACATCAAATTCTATACCATTTAATATACCAAATATAATTGAAATAAATACAGATAATAAATTTTTATTATTTGATAGAACTGATAAACAGGGACATTATACTGCTGATAATTTTAATCCTAATGAAACATATGTTATAACAGATAGAGAAAAAAGAAATGACGAAAATTATTATTTATTATTTGATAGAACTGATAACAATGGTGCATATACTGCTGACACAATACCTGATAACATACAATATAATAATAACATAGATATATATAGTGACACATATAAAAATTCAATTGGATTTAGAATAAAAAATGATGGTAGTATAGGATACAGATATTTAACTAAAAATTGTGATTCAACTACTAATCTAACACAACCATTCATTATAAATGAAGAATATAGTGCACCAAATGTAATAAATATTAACAAATGGAATCATATTGTAATAAGATATATAACAGATTCATATATTAATAACCCAGAATGTACTGATAAAAAAAGAAAATTTAAATTACAATTTTATTCCAATGCTTCATTAATATTTGTATCACAAGAATTAGATGAATTAGACTTGCATGAGTTAAAAGAAATAAAAGAAAAACAAGAAGGAGTTGCATATAACATATCATTAGGAGGAGGAACACAAGGATTATTAGAAACTATTTTATTAGGATTATCTACTAACAGATATTCATTACCAATTGAACAAAATTTTTGCGGAACTTTTATTGGCGATATTATGACTTTTAATTTTCATAATTGCCAATTTGATTATACAAAAATATTAAATAACTATAATTATTATAATAATATCATTAAAATTTAAGTATTATGGCATGTAATTGCAAAAATCCAAAAACAAAAAGTCAGCCTTCAAGAACAATTGTAAAAAAAATAAATACCAATAATGCTCAAGTTACAAGAAGAACAATAACAAAAATAAAATAAAAAAAAATCCATTATATTATATTAATATATAATGGATTTTATAAAATAAAAATAAGCTAATAGTTTACTTTTTACTTTTTGATTCGTTAACCAATTTAGTTACAGGAATTGGGGTAACTGCGCCTGTTGTTTTGACACTATCATTTTGTGCCACTTGAGTTGAATCTGGCGCTACTTTAGCACTACTTGATTTTGTTCCGCATGAAATCATTGTAAATCCAATCATCACTACTACCGCAAAAATTAATTTCTTCATTTTTTTTTTAATTTTTAAATTGTTATTTTTTTTTATTATTTATTGTATTACAAATATACTATCTTTATTTGATAAGCCAAAATAATATAAGGCTAAATATATATAAAATATGTTAATAATTTATCAACTTGTGCAGTACGAACAGCCTCACGATAGGCATTACCATTATAAGCGACAATATCAGCAGTAAGAGCAGCAGCAGCACGAGCAGCAGCATCAGCACGAGCAGCAGCAGCACGAGCAGCAGCATAAGAAGCGGTAGCAGCAGCACGAGCAGCAGCATAAGAAGCAGTAGAAGCAGCATAATAAGCAATATTAGCATCAGAGTCAGCGGCTACATGATGAACAAGATAAGTAATATTATTATCAATATTAGCTTCAGCATTGGCATAAGCAGCATCAAGAGCAGCAGACCAAGCAGCAGTACGAGCAGCTTCAGCAGCAGAAGCAGAAGCATAAGCATCATCAGCAGCCGCCTCAAGTTCCTCTTTTGTAGCTTCGCCATTGGCATAACGTTCAGCTACATTACAGGCTTCAATACTTCTTTTATCTGGATTTTCAACCAATTTTAACGATTCTCTTGCACACCATACAGCAAATAACCGTAAATCTTTATCAGAAAGAAATTCATTTCGGCAAAGTAACCGAAAAATATCTTTGGTAGGCACAATACTACGATATTTTTCAATCCATTGTTTTACGGGTAATTCTTCATTTTCATCCTTTATTATATCCAATAAATCAGAGTCTGAATCAAATGATTTAATGATACTTTTGGAAATTTTTGTTTCCATAAAAATAAGTTTTTAATTATTTTAATTATTATATTTAATATACTACAAATATACCATCTTTATTTGATAAACCAAAATCAATTAATATTAATTAATCTGTACAATTATCTATATTTACAGTTGTAGAAGCAGTTTTAGCACCATATTGATCTGTAAAGTTACGTATACATTGTTTTGTACTTGAAAATGAAACCGCATAATGAATTATTGGATGATCCCTATTACTTCCTTGATTTTCCAAAAATAGTTCAGTTATTTTAAAATTATTCTTTGAATCATAAATATGATTAAAAATCTCTTGCAACTTTGTAGAATCTTTATCATCATTTATAACTTCAAAGTCAACTGCGCACCCAACATGATGAAAACTACCACGTCCATTTTCTGTATATTTATCTCTCCATACACTATTTATGGCAATATTATTTCCATATTTAGCTTTAATTTTAATAAAATAACCAGCTAATGTACGCATATTACTATAAATTTCAGCTGGAATTCCTTTTGATGGCGCACTTTGATTTTTAGAAAACATTGATGAATTATTTGCAAACATTCCTATATCTTTAACATTAACCAAAAAATCACCTAATGTAATTTTATTTCCTAAAATATCACTTGCTAATATGGTATATTTATTATATGTTGTTGGATAATCAATCCAATCTGTATCTTTCACACTATAATATGTAGTTGCCACATAATCATTGCCTTCACTATATTTAGGCTGTAATTCAGCACGTTTAATATTTTTTAAATCTAATGATTGCATATATGGATTATAATTTGTGCCTTCATATGACATTCCTGGTATTACCTCCATTATTCCAGCTTTATCTAATGAGAATAAATCTTTATTTATATATGGTGAAAATTTAGTCATTCTCATTCCTGTAAAACTAGTTGTCATATTACCAGGAACAATTTTATGCTGTATTTTATAAATTAAATAACAACCTCTAAACATTGGAACATTCATAAGTTGAAAATACATTAATTGTTGAACTTGAGCATCCCCCATCATTTCTACTGTTACTTGATATGAATTTGTAGTATATACGCTATAAAAATTATTACCCATAGCTAATCTTGCAGATCCACTTCCTTGATTTGATAATTGATATATTGCTGCAAGAGATTGATCGGTATTCACAGCATTATTCATATTAATTTGCATATTTTTAAAATATGATTGATTTTGAACGCCATAATCAACTGCAAAACATGGTAATTTTTCTTCTACCTTATTGGCATTAATAGTTCCATCTGATGCAACCATTAAGCCATCATCACCATATTCATTATTTAAATTTAATTTAGAGGATGGTTCTCCAACAGCCATACATACAAAAAATGATTGCTGAAGATGTATTGGATTTTTATTATACCATGGAACTGGTTTGAACACATTTTCAAATACTGTAGTATTAGTTATATTTAGATAATTTGGAGCTGGTAAAAATAACATATTATGCTTAACCAAAATATCAGTTAAAACACTATATAAAGATCTATCATTTAATTTATTTGATGATGTGTTTACATCAGTTGCTTGTAATATAATATTCAAAAAATAATCTAAATTAACCATTAATTCATTGCCTATGTTTTTATAAAATTTATCAATAAAAATAAATGATTTTTCAAAAAAATTGTTAATTTTATAATAGTCTAAATCATGAGAAGCAAACCATTTATCATTTAAATTTTTTAATGTTTTATAAAGTTCTTTTTTTATTATTTCTGAACTATCATTATCAGTATTAACATTATTATTTGTTTTATCATTATTTAATAAAGTATTTACTTCTTTAACTAATTCTTTTAAATAATGAACAGGATCGCCATTCGTAATATTAAAATCAGGTACACTTTCTGTATACGAGTTATTTGGTAAAGATATATATATCTTAGTTGATAATAAATCTTTTATATTATTTGATATATTAATATTTTCATTTACTGTTTCATATGTTGAAGCATCTAAAGCTGGTATTAATTCATTATTTAATGCCCATGTCATAAAATAATTAATTAAAACTTTAATAACATTATTTTTTAAATTACATTTAACATAATTTTTTTCATCTCTACCAAAAATACCTTTCATCATTGTATCCAATGACATACTATATTTATAAAAATTATCTTTGGGATCATTTGGATAAGTAATTAATTGACCTAAAAAATAATCTCCTGATGTTAAAGTATAATTCTTCGGATTAATATAAGATTTATTTTTTATATCTGATAATAGTGGATCCCCATTACTATAAAAAAATCTCCATAATACTGATCCTAAATATAATAAGTTAGCCTTTGGTATTGTGATAATAGTATCGGTAAGATTAAATATATTTTTACATGTTTTATCAATCGGTAATGTATGCAAAACTAATAATGCTTTATTTAATAAAGATAAATATCCATATCCTTCTTGAATATGATATATATCACTTTGGGGAAGATAACAAGGATCTACCACTTGCCTATTATTATTAATTTTATATACGCTTATTACATCTGCAACATTAAATTGTTTATCTGGTTCATTTATACCATCATATAATTTTGTTGTTTTATCAATAAAATAATAAAATAATTTATAAACATCTATACTAGTTGATAAAGGAGCATTTAAATATTTACCGTCATCAGTATTACTAAAGTTCCAATTTTTAACCATATCCTTATACTTACCACTTTGATAACTATTTAAATAATTTTGAATATTTAATAATTTAGCACTTTCTGTATCTGAATATATTTTAAAATATGAATAATTAAAATCTGTTATTTGAATTGGAATGTCTGATACGGTAATAGATACTTCATCATCTGAAATTGTTGTTCCACTTGTTATATTAATTGCTGCATAATTTTGGTTACCATCAAATTTTATAGATACTTCATTAGAGCTTAAATTAGAATAAAAATATTTTGTAAGATTTTGATTAGATACATCACTAAATAAAGGTAAATAATAAAAATTATCTTTATACTTAATATAATCATATACATAGTTATATGTATTGAAGTCTTTGTAAATTTTTATTGGATGAATTAGTTTACCACTATGCGAATGAGGTACTGATAGATTAATATTATTAAAATAATTAATTAAATCTAAAGTACCATTATAAGTAGAATTTATTAAATTTTCATTATTATTAATATCTGTAAAAAAATTCATAATAGCTGAATTTGATTTTAAAGCGCTATAAATATTATAAGCTTCTGATATTCCGAATTTATAAAATGGAATAAAATTACTAGAAGATAAACGCTGATCAAAATAATATTTTCCACATATATATGCTTGAAACATTCGTAATATAACTGTTAATTTTAAATCGTCTATTGAATCAACACGTAAATACGGATTTGTATCTATATCAAATGGAGTAATTGGAATATGATCTATTGTATTATTATTGTTATTAATAATATCTTGATTAATTGCAGTTTCAGTTTTTGCTACTTGTGTAATTGAATTTAATAATGAATTTACATATTTAACTTCTTCTAATTCTGGATATTGATTTCCAATCCAAGCATCATTTCCCATATTATCTGCATATTGAGGAAATGGTGGTAATAAATTTAAACTGGCAACATCTGTATATTTTATATTAAGGTCCGATGGTACTTGTCTGTTTTTTATACTATTAGTACACTTATAAAATGTATTTGCAAATGTTTCTAGATGCGCAAAAATTAAAGCAAAAATGTTTTGAATAGTGGGTTTAAATCCTAGTGTGTCTTGTATTCCTTGTGATATTTTATTATATATTTTAGTATTTGATGATTTAATAATAATATTATTATTATTTATTATGTTTTGATATGTAGCTATATTATCATTCATATCTATCTCATATATGCCTAATAATATTTTTTTGTTTGTAATATTTGTTAATGTTTTATCTTTTGTTGACATACTTTTTAAAGATGAATTAACATCTGATACTGTTGATTCAATATTATCAATTGGTTTTAAAAAGCCTAAATCAACTATTTTTTTAATTATTGACGGCATATCAATATTTTTAGGATATTGTTTAACAAGATTATCAAAATTTTCTTTAAGATCATCTTGCATAAAATAAAATCCATTATAATCTGAATATAAAAAATGAATTTTATTTTCGTCAACTATTGGAATAATATTATCTGGAAATATTCCTAATTTATTCCAGTTATCTTTAAAATAATTTTTAAAACTATTCCATGCTAAAATTATTTTATTGTAATTTGTTGCTTCTTCTTTTGCTCTTTCTATTTTTTTTCCATCATCACTATTTTTAATATTTTCATTAATTGTAGTTAATACTGGCTCTATTTTTTTAACATAATCTAAAATTTTTAACATAGGTGTTCCTTCTGGATCTCCATTATCATCATAAAATCTAAAATTTCGACTATCCCAATAATCTGTACCGCCATAATCACAGTATGGAGCGGCAACTAATAAATCAAATTGTATGTCAGATAAAAAAGCATAAGTATAACCTATAAATTTAGTGTTAAATTCAAAATTTCCAGTAGTTGAATTAAATTCTGCTTTAAAGTCAATTAAATATAGATCATATGTTACAGCATCTCCATAAAATCCTTTAATTTGTATTTTAAAAATTGGATATGGAAATGTAAAAAAACATTTAAAAAATTCACTTGCTAATGATTTAGGATTTGTATCTGATGGAGTGAATAATGCAGTTCCTCTAACATCAACAAATTTAATTGTTACTTGAGGTAAATACCATGCGTCAAAATCAATATCAATACTACTTATACCAACTCCTTCTATATTTTCACCTGTTTGACTTGTTTGATATGATATATCTGTATAAAAATCTGTTAAAACATTTGTTCCTCCAATTTTTTTACCTTGAAAAAATGAAGACATTTGGTTCCCATTTGGGGAACTAAACCATGACATTGTATACGTTTGTGAATTAGTCCCATCTTTAATAGAACCATATGAATATCTACTAACAGTAGTAACTTCTAAATCAACAGAAATAGATAAATCTTCTGGAGCATTCATAATTCCAGATTGCAATATATTATTATTACCATTTACAGTTTTAATAATTTGGTTTGGATCTATATAGATAACTTTATTTGACATAATTTTATATAAAAAATATTATAATATATAATAAAGTAAATAATATCTAAACGATTCCATAATATTGATCATAAATATTAACTTCATTAATATATTGTTGTAACGATGTTTCTAATGGGAATGGAACTCTTATATTTGTTCCATCTTCTATTTCAAATTCAAGAGCTCCTAAATTGGCATTTGCTAATAATATTAGCCATCCATAATTAGGATCGCCATAATAATAATTAGATAATGAATTATCAAACCGTGTTATACCTTTTTTATAAGTAAAATATTTATCACTTGATTTTATTGGTATTTTAATAAATGGTACTATTTTAACATCACCATCTATTCTAAATTTATTATATCTATCATATGTAGCCATTTTATATTATTTTTTTTTATTATTACTTTGAATTAAACAATGCTAAATTTGGATTATTTTCTATCATATTTGTTGTTGCATTAGTATTATTTACTGTATCTGACCTATTGTCATATACACTTGTATTAGCAAAGAAATTACTTGTTATTGCATTTTGTAATCGTGCTATTGGTCCACTTAAATCAGATCCACCAATAAAATTAAAGCTTAATGTTACATTGGCAATCATTGGCTGAACTCCTATACCTTCTGGATTTAAATCCCATACCAATGGTTCATAACTAATATTTAAACTATTAATCATAATTTTAGTATTATAAAAATCTCCAATTCGTAATACTGAAACAGGTGGTCTTCCAAAAGATAAATTAGAAGCTGTTTTTGCATTTGGATCAGTTTGTCCTACTGTTGGTCCTTGTCTTGTACATTGATGTAAAAATGTTAATCTAGCATTAAATCCTTCTGGGGTAATACTATGAAATGCTGGATGAAAATTCTTTATTTGTTTTTGTATTGTTTTTTGTACTAAAGGATCAGAACTTTTAATTTTTTCAAAAAAATCAGATTCATACTGAATGTAATTTTTAATATCTGAAACTTTAGCTATTACTGGATTTGATGTTTGTTCTTTATTTATTGATTCAACATTAGGATTATTAGAATATTTTGAGTCTATTTTAGTTGTAATTATTATATCAACTCTTCTTGCTTGTTTACTATCAAAACTAGAAATACATGTGTCATTAGTTCCACCTACAATTGAACTTATTTTAATATTTTTTGGTTTAATAGAAGGAAAATTATATAATAAAAAATTTTTAACTACATTTGCTCTGTTTTTGGCTAATTTTTCATTATTAGCAGATATACCTACTTCACTTGCATAACCAGTTATATTAATCGTATTACTTTCATTTATTAATAAATTGGATAATGTATTAAATTCATCAGAAAAATCATCTTTATTTGTTATTATATTATAAAATTTTCTAAATGAATATAGATTACGCCCTGATGTATTATTTAATGAGAAACTGGTTGTATCATAGTAATTATAATAATATGTATATCCAATTATTGGTAAATATGATGTATTATTTGTAGCGCCATCATATCCTTTTTGCATATCTCTTCGATATTCTTGAGTATTCTTAGTAAAATCATTTAAACTTTCACTACTTATGCCCATTTTGTTAAGTAATAATTGATTAGATATATTACAGTTAAATTCAACACTAGATAAACCGTTTCGTGATACATTTTCATATCCTGTATTTTCAGAATCATCTGATATTTTATTTCCTTGTCCCTGATATAAATATTTCATTGCAATTTCTCCATGAACGTCTTCATTTATTCCAGAATAATCATTTGGAAAATAAATACTTACAATATATGTCTGTTGTGTAACTGGTGGAATCGAAGGAAACATTGGGGATTTAAGTAAATCTGAACTATTAATCTGATGTTTTTCTAAATTTAAAGTATTGCACCCAGCAAAAAATCTTAATAATTCATTACTATCTTCGTCTGTTGTAATATCTGGATTAAGTGTATTTTCATTATAATAATTAATTAAAGAAGGATGATCAACAATTAATTTAAATGATAAATTTCCTTTTCTTTCTGTATTTGTGTATGTATAAACTGGCTCTCCTCTTCCAATAAAATGATTACTTTCTATTTGAACATTAGTATTTTCATCGAATTTAATATCATACGGCGGAAACCACATTATTCTTCCTCCATTATTACCATATTCAATACCTGCTAATTCAGTATTATCTCTATTAAATGCTGTTAATCCAGTCCACGCTAAATTTTCAATTGAAAACATATAATTTTTAATTTTTTTTGAATCATATGGCGCAATTGTAACCATACCATTTTCATTATCAAGAGTACTATATTGAAGCGAATTATTATTTATTCTAAATGGAGGATATTGTTGATTAGAAATATTACCTGGACGTATTGTGTTTTCAAATTTATTATATTGATTTTGCCACGTCCATACCCTACAATAAGGATCATTTTCAATTTTTGATGTTGATGGATTTTTTAATAATAAATTTCTTCCCCTTGATATACCCTTTTTGCTATATGCACTTTGTATTTCATCATTATTTATATTTTTATCATCATTAAATGAATAATTAGAAATCATTGTATTAATAATTCCATTTGTAAAAAGAATATTTGTTTTATCTAATAAACTTTTAAAACTTCCAGAATGTGGATTATTAAAAATTGGATTATTGTTAGAATCATAACTAACTATAGTATTACTTTGAAATAAAGTATCATCATCCGAAATAGGTTTAAATGCTATTGATGAATTTGTTGAATCATAACTACTTCCTTTATTTAACCATGATTTATTTTTATTATTATCATTGTTATTATTATTGTTATTTTCATATTCGCTAAATAAATAATAATAATTACGAAATGTTTCTGAATTTAATCCAGATTTTTTAAATCTTGAATCATTCTTATAATTTGGTAAATATAAATTTTGATTTAACAAATTATATAAAATAGAAACATTATATTTTCCTGTACTTGAAATTAATTGATTCTCATTATTATCTGATACTAATTCATTTAATGCATTTTGACGAGACAAATCTTTTAATATAGAATTAGATGTTATAATATTTCCATTTTCTAATGAATATATTGAAGCTGATTGAGGTAATTTATCTTTTGTTAATGGGTTTAAATTTATGCCTAAAATATCTTCAATTTCATTAATTACATCTGTTGTGGTTGAAATACCGAATATTTTTTTAGGCTTATTAGGTTGAACTGTTATAGATGTATCATAATTTGTATGCTCTTCTGTTAAACCCAATTTTGATAACAAAGAATTCTCAAAATTCATTGCTAATTTTTCCGTTCTACTTTCTATTCCATTTAACATAGTTACAGCAGCAGCTTTTAAACCAAATGTTCCAAGAGGGGTGTCGTATCCTGTTAACGTTGAAACAATTCTTCCAGCTAATACTGATTGTATGTCAAAGTTACTAACAATTCCTATTTTACTATTTGAATTTAAACTTAAAGAAACACCTTCTCCAGAAACTATTCCGCCTAATATATTAATTAAATTAGTATTAGTTCCATAAACATTATCAATATAATCAAGATAATTAACATATTTATTTCTTTTTTTATCAATTGGAATAATAGATGAATATGTTATATCTATAGGAGAGTTAATTTCATTATTGGAAATATTTTTTTCTCCAATATTTCTATTTAAAATGCTATTTCTTATATAAGAAGATACATTACTTATGTTTAAATTATTTGTTGCCATTTTCTCTCGTTTTATTTTTTTTCTTTTTCTTCTTAGAAGATTCTTGTAAGAATCTGATATAATATATTATATAATATATTATATAATATATTATTATAAAGTTTTATTTAATATAATTTATTATTTAATATAATTTTATTTAATATAATTTTATTTAATATAATATATTATTATAATTTATTATTTAATATAATTTTATTTAATATAA
>Ga0078972_1011571_pt1 | contig 15710 bp, 17 predicted proteins | sample YelNatPaOPGAMG01_FD_67568 | JGI IMG/M metagenome (GOLD analysis project Ga0078972, IMG submission 67568) | Hot spring thermophilic microbial communities from Obsidian Pool, Yellowstone National Park, USA - OP-RAMG-01 (SPADES assembly) (version 2) | ecosystem: Environmental > Aquatic > Thermal... | reverse complement strand
CCAATTACAGATCACTGATTACTGATTACTGATCACTTTTTCTTGTGTTTCTGTGGCTGATAACCTTTTACCTAAAATTTGAATTGGACTGATAGATCAATAAGGCTGTAAGTTCAGAAATGAATTTGAACATTTAAAAAGCTTTGGTTTCATGTCTTTTATTCTTGTTATATTTATGATATAATTTGTATATGTAGCTTTACTTGTATGACGTTTTTGAAATAGTTTGAGGTGTTAAATATGAAATTTTGTCTTAAAAAAGACTATAAGATAATTACAATTATTGCAATTTTGGTATTTATGGCAGGTTGTGAAGAAAACCCTATATCAACTGACAACTTAAATGGCAAAACATATATTGCGTTTGAAAGATCGCTTTCATGGTCGCCAGATAGCACACAGATTGCATATATATCTAATAATGCGATAGTAATAAGAAGCATTTTAGATAACGACGTTAGAGAATTTACTGGTATGGGAATATATGATCAGCCTGTATGGTCCCCTGATGGTTCAAAGATCGCTTTCACTTCTGCCACTCGTGATGATTCAAGGGCTAAAATATTTGTGAAAAGCTCTGATGGAACCGATGTAGCCAAGAAGCTATCAACAGAGACAGCGTCATATTTTCATCCGCGATGGTCACCAGATGGAAAAAAGATCGCTTTTCATTCTTATCAGAAGAGAAATATGGATATTTTTGTGCGAAATTCCGATCTTACAGGGGGAGAGATGGTAATAGTCCATGATCCGTCATCAGACCGAAATGCAGAATGGTCGCCTGATGGGACTAAATTCGTCTTTGAATCAGACAGGTCAGGCAATTTTGATATATGGGTGGTAGATTCAAATGGCACAAATCCAGCGATACAAATTACCTCTGACCTGTCGGAAGATACTTTGCCTCAATGGTCACATGATGGAAAGCGGATATTATTTCAATCTAACAGATATGGCTTAATTGGGGTATGGGTGATAAATGCTGATGGAAATGGAGAAGCTATTCATGTCAGTCAAGGTTTTGCTAAGGCTGAAAATGCAGATTGGTCTCCTGATGACAAATGGATTTTATTTATATCAAGTAACATAGCTTATGCGAGAAGGTCTGATGGCACAGGCGATCCAATTAAGATCGCTGACGCATTAGAAGCCCGATGGTCACCAGATGGGAAAAAAATCGCCTTAATAGGATTAGATGGGTTTGAATATAAAGTCAAAGTTATCAATGTGCCAGATGAGATAAAATAGGTAAACTTATTACGTGAAAGATAATTTGGAGGTAGTAAAATTAATCTATGAAGCAATACGTGATTATAGGAGTAGGTAGCTTTGGGTCAAATTTAGCTATCACTCTTGCTGAACTCGGAAATGAAGTTTTAGTTATTGACATGAATAGAAAAAAGATCGATCAGATCAAGGATAAAGTCACGCATGCAGTCATTGCCGACGCAACAGATAAAGATGTGCTTAGCGAATTTGTCAAAGATTCGGTTGATGCTGTAATTGTCGGTCTTGGAGATAATATGGAAGCTAATATCTTGACAACACTACATCTCAAAGACTTAAAGGTGAAACGGATTATTGCTAAGGCTATGAGTGAAGAACACATGAAGATATTAAGAGCCATTGGCGTTACAGATATTATATATCCCGAAAAAGATGTCGCTATAAGATTGGCAAAAGAGCTGACAGACCCAAATCTTATAGAACATATCCCATTAGCACCAGAATATAGTATCGCGACAATTGCATCGCCAGATAAGTTTGTAGGAAAGACATTGAAAGAACTTCAACTTCGTAATAAATACAATGTTGAGGTTATAGCTGTAAAAGATGTCCTTTCTGATTCTTTTCATCTGATCCCGGATGCAAATTTCAGGATACCTTATGATAGTGCGTTGTTGATTATAGGCGAAAAATCTAATGTTGACAAGCTTAGATTCTGAACATGGAGATCATTATGGATCATTCAAAAAAATACTCTGTTAGGGCGGTTTATTGTCATTATCGTGCTTCTGATGAAGAGATTTACGAGTCATTATGCAGGGCTGTTGACCCATTAGATAGATCGGTTAATAAGATTAAAAATGCAAAAAAGATCGTTGTTAAAACCAACATGGCATGGGACCCCGATCATTTGAGATATTTTGAAGGTCGTCGTCAAGAACATGTTGACGATTCAGTAATGCGTGCTGTTTTGAAATATCTCAGAGAAAACACTTCTGCAAAGATCATCTCCACAGATGTTGATTCCAGTAAATTGCCTGATATGAGAGGCATAAACTATCTACCAATTCTTGATGAATTCGGCGTTGAGTTTGTCAATTCTGACGAACCACCATTTAAGATTTATGAAGTGCCAGGCGGAGGATTGATGTTCGCAAGATACAAACTGAGTGCATGCTTAGCAGATGCTGATGCAGTTGTGTCAGTTGCAAAGATGAAAAATCATGCTTTTATGGGTATAACGCTTTGCTTAAAAAATCTTTTTGGCTTGCCTCCAATGCTTCCGCACAATAGACCAAGAACATATTATCATCACATAATAAGATTGCCTTATGTGCTTGTTGATCTTGGCATGATTACGCAACCATGTCTAAATATAATAGATGCCTTAACTGGACAATCGCGTAGAGAATGGGGCGGAGAAGCCCGTATATGTAATACATTGATCGCAGGGGATCATGTGATCGCCACAGATGCCTGCGGAGCATGGCTGATGGGATATGATCCTAAAGCGGATTGGCCAACGATACCGTTTAGACGAGATCGTAACTCGCTACTTATAGCAGAGCAAAACGGGTTTGGCACTGTAAATCTAAATGAAATTGATTTTCAGACGGAAGTTGATCGTCCACTTGCAGATTTTAGACCCGATGAACCTGATTCACAAGAAACTGTCACTAATTGGCGTAAAACTACTTGTGAACAGGCTTTATTCTATCTCGACCATGAAAAAGAGTTGATGGAACAATATGCAGGACAATACATATTCCTTCAAGATGGCGATGTGGTATTCAATGGGACAGATTTCAGAAATATGGGCAGTCGTAGAGGTATGACAAGAGGAAGGCATGACCACGCTTTATGGCTTAAATATGTTGACCCAGAGAATATGGAAGGTGAGAATTTTGAAGTGTATAGGGAAAATTTGGATAAACTACTGTTGAAATGAAGTTTTTTATAGAATATAATAGAGAATGTAAGCAAGTTGAACGTTAAAGGTTAAAAGTTAAAGGTTGAAGATTGAAAGTTGACTGATTACTGATCACTGATCCCTATTTTGTGCGATTTTGCGGAAAAACCTATCATTGTCAAGAGATTTAGAGAGATTATCTATATTTTCTCTATATTTAGGGAGGATTACCTATGCGATTTTCTATTATATTATGTATTACGTTGTTATTTGTTTTTGGAAGCCAAGTTTATGGGTTAATTGACGATTTCAATGACGGCAATGATAGCGGTTGGACACCTGTACAAGGAAAATGGAGCGTCAAAAACAAAGAGTATGTTCAAGAGGACACAAAATGGACATCAACTACTACTTATGAAACTTATCATCGTAGTTTCTTTGGCGATGTAGATTGGACAGATTATACAGTTCAAGCCAAAGTGCGTATGGAAGGCGGAGGCGAAACAGCTGCTATCATTGGAATCTTTTTCAGAGTAACCGAGAAATCCGAAAAGGGGGACTATTACTATTTTAGGCTTGATGCCCGTGCTGCTGAGGGACCTTGTCTTATCAAATCTCCAAACACAATCCTTTTAGAAAATAAAGCTAAACCATCAAAACTCAATCAAAACTATATCCTCAAAGTTGAAGTGACAGGCGATAGTTTTAAGTGTTATATAGACGATAAATTAGAGATGGAAGTGAAAGATAAATCTTTTCCAAAGGGGGCTATAGGTGTTGGGACATTTAACACTCAGGGATTTTTTGATGATGTAACCGTAAATGGCAAAGGTATCGCTGCAAATGCGGTATCAAAAAATGGGAAACTTACGACTACTTGGGCTTGGATTAAAAAGATATAAAGTGGCGATTAAAAATGAAAAAAGCCATTATAACAATAATTTTTTTTGTCTTCTTGTGTGGCATTGCCTACTCTGAGGAGTTTTACGTTGATCTGGTAGAATTCAATGACTTAGTGATAAATCCAGTCACATCAAAATTCCTTATAAAAGCGATTGATCAAGCAGATTCAGATGGATCACAATGCCTAATCGTTATGCTTGATACGCCCGGTGGATTACAAAAATCTATGGAGACCATATATAAGGCAATGCTCAATTCTGCGGTTCCAATAGTTGTGTTTGTCGCACCTGACGGGGCGCAGGCAACGTCAGCAGGCGTGTTTGTTGCCCTTAGCTCGCATATTTTAGCGATGGCTCCCGGCACAAAAATCGGCTCAGCACATCCAGTCGCACTTGGTGCTGAAAAAATGGACGAAGACGTAAAAAACAAGATCGTTGAACATACCGTCGGTGAAGTAAAGAAAATCGCTGAACTCAAAGGCAGAAATGTAGAATGGGCGGAAAAGTCCGTCCGCGATAGCATATCTTCTACTTGGAAAGAGGCTTATGATAAAAAAGTTATAGACCTTATCGCAGACAACATCAACGATTTATTGGCAAAAATTGACGGTAAAGAAGTTATTACAGAAACAGGTAAAAGGATATTACACACAAAGAATGCAAAAATACGCAATATTAAAATGAGTCTTAGAGAAAGGCTTCTTGATAAAATATCCGATCCTAATGTAGCTTATATGCTTTTAATAATCGGCTTCTATGGCATATTCTTTGAGCTTTCTAATCCGGGTGCAGTTTTTCCGGGGATATTGGGCGGAATATCAATTATTTTAGCTTTTTTTGCACTTCAAACCTTGCCTGTAAATTATGCAGGAATTTTGCTTATCCTTTTGGCACTTATACTTTTTATCCTTGAAGTTAAAGTGACAAGCTATGGGGCATTAAGTATTGGAGGTATAACCGCTATGATATTAGGCTCGTTAATGCTCATAGATTCTTCTGAACCTTATGCGTATATATTTAAAATCTCGTTTCAATTAATATTGCCAGCAGTTATTGTTACCGCAGTTTTCTTTATATTTGGTATGGTGCTTGTAGCGAGAACACAAAAGAAAAAAATAACCACAGGGAGGGAAGGTCTGATCGGGTCAATTGGCGTGTGTTCAACGGAGATTAATCCAGAAGGAAAAGTTTTCTTACATGGTGAACTTTGGAATAGCATTAGCGATGAACATATAATGCCCAAAGAAAAGGTGAAAGTCATTGATATTGATGGATTTACTCTAAAGGTTGAAAAGGTCAACAAAAATAATATTTAAGGGAGGACTAAATCATGGAAGCTATTTGGTTGATTCCTGTTATTGTAGTAGTTTTAATAATTCTTGCTAACTCACTAAGAATAGTAAAGGAGTATGAAAGAGGCGTTGTTCTAAGATTTGGGAAGTTTCATACAGTAAAAAATCCAGGATTAAGGCTTATTTTTCCGTGGATTGATAGGATGACGAAGATGCAACTCAGAGTTGTCACAATGGACGTCCCATCACAAGACATTATAACCAAAGATAATGTTTCAGTGAAAGTCAACGCTGTTATATTCTTTAGGATCATTGATCCAGAGAAAGCATTTCTTGAGGTTGAGGAATATCTGAAAGCGACGTTCCAAATGGCACAGACTACTTTAAGGAGCGTCCTTGGAAAGGTGGAATTAGATGAACTATTGGCAGAGAGAGAAAAACTAAATCATGAATTGCAGACAATCATAGATAGTTTAACAGACCCTTGGGGTGTAAAAGTCACTGCTGTTGAAATAAAGGACGTTGAATTAACAGAACAACTGACCAGAGCGATGGCAAGAGTTGCAGAGGCGGAAAGAGAGAGAAGGGCAAAAGTTATACACGCGGAAGGCGAAAAACAAGCATCAGAGACATTATCAGAAGCGGCAAGAGTTCTTGCGTCAGAACCTTATGCTCTTCAATTAAGGTATCTTCAAACATTGGTAGAAATATCTGCTGAAAAAAATTCTACTATTATATTCCCATTGCCGATTGATCTAATTAAACCATTGACAGATTTGCTAAGCAAAAAAGCAGAAGGATAGATGTTTAAGTGACTGATTACTGATCACTGTTCAAGGTGAGGTTTTATGTATGGTTATTTTGGACAATATCAGCCAAGCAGGTTGATGCGGATTTTATACTTTCTGCCAAACTTTATAAGGCTTTTTTGGAGGTTATTCCGTGATCCGAGGATACCAATTTACAAAAAGGCGATCCCTGTTATTGGCGGTATATTAACACTTTCATATATACTTTTCCCTATTGATATACTTCCTGATTTCATAGCTTTTTTAGGACAATTAGATGACCTAACCGTTTTTTTGATCTTTATGGTGCCAAGTATCTTGCTATTCATTCGTGTTTGTCCTAAAAATATCGTTATGGAGCATGCACAAAGGATAAGTGGGAGAGCATAAGCAGACTAATACTATGAAATATCTTATAATTAGCGATATACACTCAAATATTGAAGCACTAAGAGCGGTTATATTTGAGACAATGTCAATGGATATTGACAAATATGTTATATTAGGCGATCTTGTCGGTTATTGTGCAAGTCCAAATGAAGTAATAGAAAGGGTCAGAGATATAAATCCTGCAATAATTATAAGAGGCAACCACGATAAGTTTGTAAGCGGGCTTTCTGATGGCAGGGATTTTAATCGCATTGCAAGAGAAGCTGATCTGTGGACAAGGGAAAACCTATTAACTCAAAATATGGACTTCATAAGACAATTACCAAAAGGACCTGTTGAAGTAGATGGGTTGTTTGAAATTGTTCACGGATCGCATTATGACGAAGATAGATATATACTTAGTTCAAGTGAGGTATTGGACGAATTTTATGGTTCGCAATGGAGAATAACTTTTTTCGGTCATACGCACATCCAAATGATATGGGCTTATGATGAAAATAACGAAGATGTTGAGCCAAATATATTTGCGATCCGCGATAATAAATACGAATATAAGCTTGATAAAAATATACGTTATATGATCAATCCGGGTTCCGTAGGACAACCAAGAGATAGAGACCCAAGATCAGCTTTTGCTATTTTTGATTCTGATAAATGGACAGTAACATTTTTTCGCGTTAACTATAATATTAAAATTGCCCAAGACAAGATTAGAAGGGCAGGTCTTGATGAATTCTTTTCAGAAAGGTTAGCAGTTGGAATATGAAGTATATTATAACCATAATATTATTGCCTGCTATTTTTAGCGTGGCATTATCAGCACAAGACACATATAAATATGCGGGCGAATTTTTGAATGTCGGAGTAGGGGCAAGAGCCTTGGGTATGGGAGGGGCTTTTGTGGCAATTGCTGATGATAGCACAACTACATATTGGAGTCCGGGCGGATTGCCATCGTTAAAATCAAAAGAGGTCTCTTTTATGTATTGTCAGCAGTTCAAAAATCTTGTTCAGACAAACTTTATCAGTTATGTCCATCCACAATCAAAATGGGGTGCTTTCGGTGTAAGTTGGCTAAGGCTTGGCGTTGAGGATATACCAAAGACAGGTTATCTTGATGCTAACCAAAACAATATGCAAGATTTCAACGATAAAAATGACAACGGCATAAAAGACCCAGGAGAGCTATATATTGAACATCCTATCCAAATAGGCAGTTTTGATGATGTTGAAGAGGGATTTTTTCTGACTTATGGGCTAAATCTCTCTGATAAGTTTTCAGCAGGGCTAAATGTAAAATATATAAGACAACTTTTGGCGCAAAACTCGTCAACAGGATTCGGCTTTGATGTCGGCGGAATATATGAAGTTTTTGACAATTTCAAATTAGGGATTAACGTCCAAGATGTGACAAAAACCAAGCTAAAATGGGATTCTGCAAGCAAGCATGAAGATGTTATTCCTCTGAGCTTTAAGTTCGGTTGTGCATATACAAAAGAAATATCCGCTTTGAAAAGCCTTATGACTGCTTCTTGGAGTCTTGATACAAAATATGGAACAGAGATGCACTATGGGTTAGAATGGTGGATCATTGATAAGCTTGCATTGAGATTTGGTCTAAATAATGGTGAGATGACTGTTGGGACGGGATTAAGATTGTCTGCGTTCCAAGTAGATTATGCCTTTATCGGTCATGATGATCTCGGCAACACTCATAGAATATCAACATCAGTAAAGTTTTGATCAAACAGTGCCAATTTAGGCGAGGGAGAGAATCATGGGAATAATTTATTCTGGCACAGGTTGGGGAAAAACTGCAATAGGGGAACTTGACGAAAATTGTATTGCATATTCAGGAACTGGCTGGCTCAAAGAAGCTATTGGGAAAGTTGATAGCGATGGGACGGTTTATTCAGGAACAGGCTGGTTTAAGGAAGCTATTGGGAAAGTTGACAACGATGGGACGGTTTATTCAGGAACAGGCTGGTTTAAGGAAGCTATCGGAAAAGTTGATAGCGATGGGACGGTTTATTCAGGAACCGGTTGGCTTAAAGAAGCTATCGGAAAAGTTGACCCCCCTCATATCATGTTTTCTGGAGCAGTTCTTTTGCTTTTATTGAGATAAATAAAATATGCGGAGCAAATAATGAAGGCAGTTTTTTTTGAATCACCCAAAAAAGCTAATATTAAAGAGTTGCCTAATCCGAGGATCAAAGACGACGAAGTCCTGATAGCGGTTAGGTCTGCTGGTGTCTGTGGAACAGATGTCCATATATACGACGGCGATTTTATAGGGACTTATCCTGTGATCCCAGGACATGAATTTTCTGGCGATGTAGTGGAAGTTGGAAAATCTGTTCAAACAATCAAAGTCGGTGACAGAGTTGCTGTTGACCCAGGGGTATTCTGCCGAAAATGTTCATTTTGCCGTGAAAACAAAGAGAACTTTTGCGAGAATTTTATGGCTTATGGAGTTCATTTTAACGGCGGATTTGCGGAATATACCGCTGTGAAAGAGGAAAATGTTTACCGAATTGACGGGCTATCTTATATAGAAGGCGCGATGGTTGAGCCTGTGGGATGTGGAATACACGGTTTGAAACAGATCAATATGGAAATAGGAGATCACGTCCTAATATTCGGCAGTGGTCCTATAGGGCTAATATTGATGCAGTTATGTAAAAACTATGGGGCATCTGCGATTACCGTTGTTGATATTATTCAAAATAAACTTGATTTAGCGAAAAGACTTGGAGCAACTAATGTTTTATTAGCTGATTCTAATCTGTCAAAAAACTTGAAGGATATACGTCCTGACGGATTTCACGTTGTCATTGATGCGACAGGTCGTCCATCAGTGGTCCAAGGCATGTTTGAATATGTCAGAAATAGGGGAAAAATACTATTCTTTGGTGTATGTCCGCAAAATGCGAAAATAGAAATATCCCCTTATGATGTGTATAAAAGAGAATTAAAAATATATGGCACTTTTGCGATACTCTATACAGCAAATCAGGCTATTGATATGATACGAGAGAAAAAGATAAATGTGTCCGATCTTGTCTCTCATCGCTTTTCTTTAGATGAATTTATGATAGCATTAGATATGATGATGGACAGAACTAATTCAATGAAGATTGTAATTGAGCCAACAAAATAGAAGGAGAGCATAAAGTATGGCTAAAATTAAAGCAGAAGAAATAGAGCATTTATTGAATGCAATAAAGGTATCAATACAACAAGGCGGAAATTTTCTTGTTAGCAGATGTAATCCATACGGACCTATTATGCGTGAAAGAAATTTAGATTATATTCATAAAGCTACGTGGGGCATGTATTCCGCTGGTGTTAGACATAGCCTAATAGCTAAATTGATAGACTGGGCTATTGAGAATGCGTTACAGCCTAATGGCGATCTCTTCTTTCCAGAGGAAGGCGACGAATATAAGATAATGCAGAGATTATATCGTCCCTTAAATTTTGGCAGAATAGCGGTTTATATCGGTCATCCTATGCTTAAAAATGAGCTTATCTTGAATAGGATTATGCAATATCAACATCGTTCAGGCGGAGTTTTCAATTATATAGGGGAAGACCCCAAAAAAATTGAGGAACAGCCAGCAATTGGACCGCTTAATACCACATTCTTTGGTCATCTTATGATCGCGCTTAATATAAAAGATTTAGCAATAATGGCAGGGAAATGGGTCTGTAACTTCGTTCAAGCAAATAAAGATTATATGTCCAAAGACAAAGTAATGTTTACGAATATGACGCCTAATGGTGATCTTATCACTGACATAAAGCCCGGTGGTAAAATCTCTGGTATGGTTGATAATATAGCACCTAAACAAGAATTCTGGCAAGTCGGAACGGCTATGGCTTATTTAGCAGTGCTTTATGAAAAATTCGTAGATGATTGGAAATATTCAGAGAGTGAAGCTCAGGTCTATCTTGATAACGCATTATTATTGCTTGATTACGAAGTGACAATGCCTTTATATACATATCTCTGGCCTTCAAAATGCAAGGTTGGTTGGGGGGCAGGAGAACTGTTAAGGATTTTAGTCAAATACAATAAAGGAACAGAAGAGCAAATAGAAAAAGCCTATGATATTAGCAGAAAAGTTGCTATCTTCACATTTATGGACAATCAATTGCCAAATGGTGGTTGGTCATGCATGCACTATCCGTTAAGTGAATTAATACCAGAGATGGATTATGACTATAAACCGCTTAAAGGGATCGTAAACGTGCCAGATAGTAGGATAGTTGGTTCTCAGACAATTTATCTTCCCGGAGAGGAGATAACAGGCGAGTTTCTCGGCGAAATGAAAGCTATTCAACTTGGGCTTGAGGAATTGCTAAAAGCTGTTTGACAAAAGTATCAATTTATAGTAATATAAGATATGTAGGGCTTGATAAAATTTAGATTATTAGCGATCTGTGTAAAAAATAGAGGAGGGTGATATATAGTGTATATTATAAGATCAATTTTGCTTTCTTTGTTTATGATATTCTTTATTTTTAGTCCGCTGGTTTTTTCTGCATCAAAGGATCCTGATTTAATCTTCTATTTTCCTTTTGAGGAATTTAACGGAAATATTGCGTTAGACAAGTCAGGGAACGGTCACGATGGCGATATAAAAGGAAATATCAAAATAGTGGATAATGGGAAGTTCGGCAAATGTGCTGAATTCCAAACAGGTAGTTATATAGACATGCATGGACCTGATTTTCCTGCTGATCAAATTCCAAAATCAGCGATAACCTTATGTGCGTGGATCAAATGCAAAAATACTGGCGATCATCATGAGATATTCAACGCGAGAGCATCGGATCAGACATGGGTTATCCATCCAGAAGCCCGTTCCGATGGAAATAATTTCAGATGGCTATTGCGGACCGATGGTGGAACGACCATATTTGACATGAGAGGTGGCGCAGTTACATGGGATAGTTGGCAACACTTCGCTGGCGTTTATGATGGTAAGAAAGGCATTTTATATATTAACGGAGAAAACGTCGGAGAAGCAAATGGTGGAGCTAAAATAGCCAAAGACTGGGGTTCTGGTGCAAGGATCGGCAGGACGATTGACGACGCGAGACCTTTCACAGGGCTTATGGACGAGTTAATCATGTGGAAAAAAGCCTTGACAAAAGATGAGATCAAAGTTATTATGGAAAAAGGGTTGGAAGCCACGATGGCGGTATCCCCAGTTGGAAGTATTTCCACAACTTGGGGGCAATTGAAATCACAATAAACATATGAGTTCGTATCAGAAGTATTTCAAAGGGATAAGGAGGTAATTATGAAGTATTTTATGTTGGCAAGTTCGGTTTGTCTTTTGCTGATTCTATCTATGTCTGCAATGGCAGCAGGTGACCCAGATTTAGTGATCTATTACTCTTTTGACAACTTTGGTGCTGTTGTTTCTGATGAATCAGGGAAAGGACATAATGGAGCAGTAGTTGGAGACGTTAAACCCGATGCAAATGGAAAAAGAGGCGGAGCAGCGAAATTCGCAAAAGGTAGTTATCTTGATCTAAAAGGCGATGCTTTTCCGACTTCTGATGTTCCTGTTGATGCTATGACTCTTTGTGTATGGGCAAAACCTGAGAATACTGGTGACCATCATGCGATCTTTAACGCTAGAGCAGAGGATCAAACATGGGTTGTTCACCCTGAATTCCGAAGTGATGGGAAACTCAGATGGCTATTGCGTGCTGCTGGTGGCACTACTATATTTGATATTCAGCAAGGTCAATGGACGCCAGACCAATGGATACATTTCGCCGGAGTATATAGTTCAACTGGTGACAACAAGGGGATTCTATATGTTAATGGCGAAAAAGTAGCAGAAGAAGCAGCAAGAGTTGCAAATGCCAAGATAGCTAACAATTGGAAAATGGGAGCAAGAGTTGGTAAGAACATTGATGATGCCAGACCTTTCACTGGACTGATGGATGACCTTTGTATATTCAAAAGGGCTCTTAGCCAAGATGAAATAAAAACTATTATGGTTAGTGGTCCTCCTGTAGCTTCGCCAGTATCAAAGGTAAAGTCATTAACTACTACATGGGGCAGTATTAAAAATTAAATGGTCACTTAAAAGATAACTATATAGGCAACGTATGAACATGATCATTATACGTTGCCTTTTGCATTTTTAACGAGGATAATATGAATGTAAAATTCAACATTGACGAAATCTTTGAGATGGCGGAACAAATAGAAAGAAACGGACAAAATTTTTATCGCAGTGCAGAAAAAATGATGAGAACAAACTCCGAAAGCCAAAAATTAATGTCACTATTAGCTGATATGGAAATCAAGCACGAAAAAGTCTTTGCTGATATGAGAAAAGACATTCTCAAATCGGATAAGATAGAATCAATATTAAATCCCGAGTTTGATCCTGATGGATTAGCGAGCATGTATCTCCATTCAATCGTTGATGGAAAAGTATTTGATCTAACCAAAATGCCTGTCATTGAAAATGAGACGCCAGAGGGCATCCTTAAAATGGCTATTGAACGAGAAAAGGACTCTATAATCTTTTATCTTGGTATAAAGGAGTTAATCTCAAAGGATTTCGGTCAAGACAAGGTTGATCTGATAATCAAGGAAGAAATGGGTCATATAGTCTATCTGAGCGATGAAATAAAGAAAATTACAGGAGAATGAAATGTCTATACTCGGTCATAAGACTTACGCCCGCATAGGTGTTATGGGCAATCCCTCCGATGGATTCTTTGGTAAAACAATATCAGCATGTATAGAAAATTTCTACGCCCAAGTTGTGCTTATTGAAAGCCAGCGAATAAAGATAGTTCCACATAGTTTGCACGATCCAACAGAATTCTCCGACCTCGCAGAGCTTGAAGAAACAGCAATTAGGGACGGTTATTATGGTGGTATAAGGCTTTTATATGCAACATGCAAAAGGTTTAACGAATATTGTAGAGAGAATGGAATATTACTTGACCATAAGAATTTTTCAGTTATTTATGATACCAATATCCCTCGCCAAGTCGGTCTCGGTGGATCAAGCGCCATCATAGTTTCACTGTTGAAAGCATTAATGGATTTTTACAGTTTGACAAATGATCATATTCCGCTTCATATACAGCCCAATTTAGTTTTGAGCGTTGAGACCAAAGAATTAGGAATAAATGCAGGTTTACAAGACAGAGTAATACAGACCTACGGCGGAATGGTATATATGGATTTTGATAGAAAACTTATGGAGACCTATGGACATGGACTATATGAACCTATGGACCCAAAGTTGCTTCCAAATATGTTTCTTGCCTATACCGATAATCCGGGCAAGGATTCAGGAAAGATGCACAACGAAGTTAGATTTAAGTTCAATCAAGGTGATAAAGAAATTATAAACGCTATGGCGACATTTGCAAGCTACGCACTTGACGCCAAACATGCTTTGGAAGAAAAGGACTATAAACATTTCGCTAAGTTGATGAACATGAATTTTGATCTTCGGAGAAAGATATATGGCGACAAAGCTATTGGCGAACAAAGTTTGCGAATGATTGAGATAGCAAGAAGTCTTGGCGCTCCATCAAAATTTCCCGGATCAGGTGGTGCTGTGATCGGAATGTATGAAGATGAAGATCACTTTAATAAACTGCGTGAAGCATATCTAAGTCATGGTTTCAGATTTACCAAAGTAATTCCTAATGTATAGGCATTCATTTATTACTATTCCCAATTTACGAGAGGAGGAATTATATAAGGAGAATTTATGGAAGAAATTCAAATAGAAGAGAAAATAGAAAAGGCTTTGTTGGTAGGGGTAAGGCTGTCAGGTATGACAAAGATATACGCTGATGAATCGTTGGCTGAACTCTCACGGCTTGCAGATACTGCAGGTGTTGAAGTAATGGATAAGATGATACAATCCCGAGAGTCGCCCGACCCCGCCTATTTTATCGGCAAAGGTAAAGCTGACGAGATCGCAAATATCTATAAAGAATTAGGACTTTCAATGGTTATATTTGATGTTGACCTTTCGCCTGCACAGACCCGAAACCTTGAAAATATAATCGGCGGAAAAGTTATTGATCGGACAAGGCTTATACTTGATATTTTTGCACAACATGCCAGAACTAAGGAAGCAATGCTTGAAGTAGAGCTTGCACAACTGGACTATCAACTACCAAGATTAACTAGGCTATGGACGCATCTTTCACGGCAGACCGCAGGTGCAAGAAATGGTGGCGTTGGAACAAGAGGACCCGGAGAAAAACAGTTAGATATTGATAGAAACCTGATCAGAGCAAGGATGTCAAGGCTAAAGCAACAATTAGAAAAGATAAAAGAAAATCGTCACTTAGAACGGAAAAACAGGAAAGATAAATTTACAGTTGCACTTGTTGGATACACTAACGCTGGAAAATCTACGCTTCTAAACTCATTAGCAAACGATCATCAATACACAGACGACAAGCTATTTGCTACGCTTGATCCTGTGACGAGAATTGTAAACCTCTCTGATAATCATAGTGTTTTGATCACTGATACAGTTGGATTTATCAGAAATCTTCCACATCATCTAATAGCATCATTCCGAGCAACGCTTGAAGAAGTCAATGAATCTGATATGCTTCTCCACGTAATTGATTCAGGACATCCAAGTGTAAGGGAACAGATCAAAGCAGTTGAAGATGTCCTTAAACAACTCAATGCCCATAATGTGCCTACATTAGCAGTCTTTAATAAGATAGATACATTAGACGATATGAGTATCTTGTCTGATCTAAAACGCGATTATCCCGACAGTGTCTCAATTTCTGCTTTAAAAGGTATTGGAATTGATAAACTCAAAGATAAGCTACTTGATAAATTGTCTGGTAATGAAGTTGAGATAAAATTTGAAATACCACAGACTTATGGACAGATAATAAATTATATCTATGATCACGGAAAAATCATCAACAGAGAATTTAAAGATGGGTTCGTCCATCTACAAGCTAAAATGGAACGTAGATATGCCGATAAAATTAAGAAAACATTGGAGATAAAGATTGCTTGAGTTAATAAATATATCAAAATATTATGAAATCCCTGAAAATAATAAGCCAAATTATGTCCTAAAAGATATATCTCTAAATGTTTCAAATGGAGAATCTATTGCTATCGTAGGTCCTTCGGGGTCTGGAAAAAGCACGCTTTTAA
>Ga0078972_1011570_pt1 | contig 15711 bp, 14 predicted proteins | sample YelNatPaOPGAMG01_FD_67568 | JGI IMG/M metagenome (GOLD analysis project Ga0078972, IMG submission 67568) | Hot spring thermophilic microbial communities from Obsidian Pool, Yellowstone National Park, USA - OP-RAMG-01 (SPADES assembly) (version 2) | ecosystem: Environmental > Aquatic > Thermal... | reverse complement strand
CGGAGACGATGCTGACCTTCTGTCCGACAAGGCGGTTGACGAGGGTCGACTTGCCCACGTTTGGGCGTCCCAAGACAGCAATGAACCCGGAGCGGAACGAGCCGTCCGAGCCATCGGGGCGGGTCTCGCCAGACTCGTGTGGCTGCCCGGCGGATTGCCCCGGAGCAACGTTGGCGAGATCGTCATCCACGACGCCGCCCCCGGCTCACAAGTACCACAGCCGAAAGAGCAGCGCTGCGATAGCCATGCCCAGAACGGCTCCGAGGATGACCTCGAGCTGCGTATGGATGCCCGCCTGCACGCGACTCTGGCCGGTGAGAACAGCCATGGCGAGCGTGATCACCGAGATCGGCACCGCGTAGGCGGTGCTCGAAGCGATGAACGTCACCGCTACCCACCCGCCGAAAGCGATGGCCGCGTGTCCCGAGGGCAAACCACCGTGCAAAGCGGTGCCGCGCCCCACGAGGGCCTTCACCACGATGACGACCAGGATAATTAAGATCACCGTTACAACCGTCAGGCTCACCGGCGTCGAGCGCACGCGCTGCAGCAACGTGTAGGGGGTGCTGGCCACGCGGTCGTAAAAGATGAGGTAGGCGACGGCCAAGGCATTAATGGAGGCGATCAGCACCGCACCCGCAGCCACGTCTTTGGCGATCTTCGCCGAGGGGTGCAACTCGGTCGAAAAGGTGTCGATGGCCCGTTCAATCGCCGTGTTGAGCATCTCCGCGATGAGGACGAAAGAGATCGCCACAAGCAGGGCGATCAATTCGAGCTTACTGAGGGCAAAGAAGAGCGCACCAACCACGACAGCAATTGCGATTGCGAAGTGGATGCGCATGTTGCGCTCGTGGCGAAGCACCCACACGATGCCCTCGAAGGCCCAGTTGAAGCTTTCCAGCAAGCTGTGCTGCGGGCGCGGCGGCTGTTGTGAGGATTCGGCCATTCCTCAGCCTCCAGCCGCGATCACCAGACTCTGCCATGCCACCTGTCGACGTAACTCCTCCTCACGCCGCGCCATTTCGCCAGCGTCAGTCTCGTGGTCGTAACCGAGAATGTGCAGGATACCGTGCACGAGCAGGGTGGCGACCTCGAGGCTGAGCGCCAGGCCGCCCTCGGCGGCCTGGCGCTCAGCCTGTTTCAAGCACACGACGACGTCGCCCAGCAGCCGCGGCACAGGGGACCTTGCCGACTCCTGTGCCCCTACCAACGGAGGCGATGACTCTTGCACCTCTCCCCGCGGAGCTGCCAGTTCCTGTGACGCCGCGGGCGGAGGCGCTGGTTCCCGCGACACTGTGAGCGGAGGCGCTGGTTCCTGCGACACTGCCCGCGCAGCTGCCAATTCCTGCGACTCTTCGCGGGGAGACGCCAGTTCCTGCGGCTCTTCGAGGGGAAAGGCGAGCACATCGGTGACGTAATCGGCGGCGCGGTAAGCACGGTTCAGCGCCCGCATGCGACGCTCACCGACGAAGTTCACGCCAAGCTCTCCAACAGTCACCCCTTCGGCCGCCAGCACGGTCCGCGCCAACTCGGCCACCGCGTCCTCGTTCACACGGTAACGGGTGCTATTGCTGACCTCGATGTGCAAGGCGTTCGCGGTCTCCTTCACGGTCGCGGCCGTTCCTTGTACTCCTTGTAAGCGGCGACGATGCGCTGCACGAGTTTGTGACGCACGACGTCGTGGCTATCGAAGCGCACGAAGGCGATATCGGGGATGCCGGTGAGGACGTCGGGCACGACGACCAGCCCTGAGTCGCGCCCGCCAGGCAGGTCGATTTGCGTCACATCACCGGTGACGACCATCTTCGAGCCGAAGCCCAGACGTGTGAGGAACATCTGCATCTGTTCGGGACTCGTGTTCTGCGCCTCGTCGAGGATGATGAAGGAGTCGTTGAGCGTGCGCCCGCGCATGAAGGCCAGCGGCGCGATTTCGATCTCGCCCTTCTCCATGAGACCCTGCAACTTCTCCGGATCCATCATGTCGTAGAGCGCGTCGAAGAGCGGGCGAAAGTACGGGTCGACCTTCTCGCTGACGGTCCCCGGCAGAAAGCCAAGGCTCTCCCCCGCCTCCACCGCCGGCCGTGTCAGGATGATGCGTCCGACCTGCTTGGCCAGCAACGCGCTCACCGCCATCGCGGTCGCCAGGTAGGTCTTGCCGGTCCCCGCCGGACCGATGGCAAACGTGATCGTGCTGGTGCGCATCGCATCGACGTAGCGCTTCTGGTTGCTCGTCCGCGGGCCGATCTGCCGGCCGCGATGCGTCCAGACAATGTCGCCGTAGACCTCGGCCGCATGGCCGTTCTCCTTGACGGCCATCTCGACGAGCGACTCCACCATCTGCACGTTCACGGGCCTTCCCAGGGCAATCACCTGGAGGAGTTCATCAATCACGCTGCGCGCCTGCTGCACGTCGGCGTCGCTGCCTTGCAGGATGATCTGGTTGCCGCGCAGCGTAACGTCGCAGTCGAGAGCCGCCTCCAACACTTTCAGGTGGGCGTCGTGCTCACCCGCCAGCGCAAGCGCGGTCGCGTTGTCGCCGATCTCCATCGTAATCTTCACTGTCGTTACGAGTCGCCTCCCAGTCGTGCCTGGACGAGGGCTCGCACGCGGGCCCCGTCGGCCCGTCCGGCAACCTTCTTCATGAGGGCCCCCATCACTTTGCCCATCTCGCGCGCCGAGCTGGCGCCCACTTCAGCGATCGTCTCGTCGACGAGCCGGTCGAGTTCGCTGTCGGAAAGCTCGGCCGGCAAGTAGGCGGCGATGAGCTCTTCCTCGTAGCGCTCCTGCTCGGCCTGCTCGGGCCGGCCGGCCTCATCGTAGATCGTCGCCGCTTCGGAACGACGTTTGCGTTCTCGCTTCAGTACCGCCAGCTCCTCGTCCGGCGAGAGGTCGTGGCGCGCGCCCTGTGTGCGCTCGTGTTTGAGCGCCGCGATAAGGAGGCGCAACGCGTCTGCCCGCCGCCGGTCGCCCGCCTTCAGCGCCTGCGCGGTCTCGCCCTGCAAACGCTCGATCAAACCGCCCTTACCCGTATACCCAGCGCTCATCGCTCGTGCCTCCCGCTTCACTCAGACCCGTGGTGCGCCACTCGCCGCCCCCGCTGCCATGAGCTTATCAACTTGCACGCGTGAGCGATCGAAGGTGCACGCGCAAGCGATCGAGGGTGCACGCGCAAGCCATCGAGGCTGCACGCGCAAGCGATCGAGGCTGCGCGCGCAAGCGATCGAGGCTGCGCGCGCTAGTAATCGAGGTGACGCTCATCGCCGGTCCGTACAGGTGAGCGGACCCAAGGGCTCACCGCCTAAAACGTGCAGGTGCAAGTGGTCGACCTCCTGGCCCGCGTGCCGGCCAGTGTTGACGATCACGCGGTAGCCATCTTGGCCAACACCGAGATGGTTGGCGACCCCCGCTACGAAAGCAAGCAAGCGTCCCGCCTTACCCTCGCCCAGTTCATCGACGTTGGCCAACGAGGAGACGTGCTGGCGAGGGATAACGAGCACGTGCTGCGCCACGACGGGATGGAGGTCGCGGAAGGCGACGAACTCCTCGTTGGCGGCCACGACGTCAGCGCCGATCTCGCCGCGCGCAATACGACAGAAAACACACTCACTCACAAGATCCTCCCCTTCAGACCGTCGCGGAACAAGCGCTCGCCGACGACGCGCACCAGGCGGCCGCGCAGGTCTGCACCAGTCACCCGATCCTCCGACTCGCGGCGGCCTTGCGCCACCTGGCACCCACTGTGCGCCGGCAATGCAGCCGCACCGGCGAACCCGTCGGGCAGACCCATCTCCTCGACGTAGTAGCGCACATACTGCGAGCTGTATCCGCGCCACATGCCGTCGCGGCGCTCCTCCATCAGGACGGCGGCTGGCTTGCCGAGGGCCCGGCGCGCCGCTGCCTGCTGGGCGGCGGCGGCGGCGCGCAGCGCCGCCGCCGCCCGCTCCCTGACGACCACCGGCGGCAAGACGGGCAACCGCTCCGCCGGCGTCCCCGGCCGCGGCGAATAGGGAAAGACGTGCACGCGGTCGAACAGCGCCTCGGGTCCCTCCAGAGCGGCCAGTGTGGCGGCAAAGGCCGACTCGTCCTCGGTAGGGTAGCCGACGATGACATCGGTCGTGAGCGCCAGATCATCGCCAAGGGCTACACGCGCCGCTCCTACCAGTTCGCCGTACTCTGCGAACGTGTAGGGTCGGTTCATATCCCGTAAGACGCGGTCGGCGGCGGACTGGAGAGGCACGTGCAGATGACGGGCAACCTTCTCGTGTGCCAGCGCCCGCAGCAGGCGCGGTCGCAGGTGATTGGGTTCCAGCGACGAGAGGCGCAGGCGCTCCAACCCCGGAACCTCGACCAGACGCTCAATCAAGCCAGCCAGATCAACGCCCATCTCGTCACGGTACACGCCGAGGTTCACGCCCGTGAGCACGACTTCGCCGCAACCGGCGGCCACGGCGCGTTCGGTGCGCCGCACAGCTTCGCGCACGGGCAAGCTCCACACCTGACCGCGCGCCAGCCGCACGGTGCAAAACGCGCAGCTCTGTGGGCACCCGTCTTGCACTTTGAGCATCAGACGGGTACGCGGCGCTGCTCTTCCATCCCGCGTCGCCGACGCGTCCTCAGCGCCAGCCCTCTTCGTCGCCTCGCCCCCGCTCCGACCGGCGCCCGCTGTCAGCGCCTCGCCGACCAAAGTGGCCAACGGACGGCCATCGAGCGGCTCGATGCCCCGTTCGCGAAATTGATCGGGGCGCAACCGCGCCGCGCAACCGCCAACGATGACCCGCCGATGAGAACGTGCTAGCCGGCGCGCCAATTGGCGCGACTTACGCTCGGCCTCAGCCGTCACACAGCAGCTCATGAGCACGCAGATGTCGGCGGGCTCGCCGGGCCCGGCGGCCGACAGTGAGGCGGCGGCAAGCTCGCTTGCCGCCGCCTCACTGTCGGCCTGGCTCACCTTGCAGCCCAAGAACGCTGTATGAAAGGTCGCCATCAGGCCGCCTCGAGATGCAGGAGCACCCACTCGCCTTCTTGCTCGCGGCGGCGTACCGCGAAGCTCGGGAACGCGTTCAACGCCTCATCGACCTGCGTTTCGAGGAGGCCCGCCAGAAGGACATGCGTGGCGAGTGGCCTCCCGGCGGCCACGGCTCGTTCGTACCGTTGCCCAAGCGCCACGATCGGCTTCAGTGCCAGATTCGCGACCGCGACATCGACCGCCGGTAGCGGCGCCTCCTCATCCCGCACGTCGGCCAGGACGAAGCTCGGCGACAGACCGTTCAGGCGGGCATTCCGGGCGGCCTGGTCGAGCGCGTCCTCGTCGTAGTCGATGCCATAGACAGGAGCAAAGCCAAGTCGCAGAGCCGCCAGGGCCAAGATGCCCGACCCAGTACCAACGTCGAGGAGGGATCCGCGGGGCAGCTCTTGCATGATGGCAAGACACTGCCGCGTGGTCACGTGAGCTCCGGTGCCGAAGGCCATGCCGATATCGATCACCACATCGAGCTTGCTTGGGTCGCTCGGCACCCACGGCGGTCGCACTACCAAGTCGCCGACCGTCGCCGCGTGGTGGAAGCGGCGCCAGCGTTCCTCCCACCCCCCGGGCTCGGCCTCACACCACAGGCGTCCGAGTTCGCGCAAGCGATCCAGCTGCGCGGCCACCGGCTGCTCGACCTCGAGGCCAAGCGGCAACCAGAAGGTGAGCGTGCCCTCCTCCTCCTGCCAGCCGGACAGCGGCAGCTCGAGCAGCAAGGCTACGGCACGCTCGTAGACCTCGGCGCGTGCCTCAAGCGTACAACGCGTGAATCGACGCGGAGCAGTCATGCTCGACCGGGTAAGAGTGTACCGTTGTATCCCGTCATGGGAGAGAAGCCCACGCTAAAGCGCGCCAGAACCGCCTGGCTACTGGCGAAAGGCCGCGCGCAATTTATCGAAGAACCCCTCATCGGCCTCGTAGTTCTTCGCCGTCAGGAGTTGCCCCAGCCGTTCGAGCAGCTCGCGTTGCTCACTCGTAAGGTGCCGCGGAATGGTCACGTTGATGATGACTTTGAGGTCGCCGCGCCCATAACCGTTGAGGACCGGCACGCCGCGATTGCGGTACACCTTCACTTCTCCCGGCTGCGTGCCCGGCGCAAGCGTGACGTCGATCTCGCCATCGAGCACGGGGATCTTGAACTTGGCGCCGAGCGCCGCCTCGACCATCGTCACGTCGAGACGATAGATGAGGTCGTTGCCATCGCGGACGACGTGATCGTCGCTCCGCACCCGCACCAAGACGTAGAGATCACCCGGGCGCGCTCCCGGTCCCCCAGCGCCGCCCTCTCCCGTCAGACGCAAGCGCTGGCCGTCGTCGATGCCAGCCGGGATCTCGACCTTCACCTTCTTCACGCGCCGCTGCTTGCCCGTGCCGCGGCAGGTCTCGCACGGCTGCTTGACGATCGTGCCTTGTCCGCGACAGAGAGGGCACGTGCTCGTGCGAATGAATTGTCCGAAGCCGCCTAAGCTCGACACCTCGCGCACGCGTCCTGAACCGTGACACTGGGGACACGTCTCGCGGCCGGTGCCCGGCACCGCGCCCGTACCACCGCATGTCTCGCAGGGCACATCGGCTTTGACCTCGACCTCGCGCGTGGTGCCAAAGACCGCCTCGCGCAGGTCGAGCTCGACCGTCACGTGGAGATCTTCGCCGCGCGGGGCGGCGCCTGGACCACCAGTGGTCCAGGCGCCGCCCCGCGCGGCATCGCGCAGCACCGAACCGAACATGTCGCCGCCACCGAAGAACGCATCGAACAGGTCCGCGAAGCCGAAGCCCGAGAAGTCGGGTGCCGCGCGGCCTTTCAGTCCGTCGAAGCCGTAACGGTCGTACGCCGCGCGCGAATCGGGATTGCTCAGCACCTCGTAAGCCTCGGCCGCTTCCTTGAACTTGGCCTCGGCTTCGGGGTCTTCGGTATTGACGTCGGGATGAAAGCGGCGAGCGAGCTTGCGAAAGGCTTTCTTAATCGTCTGCTCGTCGGCGTCGCGGGCCACGCCGAGCACGTCGTAGTAGTCCCTCTTCATGAGACGAACACGCCTACCAAATCTCCTCGACAAGCTGACTCAACTCGGCCGCCGCCGACCGCACCACGCCGATGACGCGCGCGTAGTCCATGCGCGTCGGCCCCAAAACGCTCACCGTGCCAAGGTTGCGATTGGCAACCCCGTAGTTCGCCGCTACCAGCGAGCACGCCTGCAAGGGCGGCGTACCCATCTCGTGACCGATACGCAGGTAGACGTTGTCGGTGCGCAAGGCATCGTAGAGCAGCTCGAGCAGGTTGTAGCGCTCCTCCAGCATGGCAAGCAGCTCGTCGAGGTTGGTCAAACCCTGGGCACTGAGCCGCTGGAGCAGCTTCGCCGTGCCGCCCATATGCAGCGCCTGGGCATCCTCTTCGGCCACCACACGAAACGCCGGCATGATCGCCTGCAGGAAGGCCCGTTCGTGGGGCCCCAGTTCGGCGCCACTGAGCGTCGTATCGACGAGACGCGTCCCGAGCTGCACGCCGCCGAGACGCTCGTTGAGGTAGGCGCGCGCGTAGTCGACCAAACCCTCGTCGACCGGCTGCTCGAAGCCGAACACACGTTTGATCACACGCCCGGAGGTCGTGATGACGACGACCATCACCAGCGATGGCTGCAAACGCAGCACCTCGATGTGCTTGATCGTCGTTGAGGTGAGCGACGGCGACGAAACGACGGCCAGGAGCTCGGTCACGCGGGAAAGCGCCTCGGCCGTCGCCTGCAGGGCCTCGTCGATCTCGCTCCGTACGCGCTGTTGCGCCGAGTCCCGCGCCAGGACACTCGCCGTCCACCTGCCGCCGGCCACCTGCGCTCCGGCGGTCGGACCGCGCTCGCCCACGATCGACTCGACGTAGTACCGGTAGCCCTCGTCGGTAGGTACCCGCCCAGCCGACGTGTGCGGATGCGCAAGCATACCGAGCTCCTCGAGCTCGGCGAGGTCGTTGCGGATCGTCGATGGGGCGGCGTTGAAGTGGTAGCGCTCGCTCAGGAACTTCGAACCAACCGGGAAGCCCGAGGCGATGTACTCCTCAACCACCGCACGCAGGACATCTTCCTGTCTGGGCTTCAGAGTCACAGTGCCTCACCTAAAATGCAAAATCGCGAAACAGTCGCACGCAGACTTCGTTGGCCACGTAGCGTCCCTTTCGCGCCACACGTAGTTTACCACCGCTAAGCAGGATGAATCCAGCCTCGGCGAGCGGCTCCAGAGCGGCGCTATCGAGCGCTGGCGCAACCGCCGCCAGTTCGACCGCCGCTCCAGTGCGCGCCGCGAGCATGAGCCGCTCGCGCGCCCGGACGACCTCGTCCAGCTCTTCCCACTGACGCTCCGGCGACGAGGACGCAGCGGTCGGCTGACCGGCCCACGCCAGGTAAGAGCGCACATCCGGCTCGTTCGTCCAGCGAAGCTCGCCCACGGTGCTGACCGCCGCCGGTCCGAGGCCCAGGTACGACTGGCCGCGCCAGTAGGCCACGTTGTGCCGCGCCTGATGCCCCGAACGCGCAAAGTTACTCACCTCGTACCAGTGGTAGCCGAGGCGCTCCAGCCCATGCACGAGGCGCCGATACAACTCTGCCGACCCGTCGACATCGGTCGATGGCGCGCGCCGCCCCCGCAGTCGGCGCTCAAGCGCACCGCCCTCGGGGATATCGAGCTCATACCACGAGACGTGCTCCGGTTGCAGCTCGCCGATGCGGCGCAATTCCTCCTCGATCTCGGCCACTCCCTGCCCCGGAATGGCGAAGATGAGGTCTACGCTCAAGTTGGTGACGCCCGCGTCCCGCAAGCGCCGATAGGCAACTGCCGGGTCCACATCGCCTCGGCGACCAAGTTCTCGTCTCAGTCGCGCGGAGAAGCTTTGCACACCGAGCGAGACGCGCGGCTTCGGCCGCCAGTGAGCCACCCAGTTCGCGTAGGTTGGCGTCACATCCTCCGGGTTGGTCTCGATGGTCACTTCCGCATGTTGGGTGAGCTGCGGCTGCAGCGGCTCCAAGAGCCGCTGCAGCCGCAGCTCACCCAACAGCGACGGTGTCCCCCCACCCAGGTAGACCGTCTCCAGGCGACCGATCCCCCAACGCGCCTGTTCACAGCGCCACTCCGCCAGCAGCGCCTCAACATAGGCGTCCAGGTACGCCTCCGCCGTGAGCGGTTCGGAGTAGAAGGCGCAGTAGTCACAGCGCGCCCGGCAGAAGGGCACGTGCACGTAGAGGTGACGTGGCGGCCCAGGCGCCGCGTCCTGGGCGCTCCTCGCACGATGGCGGTTTTCCATGCCTACTTCTCTTTGCCGCCACTGTCGAGCTGCAGCACGGCCAGGAAGGCTTCTTGGGGCACCTCAACCACGCCGAGCTGCTTCATGCGCTTCTTCCCCTCTTTCTGCTTCTCGAGCAGCTTGCGCTTGCGTGTGATGTCGCCGCCGTAGCACTTGGCAAGCACGTCCTTGCGCTTTGCCTTGACCGTCTCGCGGGCCACCACTCGGCTGCCAATCGCCGCCTGCACGGCAACCTCGAAGAGCTGGCGAGGGATGACCTGGCGCAACTTCTCGACCAGTGCCTTGCCGCGTGCGTGGGCACGATCGCGCGGGACGATGAGCGAGAGCGCATCGACAGGCTCACCGGCCAAGAGGATGTCCAGCTTCACTAAATCGCTCTGGCGATACTCGCCTATCTCGTAGTCGAGCGACGCGTACCCTTTGGTGCGACTCTTCAGTTGATCGAAGAAGTCGAGCACGATCTCACTCAAGGGAAGCCTGTAGTGCATCTGGACGCGCTCAGGCGAGAGGTACTGCATGGTGACGAAGTCGGCCCGCCGTCCCTGGCAGAGCTCCATGATCGCGCCCACGTACTCTGCCGGCACCAGGATGTTGGCCTCGACGTACGGCTCTTCGATGCGCACAATGTGCCCCTCGGGAGGCATGTCGGCCGGATTGCGCACCGACACCATCTCGCCGTTCGTCAGGTAGACGTGGTACTCCACGTTGGGCGTCGTGGCGAGTAGCTCCAGGCCATACTCCCGCTCGAGCCGCTCACGCACGATATCCATGTGGAGCAAGCCGAGGAAGCCACACCGAAAACCGAACCCGAGCGCCTTGGACGACTCCGGCTCGTAGATGAGCGCCGCGTCGTTGAGCGCCAGCTTCTCCAAGGCTTCGCGCAGCTCCTCGTACTTGTCGCCCTCGGTCGGAAAGAGGCCACAGAAGACCATCGGTTGCACGACTCGATAGCCAGGTAGACGTTCCTTCGCCCGTCGTGCCGGCGCTGCCACCGTGATCGTGTCACCGACGCGCACTTGAGCCACATCCTTCACGCCCGTGATGATGTACCCCACCTCGCCGGTAGACAGCGTCGCGGCGGCCGTCATCTCAGGGGCGAAGTACCCCAGCTCCTCAATCTCGGCCCGCTGACCAGTGCCCATCATCTCGATCTGTTCGCGGACGGAGAACTGACCGTCGACCACGCGCACGTAGGCTACGACCCCGCGGTACTGGTCGTAGATGGAGTCGAAGATGAGCGCCCGCGGGGGACCCTGCGGGTCCCCCGCGGGCGCCGGCACACGGTGCACGACCGCTTCGAGCACCTCTTGCACGCCGGCCCCCGTCTTGGCCGAGACCGAGATGATCTCCTCCGGCGTGGCACCCGTGAGCTCATGCAGCTCAAGTTGCGCTTCAGCTGGATTGGCGGCCGGCAAGTCGATCTTGTTCAGCACCGGGATGATCTCGAGGTCATTCTCGAGGGCCAAGTACGCGTTGGCCACGGTCTGCGCCTCAACCCCCTGGCTCGCGTCGACGAGCAGCACCGCCCCCTCGCAGGCGGCCAGACTGCGCGAGACCTCATACGTGAAGTCGACGTGGCCGGGCGTGTCGATCAGGTTGAGCTGGTAAGTGTCACCGTCGCGTGCCGTGTAGATGATGCGCACGGCCTGGGCCTTGATGGTGATACCACGCTCGCGCTCCAAGTCCATCTTGTCGAGCACCTGTTCCTTCATGTCGCGCGGACTCACCGTGCCGGTGAGCTCGAGGATGCGATCGGCCAGCGTCGACTTGCCGTGATCGATGTGGGCGATGATGGAGAAGTTGCGAATGTGATCTTGTCGTACCTGGTTCTGAGCGGTCATTGTGGTTCGCTTCGCAGAGAATTCTTCGAGGATTGGGTAGATTGTCCGCTCACGCGTCGTCGGGACCAGTCACAGGAGCGACCGCACGCCGACGCACCAACAGGCGCACGACCGAGAGCTCCTCAACGCCGATGAGTTTAGCCGTGGCCAGATACGCCGCCGCCCCCACTCCGTAGGCAGCCACCACTGCCACGAGAAGTGGCCCCAGCCCCGTCTGCGCGAAGCCGTGCAGGGCGTGCCAGACGGCGAAACTGCTACCCGCCAAGACCGCCCCGGCCAGGCCGATCTTGGCGCTCGCCACGACGATACGGCGCCCGTCCACGCGGCGGATCTGGCGCCGCATGAGCAACAGCAAAGCGACGAAGTTGAAGGCCGACACCAACGACGTCGACAACACAATACCCCGCGCCCCCAGCGACGGGTAGAGGGCCCAGTCAAGGAGCGCGTTCAACCCTAAGTTGATGAGGCCGACGTAGAGCGGCAGCCAGGGCCGCTGCAGACTCTGAAAACCACGGTTGAACATAATGTTGGCGTTGGAGAACGCCATCCCCAACGTGAAGAAGACGAGCACGCCTGACACACGTGCTGTATCGCCCGACACGAAGGCACCGTGCTGGTAAATCAATCGCACAGCCGCCTCAGGGATCGCCATAAACCACGCGATGAACGGCAAGGAGACGAACAAGATCTGGCGCACGCCCACTGAGAGCGTCTCGCGAAAGCGCTCGATATCGTTCGCCGCCGCGAAACGAGACATCGTCGGGAACAAGACCGTGCCGATGGCGATGGCGAACATGCCCTGCGGCAGTTGGTAGAGACGAAAGGCGTAGTTGATCTCCGCGGCGGCGTGATCGCTCACGAACTGGGCGAAGAAGAAATCGACCACGGCGTTGAAGTTGAGGATGCCGAGGGTAATCGTCACCGGCAACATGAGGACCAGGACGTGCCGCAGCAAGGGATCGCGCCACTGGAAGACGAGGCGCCAGTGAAAGTCGACCGAGCGCAACGCAACGATGAGCATCACGAGCTCGGCCGCGGTGCCAGCCAGCGTGCCCAGCGCAAGGGCGTAGATACCAAGCGAGTGTTGGCCGGAAAACAGGGCGATGAACGTGATGATGACGAGGTTCCAGACGATCGAGACGACAGCCGGCATCGTGAAGCGCTCGAACGAATAGAGAACGCCGATCACGACTCCGCTGACACTGAAGATGAGCACCGTGGGAATCAGGATGCGCAACAGATTGACCGCGAGCGTGTCGACGTAAGCAGAGTGCGTGAATTCCGGATAGAAGAGCCGCACCACGAGGGGAGCCCCGAAGATGAGCAGCACGGTCACTGCACCCACGACGACAAGCATGAAGCTCAAGAGCGCCGAAGCGAGCCGGTAGGCACGCTCACGCTCGCCCTTCGTGAGGAGAGACGTGAAGACGGGCACAAAGGCCGCGCTGACCGCCGCATCCGCCACGAGCTGACTGATGAGGTTTGGGATCGCCGAGACCGAGGTGAAGGTGTTGAACTGCACGCCGACGCCGTAGACGCTGGCCGTCAGCATCTGGCGGGCCACGCCGGCGATCCGTGAACCGCCTGTGGCCGTCGCCACAATCACGGCTGCCAAAGCCAGCCTCTTGCCTCTCCCGGCTCCGCTCGCTTGTTCGTTGATCGCTTGCGCCACTATCCTCGCTGGTAGATGGCCACGGTTCTCAGCTGTCCGCAACCCGCCCGTGACGACGTCGGCTTGCGCCGTGCGACGCGCAAGGCACACCTCGCCCTCTTCCGCCAGTGCTTGCCGCGGCCTCCAGGAGCCTTGGCAAGGCGCGCACCGACGGCGCCTCAGTCTAGCAGATGCCTGGCTGACCCCGTGCCTCTGCTTGCCTGCCCATGAAGCGCTGTGGTAGCATGCGTAGCTCGCGGGCAACGAGCCCGCGCGCATCAGACCACTGCAGAAGGAACGACGTGCCCAACATCAAGCAGCAAGAGAAACGCATGCGTCTCGCCGCTCGAGAGCGGCTGCAGAACCGTCAGTACAAGTCGACCATTCGCACGCTCTTTAAGAAGTTGCAGGCAACCGTCGATGAGCACGATCGCGACCGTGCGCAGCAACTCTTCGGCGAGCTGACGGCCAAGATCGACAAGGCTGCCGCCAAGGGCGTGCTCCACAAGAACAACGCGGCCCGTAAGAAGAGCCGCGTGGCGCGGCTGTTCGCGCGTCTCTCGTAGCCGCCTTCGGCGGCGCCGCCTTCGGCGGCGCGCCGGACCTGCGACAACGCCAACCGCTGCCGCACGCTAGCCTTGCGGTACCGCGACGCTCACCCCGCAGCAAGGCGGCGCTCACCCCGCGAGAAGGCGGCGCTCACCCCGCAGGAAGGCGACGCTAGACGCTGGCCCCGCGGTAACGCGAAGCGCCCAAGCCGACCAGCACCTTCAGCTCGTCAGCCTCACAACCGCCATTTCGAGAGCAAGCCGCGGTTCGAGCAGCGCCGCGCCTTTCATCTCGACCTCTGCCTCCGCCAAGGCGACGAGCGCTCCGTCGAGCTCGTGGCGCGTGAAGTTCCTTCGCTGTTCGACCAACTTCTTCGCCCGGAAGGGTGCCACTCCAAGAAGCCGGGCAACCTCCGCGGCGGGCGTCTCAGGCGGCAACTCGTTGAGCGTGCGCAACAGGCGCACGTGACGCAGAAGAGCGTAGAAGATGGCGAAGTGATCCTCTCCTTCCGCGTAGAGCGCTTCGAGGCGCTCAATGGCCTGACGCACGTCACGACGCCCCACAGCATCCATGAGTTGGAACACTGTCGCCTCCAGTGCCCGTGCGCACACCGCGTCGATGTCGGCTTGACTGATGGTCTGACCCTTGGCAAAGGCAGCTAACTTCTCCAACTCACGCTCGATAATCTCCGGATCGTTGCCCACGCATTCGACCAGGTAGCTCGCTTCGCGGGCGCCCAGGTGGACGTGTTTCGTGCGTGCGAGACCGCGCACCCAGGCTGGCAGCTCGTAGCGCTTTGGCAGGTCGTAGCGGAGCACCTGACCGATTCGCTCGGCCACCTTGGTCAGCGCCTCGGTCTTCTTGAAAGTCTCGCCGACCAACGCGAGACACGTGTCCGGCAGAGGGTCCTTGGTGTACTCGACTATGTGTTGGCGATCGCCGGCCGACCACTTGTCGGCTTCGGTCACCAGCAGGAGCCGCGTGCCCAGGGCGAACGTGGGCGTCTGCGCCTCGCTGACCACAGCCTCGGCCCGAGTTGTGCGGGCGCTGAACGTGAAGATGTTGATGTCACTGGCGGTCTCGTCATAGACGCGTTTGCGCAGACGAGCCACGGCGCGCCGCACTTTCGGCTTGTCGCTACCGCAGATAAGGTAGAGCGGCTTAAGGGCCGCGCTGTCGCGAGCTGCCTCGGCACTGGATTGAATCGCATTCTCGCTCATCGGCGCAAGGATACCACCGGTCTCCTCCCCCTCCTCCTTGGGGGCGATAGTTCGCCGGCAGCTAGCGACCGACGGATTGACGCCCGTCGAGTCCATCCTCGGAGGAGGTGGCCGTTGAAGGAGATCGGCCGGGAGCGAGGAGCGCCGCGAACAGTATGGCAGTAGCGTGAGACCTCTGCGGACCACAGGCCAGTCTCAGCGCGGAGATGCGCTGGTCGGCGGCGGTGGACGTGCCGTGTGCACTGCCAGGCCAGAGGCCGTGAGCGTCAGATCGACTTCGCCCACCTGGTCGGTACGCAGACACGGTACTCCGGCAGCTGCCAGCAGGCGCAGCATGGCAACGACCGGATGCCCGTAGCGGTTGTGCGCCCCGACCGAGATCACCGCGATTCGAGGAGACATCTCGTGCAGCAGGCTCTCGTCGAGGCCGTCGTTGCTACCGTGGTGGGGCAGTTCGACTACGGCGATGTGCGCGAGATTGAGCCTGCGCAACGCTGGCGCCTCAGCGTCGCCCGGAATGAGCACGCTCGTAGCTCCCGGCTCGCGCGCGGGCCCAAGATCGGCAACCACCACCAGTGCGTGATCGTTCTCGGACTGGTTGCGCTCGGTCGCCAGCGATGCCGTGGGCAGCACGTGCACGGCGAGTGTACCTAGTCTCAACGTGAGCGGAACCGTGCACGTGCGCACGACGGTGCCGGCAGCCAGCAAGGAAGCGCGTAGGTTCTCCAACGCCGCCGAGGGCTCCAGTGGCCGTGGCAGAAGTGCCACACGCACCGGCAGAGAGGCGACGACGCTCGCCAGGCCGTCGATGTGATCGGCATGCGGGTGAGATAAGACGAGCAAGTCGACCGCTCGCACGCCCCGTGCGCGCAGCTCATCGGCAAGCGGCTGCGGTCCACCGTCGATGAGGACTGTCGGGCCGTGCGGCACTTGGATGAGGGTGGCCGCGCCTTCGCCAACGTCGAGGAAGCGGAGCGTCGTGAATGCTGGCGGCGACGGCGGCGGTGGCGTGGCGATCAAGATCGCCACGAGGACCGCCGCCGTCGCACCGACTATTCGCGGACGTCGCTCACGGTCGCAGACGTAGCCCAACATAGGGCGCTGGGCGCGGCGGGCGAGGCGCTGGAGCACCAGCGCCTCGC
>Ga0078972_1002278_pt1 | contig 15714 bp, 13 predicted proteins | sample YelNatPaOPGAMG01_FD_67568 | JGI IMG/M metagenome (GOLD analysis project Ga0078972, IMG submission 67568) | Hot spring thermophilic microbial communities from Obsidian Pool, Yellowstone National Park, USA - OP-RAMG-01 (SPADES assembly) (version 2) | ecosystem: Environmental > Aquatic > Thermal... | reverse complement strand
TATAGCTTAACGTCATGAAGAAAATGACTATTGACAGCCTTTTCAATGACTATTCCAAGAAATCTTATGTTGAAGGAACATTGCTGATGTCAAAGGTGGGTACACCCATAGCAGGAAATAACCCAAAGGACGTTCTAGAGCCTTCCTTTGTCCCGTTGGCAAGCGTGACCTATGAAGGGGCAAACGAACTTGCTGCCACAACCGGCAGGGAATTTAAGGAGATGACTATTGAGCTGACAAACGGAAGTAGGATCATAATAAGGCAGGTACTAGGATCATATCTTCTGGCGGTAGAAGTTCAAAGGTACGATGACAAGGTCAGAGACGACATTGAATCGTTAACAGACCAGCTCTCTCAACTTATCTCTAAGTATGATCAATAAAGGCTAGCTAAACAGATGTCTTTCAATGATTAGAGGAGCGGCAGCAACTGTTTATACCACTCCTATTCGATCTCCAGATTTTGTGGTGAGAAACGTTTTAATACTATATTTCCATATCTAAAATAGATATCAGAAAATGATATGGTGGTAAAAATGAGACACTATGATGAAGGAGAAGGAAGGCATGGCAGAATGGGAATGATGGGGAATTACAGAGCGCACTCAAGAGGCTTTGGATTGAGGTACTGGATACTGAGCATAGTCGGAAAGGAACCATCAACAGGGTCCATGATAATGGACAAGGTCGAGCGAATGTCGATGGGGCACTGGAGACCGTCTCCGGGACAGATTTATCCTCTATTGGAACAAATGTCAGAAGACGGGGACCTCAAGGTAGAGAACAGGGATGGAAAAAAATTCTACTCAGTAACGGACAAAGGAAGAGAATTTCTTGAGGGAAGCTGGTTCCCTTGGCGTACGGCTGGCGGCCTTACGGGCTTCAATGGCCTGAATGAAGCCGTTGAGAACATGGAGACTATCGTGGAATATGTTCTTGACAACAGAGAGAAGATTGAAGCGGACGAAAATCTTAAGGGAAAAATAAGCGGAATTGTGGAAAGGCTGAAGACCATCAAATAGGTCCTGTTTTGATTCTTAATTTTTTTATTCTATTTGACGAAGGTCTGTTCTTAAAAAAGGAAATCATATCCTTTTGAACCCCCTCAATACGTATTCCTTGCCCAGTTTCATATATAGTTCAAACTGCCCTTGCAACGAAAGATCCTCACCAAATATTTTGACATTTCCTGCAAGTATGGCTTTCCTTAACGATTCCTGGTCAGTTGCTTCAGCTTCCATGAATACCCTGCCTATCTCTTCATAAAAATGAGCATCGCTGCCGGCAGTTCGGGGTTTGTTTGTATTTCTACTCAGCAGTTCACTCCTGGAATTGCAGCTGGCCATGCATCTTCCGTTCTTCACTTCTATGGCATCGTAGATGTTAAGAAACTTTGAGCCAATGCCATTTACCTTTCGATATGGATGTGCGCATATTGCGATTCCATTTTTGTCGTGTATTGCCTCGACAGTCTCTGCCTGAGACAATCCTTTCTGAATTTCTCCGTCTATAAAAAGTGCCAGAATGTGCCCATCCAATGAACTGACCTCTTCTGCCGGCAAAACAATTATGTCCCCACTGTACAACCTAAACTTGTTGTGATCCGAGATTGCGATGAAGTCAAGCCCCATATGCTTGGCGGTTATCATTATCTTCTCCGGCTCGGAGATGGAATCAGGAGAATACTTGGAGTGGATGTGAATATCCCCTTTCATTTCACTTTTAGCCCCTCAGAAGGTGATCCATCAACTACTAGATTTCCTTCCCTCACTTCTAGATATATCGGTTTATTGTCCAGGAATAGGGCAGGCACAGTCGAACCGTCTTTCTTCACAGTTCTTATATTGATTTTCCTGAACTCTTCAATTGTAATTTCAGAATCATCCGTCTCGACATTTCCTATTCTGACCTCTTCGCCATCCGCTGAGGATCCTGGAGCAAGAACAAGATGTACTCCTCCTTCATCCTCTGCAGCCAGAAGCATTCCGTTAGATAATTCCCCCCTGATGGATGCAGGTTTGAGATTTGACACTATGACAATCTTCTTTCCTTTAAGAGCGTCCTTGCTGTAACTGTCCTTTATTCCGCTTACAATCCTTCTTCTTTCACCACCCAGGTTAAGATCTAGAAGATAGAGCTTTTCGGCATTTGGGTGATCGCTGACCTCCTCGACCCTCGCTACGACAAGTTTCAGACTCAATTGTCTTCCTTTAATCTTCTCGAACAATCTTTCTGGCTTCACGACAAGTTTCGCAACTGGGAAATTCACATGTTCAGAGATTGGAACAGAATCAGGATATCCAAGCCAGGAAAGAATTTTTTTGGATGTTTTAGGAAGGAATATCTGCCCGGTAAGTGCAAGAGCAAATACCAGTTTTGTACCAGTATAGATAGCTGCATTGCAGTTCGCATTTTCGCTCTTGCAAAGTTCCCACGGCTTCCTCCTGGTTATGTAGCCATTTCCGAAATATACGAGCTCCAACCACGTACGAAAAGCGTTTCTGATGTTGACTTTCTCCATTTCATTTATGATCTTTGAGATGGAATCCTGCATCATTCTCTCAGCGTCAATGTCAAGTTCATTCTGCGCAATCTGGTCGAGGGAAACCTGTCCATGTTTAAACGCCAAGATCAAAGCACGGTTTACGAAATTGCCGAATTTATCGATGAGTTCTGTGTTTACCTTATTCTCAAATTCTTCCACTGAAAAATCAGAATCATGTTCTTCAGGCAAGTTGTAGAGGACACCAAATCTGATGAATTCCGGGTCGTACTTTTCTAGCATTTCTGGCATTGAAATGCCTGTCCCTCGGCTTTTAGAGAATTTCTCTCCGCGGAAATTCAGGTATTCGTTTGCTGCAACAAAGTAAGGTAATTGCAATTTGCCATGCGACAGAAGCATTCCAGGCCAGATGATTGAATGGAACGCTATATTGTCCTTGCCCATGAAATAAAAATGCCTTATTTGCTTATCCTCCCAGAGACTCATTGCCTTCTCAACGCTTCCCACTACCGTTGCGACTCCGGTGATATACCCAATCAGAGCCTCGAACCAAACATAAACCTTCTTGTCTTCGTACCCCTTGAATGGAACGTCAACCCCCCATCCGAGGTCCCTTGTGATGGGCCTATCCTTTAGACCCTCTTCGATGAAATTTCTCGAATAGCGCAGAACATTCTGTCTCCAGTAGTCCTTGGACTGAATGTACGCCAGGAGACTCTCCTGAAGATTTGAAAGCCTGAAGAACAGGTGCTTTGTTTTTCTGAATTCAGGAGTTGTAAGATCGAATATGCAAACCGGATCTATTAATTCAGAAGGTTCAAGGGTGGATCCACAGTTTTCACACTGGTCCCCTGTTGCAGATTCATATCCGCAGTGCGGACACTTCCCCTTAATGTACCTGTCTGCGAGAAATATGTTCTCTTTCACACAGAAAGGTTGGACCATCTCCGATTCGTAAATGAACCCCTCTTCCATCAGTTTCTTGAGGAAGTCGGAGACTATCTCTCTGTGAAGATTGGAGGACGTTTCGATGTATGCGTCAAATTCGATGTCCATCTTCCTGAATATTTCTGAATTGATACCGTGAAACTTCGACGCAATTTCCTGAGGGGGAATTCCTTCCCTGATAGACTTTATAGTTATGGGAGTACCGTGTTCATCACTCCCCGAGGCTGCAATCACTTCGTATCCCCTTAACTTCACGAATCTCCTGAAAGTGTCATATGGAATATATGCTCCCGCCAGCTGCCCAAGATGAAGAGCCCCGTTCGCATACGGCAGGGCTACAAACACGAATACCTTGTCCTTCACCTTCTCGGATTAATAAAAACTATATTAAGGCTACAGCCACTTGAAGGCAATAAAATTAAAAAAATGAAAAAATTAATGGGTCTTTAGTCCAAGCTTGCTTGTGCTTTTCCTGTACCCAGTTGCATATGCCGCATATAGATAGCTTATCGCCGCTATTACCGCAGTTGTGAGTGCTAGGTAGAGGAACATCCTCGATCCACCAACCAAGACAACTACAGCATAGATCATTGCCAATCCAGCTCCTAGATAAACAAATGGTACAGTTCTTATGACCTTATTTACCGAATTTGACAGCAGGAGATAAGATATTAGAGAGTATGCAAGAAATGCAAAGGACGTGTATAGGACTGCATTCAGAATTCCGTGTGCTATCTGGAAGACATAGACGACAAAGAGAAGCGAAGCAAGCAATCCAAAGAGACCGGACACCAGTCTGAATCCTTTTTTCTCCATTTCTACATCACCGAATCTATTTCAGCATCCAAACCCTTTGCCCCTTTAAGGGCGATGCCCTTATTTGAGCTAAGGAAGTATGGAGAGTTAACGCCGGTCAGAACAACCAGCACCTTGAATTCGCCATTTAAGTTTGGATCAACAGATGCCCCCCAAACTATTCTGGCCATCGGGTTGACCTTTTCCTGAACTATTCTTACTGCGGTCTCAGCCTGCGAGACCGTCATGTCTTCCCCTCCAACGATCCTCACAAGGGCTCCCTTGGAAGTAGAAATATCTGCCTCAATCAAGGGTGAAGTGATCGCCTCAGTCACTGCCTCTTCAACGTTAGCCTTTCCTCCTGTACTCTCGCCTATTCCTATCATTGCTACCCCTCCCTCCTTCATTACTGTTTGAATGTCGGAGTAGTCAAGGTTGACCAGTCCCGGCTTTGTGATAATTTCTGTCAATCCTTTAAGAGATTCCATGAGTATCTCGTCAGCCACCTTAAAGGCCTGATCCAGAGGCAGCCTGGGAACAAGTTCCAGAAGCTTGTCGTTTGGAATCACGATCGTCGTGTCAGATATCTTTCTAAGTTTGTCAATGCCATAGAGGGCGTTGTCCATCCTTACCTTCCCCTCTGCGGAGAAAGGAAGAGTAACGATGCTTATGACGAGTGACTTCTGATGCTTTGCAACCTCTGCCACGATGGGTGAAACTCCTGTTCCAGTCCCTCCGCCCATCCCGGAAGTTACGAAGACTATTTCTGCATTGTTGAGTGTTGAGGATATCTCATCATAATCCTCTCTTGCAGCCTCCTCTCCCACCTGTGGAATCGCGCCCGCTCCAAGTCCCCTAGTGGTCCGCTTCCCCACAAGAATCTTTCTATTCGCCTGCACTGTCAGAAGGTGAGGCGCATCCGTATTCATCGCAATAAGGTCTGCACCGAATATTCCCGATTTTGCACATCTGCTGATCGTGTTTGTCCCGGCACCTCCGCATCCGACAATTTTTATATTGACTTTCATAGACTCGACTATTTTCGCAAGCTCCTCATCGTCAGGGGAGACGTAGTTTTGTTTATTTTGGGTGAAATTATTGTCTACCATAATCATACGTATGTCAGACGACCTATTTATACTTTACTTATTTCCAACCGTATTCAGCGCTTTTCGAGGTCGTCTGACCCATAGAAGAGTTTCTGAGTGAAATTGTATATATCTTCCATCCCCTCCCCTGATTCTGACGAAAGGAAAGTGTTTTCTCCCAGCAGGTCAAGTGTTTCGGTACCCCTTAACAGTTCTTCAGAAAGTTGAACGTTGAGTGTTGCAGAATGTGCCCTCAGGTCTTCCGCCAGTTCTCCCTTGTTTCGATCCCATTTCATTATTCTGCCCTTTTCGCCCGGCTCAAGTAGATCGGTCTTTGACACAACACCCATGAACGGGATAGAGAACCGTGTCATAACTCCCAGCGCCAGGAACCTCAAGGATATGTATGAATCTGGTTTCTTCATCAGGATGGAATCGAAGAGATAAATCAAGGCATTTGAATCTTCACCGAGTGCCCTAACCAGCTGGGATGATGATTCCCTGAAGGCGAAAAGTTCGAGTTGGCCTGGAGTGTCAACAAGAACGTAGTCTGAATCGTAAGAATCAATCAGCTCTTTAACCCTCTCCACCTCCTGGATCATCAAGTCTGCCGCAACCACTTGCGCCCCGTTCGGTCCCAGATTATATTCCTGCATAACGCTTTCCAGGGAGATGTTTTCCCGAATGTCCACGTCAGGTGTGTAGGGGAGGAATTCGGCACCGGGATCAAGGTTTAAGGTGATCGCATCGTAGCTCATATTTTCCATCCACTCCCTGTACGATTTCACCAGCGTTGATTTCCCCGCCCCTGCCGTTCCCACGAAATAGATTCTAGGTATCATCAAAATCCTCCAGCGTTTTGAAGTTGTTGTCACGTGCGCTGAATATAGAATTAACCGATTCCCTCATTATCCTTATCCTTTGTTTAATATAGTTGCTGACCTCAAAATCATTTGTGATGCTGTAGCTCTTTTCAAGGTACTTCGTGATATTCCCCCTGTGCACCGTTCCTATAAGTGGAGTCCCGCATTTCCTGCATTTCCCGTTAATTGGAAGCCGCCTATAGATCTGATTGCAGGTTGTGCACCTGAAGGTCTGTGACCCGTATTTGTTCAGGTTTCCCATGATGTCAGGGATGAAGTGGTACTTCAGAATCCTTTCTGCCATGTCCGAAGCGTCGACAGCAACTATTTTTCTTGCAAGACCGAGCTGTTTGTCAAGTTTAAGTTCCATGCTTTCTATGTTCTTATAACTGGAGCTGAGCGTCCCGGAATTTATGGAAGGAGTATCGTCAGTGAAGGAACATCTTGGGAACTGTTCTCCAGCTCTGACTTTCATGCCTGCGGTCACTACCAGTTTCATTATCTCCGATGGGTCGGCAAACTTAAGCGTTTTTTCAAGAAGTTCCAGGGGGTATTCACCTGTTATATCAAGGTTCAATGCCTCTTTATCTATCTCTGACGGATTTATTCTCAGCGACAAGACAAGTGGTGCGTCCATAAGGCTCCCTCTGGAATTGGGTAAGTAGTCTCTGGAGAAATTCAGGAGACCGTCCAGCAGAAGCATTATGGAGTCCTCATCGCCGTCGCAGTTCCTCCTTTTTGCAGCGTGAAAAAAGGGATGAGCGTAACAAACATCTCCTTCCGTGTAACCGATGATCCTTCCAAGGATCCCCCCAGAGGTGTGCGGTGCCAGTCCAATTATCATTTCTCCAATAAGATCTTCCTTGCTCCTTGCATTATAGTGCGGTTCCATCCTGTAGAAGCTCTTCAAAAGATGATCGATGAAATTGGAAACCTTCAGGAGATAATCTCCAGCCCTGACGCTCGGAACGATATCCTGAGGGAAGAGTTCTATTATCTGTTCGTTCCTTCTCAGTTCTTCCCCCATGTAATCCCTTTCGTAGCCGAGAATCCTGGCTTTCTCCGGTGTCAGGCCTATTTCATCAAGCCTTGCGTGGGTGAGCGGGACATCGCTCATATCGAATCTGCAGGTACCATCTTTGAATGGATAGACGGAATAATTGGCCCTCAGGATCCCCTTTTCAATAGGTTCGGGAGTTTTATGGCTAGAAATGAGACCTTTGACCCCATTCAGCTTATCCGGAATCCTGATATCCAGTTCGCCTGCTTTCTTCCTCAAAATGTCAGATATGTTGACATCAAATTCTCTTGTTTTATCTGTTGGCGATGTGTGGGACCCACAACTAGGGCACTCATTTTCGTATGAACTGGTCCCGCAGTCAGGGCATTGCCGAACCTGCATTTCCGAACCTTTCAGATCTTCGTATTGGTTCAGGTCCCTCCTGTTCTTCTGTATTTCACCGATAGGGAAGAGCACGTGGACAGGCGGCGTCATCCTCCTCTCTTCAGCCTTTTCAGGCCTTCCCATCCTTGCTCCTATTCTTGTTAACCCTTTTGGGTAGATGGGGAATCCAGCTGCATCAGATACTGCCTTCATTACATCGTTCCCCTTTATCTTCCTCTTGGACACAAGCCTCTCTCCCTGAACCTCGAGTCCGAGGGGTGCGATAAGACTCCTGTACGTTCTTATTTTTATCGAGTCAGTAACCTCGAACTGACAGAGAATGTCAGAGAGAAATTTTCTGGCGAATTCTGAGTCAGGAATCTCGACTGTGTCATCCCTTATAACCCCGCTTCGTTCCAGCATTTCGGAAAATGCCTGAACATTCTCGACGCTCACATCGTGCCAGAGGTATGTATAAGCAGGATGGAGGGGTGCCTTGTATCTGAGTGAAAAGTCTAAAGCCTCTTGTTCCGTCTTCACATCTGGGGCAAATCCAAGTTTGCTTGAACAGACTTTCCTCCACCATTCATCCGTGAAAGCACCAGGGAAAAGGACCTTATTATTCTCAATGAACTCTCCAAAGGAGATCATAATTTCACCAAGGTCCACAATCTGCTTTATTTTACCCTTATTTTCTTCGAACATTCTTTCGTTCCTCAGGACTAAGAGGCTTCCAGACTCCAGGAGGACAGCTGGTCCCTCGAGATTAGCGTTTGCTACTACGGCTGCTGCCTTTCCAGGTCTCTCCAACTTTATCTGCGTTCCAAGAGCTATGAAGTCATCCAGTACTTTCATCGTTACGGGATTGATCGCAACTGCCGCCAGACCAGTATTTCGGGACCTTCCATACCTTAGCCTAAAGCCCCCTTTCCGGGATGGATACGACAGGGCAGGTCTGCCTGCAACCATCTCCTTCAGATAGTTTGAATTAGGGTAGATGTCCTTCTCCTCAACTTTCTCCCTCGAGAATGACCACCCTTCAAGACCGAATGTGCTCACGTATTTTTTGAGTTTGGATGCCTTTAGTATAAGACCTTCCGCAATTACAAGTGCCATCCCCCCTCTCAGCCTGTTCGTTTCAATATCAGGGAGGTCTCTGTGCCCTGCAACTTCTGCCTTTTCAGTTCCTTCCCCGGTTATGCACACAGGAGAACCCCTGACTGCCATCTCAATCTCCTCTGCTGTAGGTACATATTGAAGGTGTTGCACTCTAGCATAAAGCGGGATCTCTTCCTTGCACCTTTCTATTTCATTTTTTGTGGGTATGTATTTCCCTATTCCGAATTTTCTCCTGAGTATGTCAGCAGTAAAGACGCTCAGTGCCTGGGCAGTGCCCCCGGCGCTTCTTATTGGCCCTGAATAGTAGATTGCGAGGTAGTTGCCGCTGTCCCTCTGCTTAATCCTCACCCCTGTTATGCCTTCCAGTGGTGCGACAAGTATTCCCTCTGTCAGAATCGCAAGTGCAACCCTTATACCTTTTTCTATCCTCTCTTCTTCGGTCCCATCAAAATTTTCTGAAACCGAGATAGCCGCCTCAATTGCTACCCTTTCTCTATCATATGACATCGACAACTTTCTTATGATTTCCGATGCCTCAATTCCAGTGAGTGCCTGAACCCTACCTGCAAGATCCTCTGCCTGAGGTATTTCAACGGTTGTTTCACAGTCTCTTCCAAGAGCCCTGGCCCTCTCTGCAATATCGTATTGAAAGTTAGAAAGATTCTTCAAATCCTGAAAATATCTCTCGAGTTCATCCCTCATTCAATGACTAATCTGAACGTAGAATATAAAATTTCAAAAGTCTTCCAGTTTGGATGTGATGGAGTAAATTGTTTTCCATGACCGTCTCACGTGTGGAGGCATCCTTCCATTTTTCATGAAGTAGTTTCTAAGGAATGTTACCGTTCTCGTATCAGAAGGATAACCGGAACCAAAGTCTCCCAGTTCCTCCTTAATTTTAGAAATTTCCCTCTCTCTCAAGACTTTTGCAACTATCGATGCCGCAGAGACCAGAGGAAAATCGATATCCGCCTTGTGCCTTGAAATGATCTTCTTATTCCCGCTGAGCTCTGTCAGAAGTCTGGAAAATCTCTCCTCGTTTACGTCCGGGCAATCAACTATGTACTCATTTTCTTGCTTTATCATGCTTGAGATTGTCACTGCTTCAAGCAGGTTGAGTTGTTTCTTGTAGGTGGCCCTGTCTATTTCCTCCTCTCGAACTATGACATATTCTACCGACTTTGCAATATTCATTATTTGCTCCAGCAGAAACTCCCTTTTCGATTCGCTAAGCATTTTAGAATCCTTTACTCCAATCTTCTTGAAGGAATCTGAATCACCGCAGACTATAGCAACTACCATGGGGCCTATTACGGGACCCCTTCCGGCCTCGTCGCACCCGCAGATCATGCGGTGGGATACACCTCCATCCCCATTACTTTAATTGTTCTACCATTATGAACGATCATTTCATGCCCCCAGTTCGATGGAATTTTCCAAAGATATTCCTGTCTGTCCATTGAATTCTTGATCGCTGAAGAAGTACAATTTTCCAAATGAAGTGTCAACCAGATAGTTGTTCTTTATCCCCCTCTCCAGATAGATCACTTTTGCAACCGTTGGACCGCCAATCAAGACCTTGGAAGGGTGGATTGCGTACGTCTTTCCATCCTTCTCATAAATGTTATAGCCAAGGATTCTTGCAGTAGCAGTGTTTTTCGGATGATTCAGAATCTCCTCCTTCTTACCATCTTCGATAATTCTTCCCTCATGAAGAATTGCAATGGTGTCCCCAAGTATCTCTGCATCTGCCAGATCATGCGTGACATAGATTATCGATACGTCGAACTTCCTTGGTATGTCCTTTATGTACCATCTCAGGCTGTTCCTTAAAAAGGAATCCAGTGAGGAAAGTGGTTCATCCATCAGGACAAGGTCTGGACCGGTTACAAGAGTTCTTGCAAGGGACACCAACTGTTTTTCTCCCCCGCTCAGTTGCGATGGAAATTTACTGAGATGTTCCGCGATTCCAAATGACCTTGCAATATCGTTGACCTTCCTGTTTATTTCCTTCAGGTCTAAATTCCTTACTCTAAGTCCATATGCTATATTTTCCGCAACATTCATCGAATAAAAGAGACCAAGGTCCTGGAACAGGAACCCAATGTTTCTCCTGTTCACGTCGAGGTCCGTTATTTCCATTCCTTTCTTTAAGATTTTTCCGGCATCAGGCTTTATTATTCCCGCGATAGTGTTCAGTATACTTGTCTTTCCACTCCCTGACGCGCCAAGAATTATCTTTATTTCCTTATCCCTCAGTGAGAAAGTCACATCCTTTAAGATGTCTACGCCTCCAATCTTCTTGCAGATTCCCTGAACATTAAGCTTGTCCAACCGAACCACTTTTTCCCATTCTGTTGATGATATAGGAGGAAATAAATATTACAATCAGGAAGATTTCAGTCAGGCCGTATGTGTCTTTAAGATCCCGAAGAAGGAGAAGGCGATAGATGCCTACTGTTATCGTTTCTGTTGATGGAGAATAAACGGTCACAATTGACGAAAACTCACCCATGACAGTTATGAACATCAATGAAAGTATCGTAGTGATCTCCCACTTGACCCTTGGAAGTTGTATCCTGAAGAACGAGGAAAGGGGAGAATCACCAAGAGTCCTCGAGGAGCCGGTCTCTGAATTCGGGATCGTGTCTACTGCCTGGGTCAGCATCCTTATGTTCAACGGAATCAAGATTACCGTGAATATGAGTATTATCAGTATAGCCGTCGGTACGTGCCCTCCGTAGACCAGGAAGTAGGAAAGTGCCAAAGTCACCGGAGAAAAAATCAGGGGGATTAATATGAGAAACTGGTTTCTCGTAGAAGGCCTATAAACTGTGATTATGATAGAGAGCATGAATGCTACGAAGGTGCTGACGAAGGAAAAGATAAGGGTGTTTCCAAGCAACGATGAAAATGGAAGTTGAAGTCTCCTGACAATCTCAGGTAAGTTGATCATCCAGATTGGGTACTTCAAGAATACCGCAAAAAGAGGTGTCAGGACGAAGGCGAGGAATAATAAAAGGCCTGTAAGGGCGAAACTACTATATCTCTTCAATGGGAGAGGGAGTCCGGAATCATTTCTCCTGGAATTCCCCCTAATTGAAAGATAGATGTAGAGTGGAACCATAAGAATCAGCACCTGCAATATGCCAGGTAGAGACGCATTTGAAAATGGAAACTGTGTGAAGGTAGGAACTATGTTCTTGAACTCGTAGATGATCACTTCCATTGTGGAATAGGATGGACCTCCGATTATGAGCGGGAGGCTGAAACCCTCAAAAGATAGGATGAACGTCAGTATTCCGCCGAGAAGCCCTCCCCTCAGCGAATTCCTGAAATAGAATTTCCAGAGTACCTGGGAGTCGCCCGCCCCAAGAACTCTCGCCGAATATATTTCACCGAGGTTGGTGCTCGTTCCAGTTGAATAGGCGAGAACGGCTATCATGGGCGAATTATAGACTACATTTCCATAAATTATCTCCCATAGCCTGGATGAGTAACCGAAAATGGAAATTATCCCAAGGCCCATTATGATTCCGGGCATGACGTAAGTTATGAGCAGGAGTGACAAAATTATACTCTTAAATTTCCCATCGTAAAGAATAAGGAGCATCCCGAAGAAGAGTCCAATACCAAGTGAAAGGACAGTAGAAATGCTTCCCTGCAGAAATGACTGTTCTACCGAAGCCGCGAGAATCTTGAGGAAAAGAGGAGAGAGGGAGGCATGAAGGGAGTAGAAGAAGAGGAGGATGAGAGGAACCAAGACTACGACAACAACGTAAGCGGCGACGTAAAGCAGAGGGAGGGATATCTTACGACTCAATTGAACTCCACTCTAGGAGCCAGTTCGAAAGATTATTTGCAGCAGTGCTCATGTTCAGGTAGGAATTCAGCGGGATTATAGTGGATACGGGTGGGTTGAGTGAGTACTGAGGTGGTAAAGGCAGACCGTTGTATGCAGGATACATCCATTCATTCAGCGGAATCAGTTCCTGCACATTCTTCCCGATGAGCCAGTTTATGAACTTTTCAGCCAGATCCTTATTTTTTGAAGAATTTAGAATTCCCGCACCCAGCACCTCGAGCCACGCATAAGCCTTCCCCTTATAATGGAAGGGGGTAGTTCCTATAGCCGAATAATTGAAGAAGGCGTTGTATGATGGATCTGTTGCATATGAAAAGAACATCTGTCTACTGCCACTCTCGAAGAGTGAGAAACCGGAGTCCCAGTCCTGGGTCACGTCTATACCCTTTGAATCGTTCCAGAAGGATGTCCAGCTCTGATTCAGAACCCCCCTGTAGAACGCAATCTGTCCGAGGAGGAAGTCCTCTCCGTTTATACTGGAAGTTGGGTTTTCGACTATATACTGCTTTGATATGCTGGAATTTGCAAGATCTGCAAACGACAGGTTTTCCAGTACAGACTTACTGATGGGACCCGACAGGTTGTAGTCAGTGGTCAGAGGCGAAAATTCATACGGAATCACAGTCCCTGAACTCTGCAGGAAGTCGTATAGGGTTTTGTTAAGGTGTGTTTCATTGCTGACATTGAAATGATAGAATAGTCCACTATTTGCAGCAAGATAGGAATCTATATTGTTGAGCCCGATGACGATGTCATACCCGGACCCTCTCGACTGAAGAACCTGTTCGTACAGGTCTCCCGACCCGTATTCCAGCTTTATCTTTACATGGTACCAATGTTCAAAATTGTTAATTATGAATTCCATGGTTTGGTTTGGATTGGCACCGTACTGAAAAAAGGACCCATATGTAAGTATATTCAGCGTTGGCTCTTGGGATGGTGCAATGCTTGGATATACAAAATAGACCATCGCAGCTGCCACAATCACTATTCCAACCACTATAAACACGGTATAGCTTGTTTTTCTCTTTACCACATCTTGATACATCTCTCCCTCCGCCAGTATTATCTGGGTCAGGTTCGAAGGGTCGATCATTCTCGATCCTCTCAGCCCGCTCTTGCGAGCTCCCCTGTGTTTCTTTATTAAAGCTCAATATAAAATGGTTTTCACTTGGTTCACGTACGTCCAGTGTAATTAAGAGACCCGTTCCCGACTGAGATTGGATAATATTTTATCATTACATTCATTACTCTTCTATGTTTCTATCGAAACTCGAAGAAGCAAAAATGGGGTATACTTATGATGACGTTCTTCTCATTCCAGGACCCAGCAGGGTAGAGCCGGTTGGAGTAAATGTGGAAACTGTGCTCACCAGGAATATAAAGCTGAATATTCCAATTGTTTCATCACCAATGGATACCGTTTCTGGGGCAGAAATGGCAATTGCTCTTGCAAGGTTGGGGGGGATCGGGATCATCCACAGAAACAATAAGAGGGAGGCCCAGGCAGATATGATCAGGAGAGTCAAAAGGGAAGAGTCCCTGATCATAAGGGACCTTTACACTGTCGGCCCTGAAACGACCGTACAGGAGGCTATCAGCTTGATGTCCGAGAAGAGGATCGCTGGATTGCCCGTCGTTCTCAACAACAAACTTGTGGGTATACTGACAAACAGGGATGTTAGATTTCTCAAAGGAAGCTCTAGGAAAGTCGAGGATGTGATGACCAAGGATGTGATGACAGGGAATGAGGGCCTTTCGATGGAACAGGCGCTCGCCATAATGAATGAAAAGAAGATAGAGAAACTCCCGCTGGTAGATGGATCAGGGAATCTTGTAGGTCTCATCACGGCCAAGGACATAATGAAAAGAGAACTATATCCACAGGCAGCAAGGGATGAGGAAGGGAAATTACTGGTGGGAGGAGCCGTTGGTGCATTCGACCTTGAAAGGGCAAAGATGCTAGAGCGAGCAGGGGCCGACGTGATCGTTGTAGATAGCGCTCATGGTCATAATCTCAACCTCATAGATTCAGTCAGGAAGATGAGGAAGAGTATTGATATAGACATAATTGCTGGAAATATCGCAACTGCAGAGGCAGCTGCAGATCTTATTTCTGCTGAGGTAGATGGTTTGCGAACCGGTATAGGGCCAGGCTCAATATGCACAACTAGAATTGTGGCCGGAATCGGGGTCCCGCAACTGACCGCCGTGGCACAGACAGCCGAGGTTGCAGAAAAGCACGGAATCCCGGTCATAGCAGACGGGGGCATTCGATATTCGGGAGACATCGTGAAGGCAATTGCCGCAGGAGCAAGCAGTGTGATGCTCGGCTCACTCCTGGCAGGTACTGACGAAGCACCCGGAGTTGAAATCAACATCTCTGGAAGGCGTTACAAGACTTACAGGGGGATGGGATCTCTTGGAGCAGTCATGAGCGGGGACAATGATCGGTACGGCAAGCTTGGCTCGAGCAAGTTCGTGCCGGAGGGAGTAGAGGGCGCAGTACCCTATAAGGGAAAAGTGGCTGACACAGTATTTCAGCTGATAGGCGGACTTAAATCAGGGATGGGATATACAGGTTCTCCAACGATTCAGAAGTTGAGGGAAAATGGTAAATTTGTACTGGTCACGACTGCTGGAATCAGCGAAAGTCACCCTCACAACGTGATGCTGCTGAGCGAACCCCCAAACTACTCGAACAGGACATTCTGAGTTGGTGCGAGATCTGAAAGGGGCAAAAGGAAGCCGCGAACGACAAGTTCAAAGGTATTTCGTGTGGCGCAGTATCTAATGAAAAAGTGAAGGTATTATTTTTTTCTCACATTGAAAGCGCTCAGATTTCATGGAAGGCGTACCTCTAAAGTACGGCCTATGCTGGGTCGTCATTGGAATTAATGTGATAATTCCCTTTATAAAAACGTCAGGAGTTTGAGGGAAGCAATAAAACTCCGATCTTTAGAGAGGAGATACATGGACTTCCCTCAACCGAGAGAGTTATTAATGACAATAATATATATTAATAAATAATGTTCAGAACCATTAAACTAAAACTCCCATATGACAGATCAGTCATCGAGACAGCCAGACAATTCAGGGAAGCATCTCAGATAGTTCTGGACTATGGTTTTGAGAACAAGGTATTCAAT
>Ga0078972_1011566_pt1 | contig 15721 bp, 14 predicted proteins | sample YelNatPaOPGAMG01_FD_67568 | JGI IMG/M metagenome (GOLD analysis project Ga0078972, IMG submission 67568) | Hot spring thermophilic microbial communities from Obsidian Pool, Yellowstone National Park, USA - OP-RAMG-01 (SPADES assembly) (version 2) | ecosystem: Environmental > Aquatic > Thermal... | reverse complement strand
GTGGCCAGACGCTGCTCCCAGAGTTCGCGCCACCGCTCGCCGACGGCCGTCGCGTTCGGCGGCTGGCACTGCCAGTGCAGCATGCACGCACTCCAGTGAAGGAGGTCTGTGGCAAGCAGGCAGCCGCCCTTGTAGTGCACGTCGTCGGCGTAGCGGTCGTCGGTGCTCATGAGGGTGATGATCGCCTTCAGCGCTGGCGGACGACGAGCCGCCATCTGCAGACTGTTGAACCCTCCCCAGGAGATCCCCGTCATGCCGACGTTGCCGTTGCACCACGGCTGCGCCGCGATCCAGGCGATGACCTCGTAAAGGTCGTCCTGTTCCTGGGCAGCGTACTCGTCCTCCAAGGTGCCGTCGGACTCGCCACTGCCGCGCAGATCCACGCGGACACAAGCGTAGCCGTGGGCCGCCCAGTACGGGTGCACGAGAACATCACGGGCGACTGTGCCGTCGCTCAAGCGATAAGGGAGCGCCTCCAGAATGGCGGGCACCGGCTTGACCTCAGCGTCCGCCGGCAACCACATCCGCGCCGCTAGGCGCAGACCGCCGGGTAGCGGAATCCACACGTAGTCAATCTGGCGAACTTCACCCATTAGGCCCCGGAGGCAGTCGAGCTACTTCTCATCATTCATTCATGATGGTGGGCGGGGACTCCTTCCTCGAGTCCCGCGCTACATCTTACAACGGGACCGATGGGCGACCTCCCACGGCAACCTACGAAGAAACCGATGGGCGACCTCCCACGGCAACCTACGACGAGGCCGATGGGCGACCTGCCCGGGAAGCCTGCCAGTCGTCGCGAAGAAGGGCGAACTTGAGCAGGTCTCCGCCGTAGTGATGAGCTACTCCCTCGCTGCGCATACCGAGCTTGCGCAATACGGCGAGCGAGGCGGCGTTGGCCGGATACGCTACGGCCACGACGCGGGAGAGGCCGAGCTCCGTGAAGCCATAGTCGAGCACGGCCGCCGCCGCCTCGCTCGCATAGCCCTTGCCCCACGCAGCCGGTGAGAACAGATAGGTCAGCTCGACCTCTCGGCCGCCCTCCAAGAGCTGGAGACCCGCTTCGCCAATGAGGTCGTCGGCGCCGCGGCGCGTCACCGCCCAGGCCGCGAAACCGTGCCGCTGCTCGTCGCGCATGATCCGTTCCAAGGCATCGCGTGTCTCGTCCGGGGTGAGTGGCACGCCAATGCCCACGTAGCGCATGACGCGCGGATCGCCGTACAGCATGCTCAGTGCGGCGACGTCGTCGGGCACGAAGGAACGAATCAGCAGTCGTGCCGTCAACAGAGGTAGACCGCTCACCGTCCTCGTTCCTGCATCAAGCCTTGCGACGCCGGTCGATGACGCGCACTGCCTTGCCCTCGCTGCGTGCAATGGTGCGCGGTTCTTTCAAGCGGACCTTCACTTGGATGTTCAGCACGCTGTAGAGGCGCTGCTGCACCATGCGCTCGAACTTCTCCAGCTGACCCATCGTCTCGCCGAAGATGTCCTCACCGACCTCGATCCACACCTCGACCACATCGAGGTACCCCTGGCGATCGACGACGATCTGGTAGTGCGGCTCGATCTCGGGGATGCTCATGAGCACCTCCTCGATCTGGCTGGGGAACACGTTCACGCCGCGGATGATGAGCATATCGTCGGTGCGCCCGACGGGCTTGCTCATGCGCGCGAACGTGCGTCCGCAGGCGCACGGCTCGTAGCTCAGGCTACAGAGGTCGCGCGTGCGATAGCGAATGAGCGGTTGAGCGCGCCGAGTGAGCGTGGTCACGACGAGCTCGCCAACCTCGCCCTCCGGCACGTTCGCCAGCGTGTGCGGGTCGATGATCTCCACCAGGTAGTGGTCCTCATTGACGTGCATGCCATCCTTGCAGAGACATTCGAAGGCGACGCCGGGCCCGCCCATCTCGGAGAGCCCGTAGATGTCGAGGGCATCCAGGCCAAGGGCCTGCTCAATCTGCTGGCGCACTTCGTTCGTCCACGGCTCGGCGCCGAAGAAACCGACCCGCAACGGCAGATCCGCGGGCGCGTAGCCGTGGTCGCGGGCGGCTTCGGCCAAATGGAGCGCGTACGAGGGAGTGCAGGCCAGGGCCGTCGCGCCGAAGTCGCGCATCAGTTTGAGCTGGCGTTCAGTGTTGCCGCCTGAGATGGGCAGCACCGTGCAGCCCAAACGCTCGCCGCCGAAGTGCAAGCCGAGGCCGCCGGTGAACAGGCCGTAGCCATACGCATTCTGCAGCAGATCGCCAGGGCCAATGCCCCCTGCGGCCAGCGTGCGCGCGATCAGATCGCCCCAGAGCTCGAGGTCGCCCCGCGAGTAGCCCACGACCGTCGGGTTGCCGGTCGTGCCTGAGGAAGCATGCACGCGCACCACCTCCGTCCGCGGCAGGGCGAACAAGCCAAACGGGTAGTGATCGCGCAAGTCGCCCTTGGTGGTGAAGGGCAAGTCCTGGACGTCGCCGTGACAGCGCACCGCATCGGGCCGAATCCCCGCCTCATCAAGCTTGCGGCGATAGAACGGCACGTTGTCGTAGGCGAGCTGCAAGGTCGCGCGCAAGCGCGCCATTTGCAGCTCGCCCAACTCCCCCGTAGACAGAGTCTCAGCTTCGCGCTGCCAGTGCTGCCCGCCGACTTTGTCGGCAACGAGGCGGCCAGCTCCCGCGCCGGTGCCGGTCGTCACACTCACAGTTTGCGCACCTCCTCGTCGGACAGCAGTCTGACCCGGCCCTTGAGCAACTCGACAGCCCGGTCGATGTCGCGCAGGGCGAAACAGATGTTTTGCAGGCTAATTGAGTACATGTAGTCGACGCTGATCTCCTGTTCGGCGAGCACATCGAGCACGCGCGCCAGTCCGCCGGGCTCGTCGGGCACAGCGACGCAGACCACCTCGGTCAGGTGCGTCGTAAAGCCCTCCTTGTTGAGCAGGTCGCGAGCCTTCTCCGGCTCGGGCACGATCAAGCGCAAGATGCCGTACTCAGCCGCCTCGGTCGTCGAGAAGCCACGAATGTTGATCCCCGCTTTGCCCAGGATGTCAGTCACCTCGGCCAAGCGCCCACTGCGATTCTCAAGAAACACAGTCAGTTGCGTAACCTTCACTCCCAGACCTCCTCCGCCGTGACGGCGTCGCGCCTGACGGCGTCACGCCCTAGATCGAACGCGCGTCGATTGATCTGCAGGATACGCTCCGGCAGAATTCTCTCAAGGGCAACGTGCCACGCCTCCTCGCTCAACGGCAAAACCGTGCTCGCGGCACCGAGTAACGCCACGTTAGCCGCGCGCAACGTGCCCGCCTGGCGGGCAAGCTCCTCGGCGTCGACCAACAGCACGTGCAGGCCGCGAGCGAGCGCTGCCGCGTGCAGATCGTCGGGATAGGTCCGTTCGCCGCGCAGCACCACTCCAGGCGCAAGGCGCGTTGTGGCGCTCACGACTGCCCCGTCCCGACGCAGGAGATCGAGGGCACGCCGACCTTCGAGCAACTCGGTGGCGATCACAACATCGGCGCGCGGCCCAATCGGCGAGAAGATCTGCCGCCCGAAGCGCACGCTGGCAAGCACGCTGCCACCGCGCTGGGCCATGCCCTTCACCTCGCTGGCCTTAACCGCGTACCCTTCAGCGAGAGCCGCGTTGGCCAGGAGCACACTGGCCAACAGGATCCCCTGGCCGCCCACGCCGACCAACGCGACCGTGGTGCTGGCGCTCACGAGGCGTCTCCGGAGTGCCGCTCCTCGCCACTCACGACCTCAGCTACCTTGAGCGCCCCCCGCTTGCACACCGCCACGCAGACACCGCAGCCGGTGCACTCATCGGTGATGCGCACGCTGTGGGAGTCGACCGCCAGAGCCGGACAACCGAGATCGAGGCACAGCCCGCACAAGGTACAGCGCTCAGCATCGACGACGACTCTCACGCCGCTCGGTTTGGCCTGCAGCACGCACGGCGCCCGGGCCACAAGGACACCGAGCCCCGGCGCGGCCAGCTCATCCTTGAGGGCTGCCTCAACCGCAGCCGTGTCGAACGCGTCGACGGTCTGGCAGCGCACACCGATGCCGGCACAAAGCCGCTCGATATCGAGGTCGGGTCCCTGGCTGCGGTCGAGGTGCACGCCCGTGCCCGGATGACCTTGGTGACCGGTCATCGCCGTGGTGCGGTTATCCAGGACGATCACCAAGCCGTCACTCTCGTTGTAACGCGCGTCGATCAGGGCACTCACGCCAGAGTGGAAGAAAGTCGAGTCGCCGATCACGGCCACGGCAGCCTTGCGTCCGAGAGCCGCGTTCATGCCCGCCATCATCCCGACACTGGCACCCATGTTGAGACAGGTATCGAGCGCCAGGAGCGGCTCCAGAGCGCCCAGCGTGTAGCAGCCGATGTCGCCCATAGCGACAACCTTGCGCTTGCGCAACATGGCGAACACTGCCCGATGCGGGCAGCCGGCACAGAGCACGGGTGGGCGCACCGGCAGGTCGGCGGCCGGTGCGGGCGTCTGCGCCTTGAGCTGCGGTAAGGGAACCGGCCGCCGCCGTTGCCGGTGCGCCGTCGGCGCGTCAAAGACCGCGGCGAGGGCCTCGTGAACGATCTCTTGGTTGAGTTCCCCATCGGCAGGGATGAACTCCTTGCCGATCACAGGAACGCCCAGAGCACGCACTTGCTCCTCGAGGAAGGGATCGAGCTCCTCCACGACGGCAACCTTGCTCACCGAGGCGTAGAGGGCGGCGACTTTCTCCTGCGGCAAGGGGAACGACATGCCCAGCTTGAGGAACCACGCTTTGGGAAAGGCCTCGCGGGCGTACTGGTAGGCCACGCCGGAGGTAATGATGCCGTAGTCGGCGGTACCGGCTTCGATGAAGTTGAGCGGGGTGGTCTCCGCGCGCGCGCGCAACCGGCTGAGGCGCTCCAGGGCGCGCCGGTTGCGCGCGCGCGCGTAGCCGGGCACCATCACGTACTTGGCGATGTCGCGCTGGAAATCACGCTGCGGCACAGCGATCGGCGGCCGCTCGAGCACCGTTCCCCGCGCGTGCGCGACCCGCGTCGTGGTGCGCAGAACGACTGGCGTGTCGAACTCCTCCGAGAGCGCCAACGCCTCGGCCAAGAAGTCGTACGCCTCTTGACTGTCGGAGGGCTCGAGCAGCGGCACCTTCGCGAACTTGGCGTAGGCACGGTTGTCTTGCTCGTTCTGCGACGAGTGCATACCGGGATCGTCGGCGGAGAGCACGACCAAACCGGCGTTGACGCCCGTGAGCGTCAGGGTCATGAACGGATCGGCGGCGACGTTCAGGCCGACGTGCTTCATCGTGACCAGAGTGCGTTTGCCGGCCAGGGCCGCGCCGATGCCAGTCTCCAGGGCCACCTTCTCGTTGATGCACCACTGCGCCTGCAGGGCCGCGTGTGAACCGGCGCCCAGCGAGGCCAGCGTCTCGAGCACCTCCGTTGAAGGCGTGCCCGGGTAACCACAGGCGAAGCCGAGCCCAGCGTGCACGGCACCATGGGCCACGGCCTCGTTACCGGATAAGAAGAGTCTGCTTCGCTCCACGGGGCTTCAGTATAGCCGAAACCGCCCGCTTGCCGCGCAGCTCACCTCGCCAAGAACCGTGCCCAGAATGCCACCGGTGCTTGCGTCGACAAAGAACGCCCAGAAGGGCACGGTCCTGGGGAAGGAAACTATGCGGCGAGCACGAATAGCACAAACATGGCGAGCCAGCCACAGATGCGCCTACCCGGAGCGTTCACGATCCGGTGAGCAGGACACCCCGCAGACGCGCTTCTTCGGCGCTCTTGCGAGCACGGTCGCGAACCCTCTTTTTCACCGCTCTCACCATCGTTGCCTTGGCCCTCGGTCATCGGCTAGGCGCCGGCGTGGCACCTCGCTGGCGCATAGCTTCGCGGTTGGCGACTGGTTGCTCCTCGGACTGATCCTCGCCGTCAGCGGTGGTGTCGGTAGCTGGCTCGTCTGCGCTATCCCCCTGCTCGTCCTAGCTCAACTGCTGCCCAGTGAGCGAGGCGAGTGGCCGTTCCTGGTCGCACCCGTCATCGTCCTAGCCATCGTGGTAGCCATAGCCGACCCCACGCTCGGTGGCAGCCGCAGCGTCGGTTTGGCCAAGATCTTCGTACTGACCCTCGCCGGCATCGGTGCAGCGCAGGCAGTTGCCAGGGGTCGTGCTAGAGGCGAGGGGCAGCGTCGCCGGCGGCGCGTCCAAGCAGTCAACGTCGATCCCACCACCGGCTTCTACGCCCAGGCGCGCTTGCATGAGCTGCTCACGCTGCGCCTAGAGCAGGCGCAGGGAGAGCACCGGCCGCTCAGCGTCGCCTGCCTGGTCGTCGACCACTTCACCGATACGCGCAACTTCTTCGGCGCTGCCGGCGCCGAGCAGATCGTCGCCGTCATCGCCCGCCGCCTGCAGCATGCCCTCTCGAGCGACGACCTCGCCTTCAGGGTAGCCCCCGACACGTTCATCCTCGCCCTCGACAAGAAGACCCTCCCTGAGGCACAGGCGTTCACCGAGACGCTCTGCCACGACGTGAGCGCACACCTCATTGGCCGGCAGCGACAGACGTTGCGCGCCGGTGTGGCCGCTTATCCGGAGAGACGCACGCCCCAGGATCTGCTCCTCGCGGCACACGAGGCCGTGCGCCGGCCCGCTCCAGTGCCCGCGGAAGTAGGTCGGACCGTGCGCCGCCGCGAGCCACGGCTCGCGGCGGCGCACTAGACACCGCAGCGCAGGGGAACCGCGGTTCCCTGGCTGCAGCTCCTTGCTCCTCCGCCCCCAACCAGCACCTCCTGGCCGCCCTCCCCTGACGGCACCGCTCTTGCACGACTCTCGCTGTCGGGCCTAGTATTGCTCTTGTGGAGATCGCCATCGTCAAGGAGCAGGTCCCAGCCGGCGTCGCCGTGCACGTCCACGTCAAGCTCTCCTCGCGCGAGATGAACCGCCTCTTCCTCGCCGGCGACACCCTCATCCAGCTCCCCCTCGACGGCGTTGCCGAGGAGTCCAGCGCAAGCCCCTTGCCACGCATGAACATCTTCCTGAGCGAACTTGCGGGCGCTGCCGACGGATTCACGCGCACCTTCACCAGCGAAGCGCACGCCGACGAGTACGCGCGCGTCGTACGCGCACAGATCGAATCCGCCTTGGAGGGGGCCTAACACCGTATGGACGACACGCTCGTCAGCCAGCTCGCGCCCTACCGTGAACGTCCGGGCATCAAAGCAGCTTTGCTCATCTCCCACGACGGCTTCCTGGTTGCCGCCTCGTGCGACGACGATATCAACGCCGAAGCCGTGGCCGCGCAGGTCGCCGGTGTCCTCGATATCGGCGCCCGCTTAGCCGACGAGCTTAAGCAAGACGGTGCCGGTTACATCACCATCGAGCTGACGGAGCTCAACGTCGTGCTCGCCCCCTTCACGGACGAGCTGCTCCTGGGCCTCATCGGCACTCCCGCAGCGATCGGTTTGCACTACACCCTGCGGAGCGCTTCCTCGTGAGCGCTGCGCTTGTCATCTTCCACCATTCGCTTCTGTCCGCATCCCCGAAGGAAGGTGGTCACCATGGAAGACGCCGCCGAGAAGCTGGATATACTCGCGCGGAGCGAACAACAGTGCACGCGGTGCCCAGAGATCGCCGCTTGCAGGCTCCGCGCGCTGGCGGGCGCCGGGCATCCACATGCCCGCGTCCTGTTCGTCTCTCTCTCGCCCTCGCCTGAGGACGAGGCTGCCGGCCGCCCTGCCGGCACCGACTGCCTGCAGTACTTGGCGGGCATGATCCCCAGCCTCAACAATGGGGGCCGCGACAAGGCCTACTTCACCAGCCTGCTCAAGTGCGTGCCGCGCAGCGACTTCACCCCGCGGCCACCGAGCGACCAGGAGAAGGAGAACTGCTACCCGTACTTAGCGAGCGAGATCTCCATCACCACGCCGCACTACCTCGTGCCGATCGGCGCGGAGACGGCCCGGTTCGTCCTCGGCAAGCTCTTCGCCGGCGCGCCCGACGTGACTGAGGTACACAGCAGCGATCCGCTCGCTCTGCGCTGCTACGACAGCCCAGCGTTTCGCATCGTGCCGGTCGCCTCTCCGGAGGAGCTCACCGCTCGCGACGCCAAGACCAGGGCCGACTACGCTGAACGCCTCCACAAGCTCGCCGCGCTGATGGGACTCTAAAAGACCCAGCGGCGCGCAGGCCAGCTGGCAACGCTCTAGCGTTCCGGTAGCTCGGCCGCGGCGGCGGCGATGATCTCGGCAAAGCGTTCCTCGCCGCCGGGCGGCAAGGGCTTAGGTTCGTGCGTCGCCAAGATCCGCTCGACCTCGGCCGTCGCCCGCTCGAGATCGCGCGCCGCCGAGCAAACCTCGGGGTCGCTGCCGCGCAAGAAGACGCGGGGCTGGAAGTGCTCGCCGGCGCGGAGGAAGCGGCGCGTCTCTCTGGCCTTCAAGAAGTGACCGCCAGGGCCGACCTCGTGGATGAGTTCAGACGCCAAGTGCTCGTCGTCGATCGCCACTCCATCCAGGACACGTCGGCACACGCGCACGACTTCCGCGTCGAGCACCATCTTAGGCAGGTAGAGGAGTTGAGCCGCGTCGAGCATGCCAATGCCGTAGAGCAGATCGACGCGAGCGAGCATCGTCGCTAACGCGCTCATACCGCCGTCGAGGCCGGTCAGCATGGTGATCTCCTTGGCGTCTGACGAGAAGCCCGTGCCGGCTACCGGCAAGCCGTAGAAGCGCGCCATCTCCGTGAGGCCAATGCTCATGAGGATGGCCTCAGGACCAGCGCAAGCGTAGATACCCGCCCGCATATCGAGCACGCCGCAGTCGGCCACGTAGATGATCGGCGCGCCCGCCTGGACCAGCTCGAAGAGCACCAGCGCGCTCAGGATCTCGGCGTTGGTCTGCAACATGGCGCCCGCCAGGGTCATGGGCGCCGTGGCGCCGCTCAAGGCCAGGCTGTAGACCGCCAGAGGCACTTTGAGCGGCGCCAGCAGCATCGCTGCCTCGCTCATCTCGCGTTCGTGCTGCAGCGGCGACACCGGGCAGTAGACGATCGAAAAGATGGGTCGTTCGGGATGCCACTGCCCGTCGTCGGCCGCCGCACGCAGCAAGTCAGTGATGTACGGCACCTCCTCCGGGCGTTGCGCCTCGGCTTGAATGTGCTTGCCCGTGTTGCGCAACTGCACGGAGAGCTCGGTGAGCACTTGCACGTTAGGTGGCGCGTCGTTAGCGCTCACGGCGCCCCACATGACGCCGACCTCCGGCAGGAAGTCGCCGATCTTCACCGCCTCAGCCAGGTCCTGCTGCGTCGAGGGGCGGCGCACACCGGTACGGTAGTCGAGTGTGGCCGCCCCGGTGCCATCGAGCGACACGTGGTTCTCGCCCGAGCCTAGGTGCGCGTCGCGCGCTGGGTCGCGACCCGCCAAGACACACTCCTTCGGGGCCAGCCGCAGCGCCTCCTCGACCAGGCGAGCGGGCAGGTGAGCGATGTTCGTCTCGTCGTCAACCTTGGCCCCGGCGCTGCGCAGTACCGCCAGGGCTTTGGGGCTCGCGTACTTGACGCCGGTGCGCCACAGCACATCGAGGGTGCGCTGGTGGATCTCCTCGCAGGAGGCAGGTGAAAGAAGTGAAAGGTGCGGGACGTTGACCATGACGTCTCCCCTCCGTACGACCGCAGGCGGTCGTCCCTGAATGCCTGACCCGCCACGCAGCTTATCGTGAGGAGGCCGCGAGCGCTACCACGCGCTCACGGTGCCACGACGCTGAGGGCGCGCGGCACAACCCGGCACTCCAGGGGGAGCTTCCCAGCCAGCTCGCCATCGGTCTGCACCAGCACGTCGGCGTGCCCATCGTCCTCGACCACGGAGAGATACGCCCGCGCCGTGCGGAAGTACTCGACTTTCGGGTGCTGCAGGTGCGCGCTGAGTAACGCCGCAAGCCAATAGTGAGCCATGCCCAGAAACGACCGATCTTTGAGCACGCACACGTCCAGCAGGCCGTCCCGCATATCAGCGAGCGGCGTGATACCGAACGTGCCGCCGTAGTTGCGCGCGTTGCCCAGCACGATGAAGTAGCCCTCGGAACAGACCTCATCGCACTGGATGCGCACCAAGGGCTGGTGTGCCGTGAGCGCGGCAGAAATACCCTCAAGCACGAAGGCGGCCTCTTTCAGGGTCTTCTTAAGCGCCGGGTTGACGTGGGCCACGACGAGCGCGTCGAGCCCCACGCCGGCCATGAGGGAGAAGTACCGTTCACCGGCCTTGCCTAGGTCGATCTCGGTCGGCGTTCCCTCAGCGGCAAGCTGACAGGCGGCCGGCGGGTCGAGCGGGATGCCCAGTTCGAGGGCGAGCACGTTGACGGTGCCCAGAGGCACGATCGCCAACGGCACGCCGGAGCCAGCCATACCGTTGATCGCCTCGTTGACCGTCCCATCTCCACCCAGCACGCAGATGCGCTCGTAGCCGTCCTCGACCGCGTGGCGGGCCAACTCCGTCGCGTGACCCGCTCCTTCGGTAGGCAGCTCAGTGACCTGCCAGCCAAAGCCGCGCAAGATGCCGAGCATCGCCGGTACCTCGCGCTGGTAAGCGCCCCCACCAGCCGTGAGGTTAAAGATGGCCGCCATGCGCCCACCGCTCGGCGGCCTGCCGGCGCCGGCGGCGCTAGCGGCAGCGGCAAGACCGCGAACCCTGCCGGTGCCGGCGGCGCTGCCGGTTCCGGCGGCGCTGCCGGTGCCGTGAGCCGGCGGTGTATCGCGCCGCGCGGGACTCACGGAAGGGCCACCTCCCGCCGATCAGAGAGCCTCAGGTATGCGGAGTAGCCGGCCCTGCGGGCCAGGGTAACCGCCGACCCCGCGTGCGAGCCAACGTCGGCCGGTCGGTGCGCATCCGATCCGAATGTGAGCGGCACACCGAATCGCTGCGCCCGCTCAAGGATGTCGCGCGAGGGGTACATCTCCCTCACCGGGTGACTATATAGTCCCGACGTGTTGACCTCGATTGCCGTCCCAGCTTCAGCGATCGCCCGCAAGGCATCATCTTCATAGGGTGTCATCGCCTCAGACGGGCGGTAGCCAAACTTCTTCGGCAGATCGAAGTGAGCGATCACCGTGTAGCGGCCGCTCACCACCGCGCGGCGCAGCAGCTTGTAGTAAGCGCGATAGACGTCATTGACCTCGCCGCCACCTTCAGAACCGCGTCGCTCCTCCTCGTCGAAAGCAACACCGTCGATGAAGTGCACCGCGCCCAGCACGTAGTCGAAGGGGTACTGCGTCAACGCGTCGGCCATCTCGGCCTCAGTGCCCGGCACATCGTCCACCTCGACACCCAGGAGAACGGGCATCTCAGGGTAGCGCCGCCGCACATCGAGGACCGCGGAGACGTACTCCTCCAGGCGGGCCAACCCGATGCCATACCCTTCCTGGTCGTAGCCAGGCGGCACCAAGTGGTCGGAGAAGCCCATCTCCGGCAGGCCGAGCGCGATAGCCCGCTCGACGTAGGCTGCCATCTCGCCCTCGCCGTCGGAGAAGCGCGTGTGCATATGGTAGTCGGGCACCGCAGTGCCCTGGCCGGCTGCATCTACTCTCATACTCCAGTCCGTTCGCTCAGCTTCACGGTTCTTGCTTCGCCTTCCGCTCTCCGCCCTCTCAGCTTCACAGCTCTTGCCTCGCCTTCCGCCCTTCGCCCCACGGCTCCCACTTTACCCTGCCCGGCCGCCTCAGAAGACCAGCGGCGGCGCGCGGCGGCGGCGTCTGGCGAACAAGGGCACGAGCACGACACCGGCGAGAAAGCCACCAATGTGGGCGAAGTACGCCACGCCGCCGCTCGCCGGCGCGCCCAGGGATAACGTTCCCGAAGCGAGCTGCAAGAGGAACCACAGGCCGATCATGAGCCACGCTGGCACGTAGACGATGGGAAAGAAGAAGAGCAGCGGCAGCAGCGCGAGCACCCGAGCGCGGGGAAAGAGCACGATGTAGGCGCCCAGTACTCCGGCGATCGCGCCGCTGGCGCCGATCTCCGGCACGGTCGAGCCAGGCGCGCTGGCCGTCTGCGCAATGGCAGCGATCACGCCGCACACGAAGTAGAAGACCAAGAAGCGCAGCCGGCCCATAGCATCTTCGACATTGTTACCGAAGATCCACAGGAAGAGCATGTTGAAGCCGATGTGCAACCAGCCCCCATGAATGAACATCGCCGTGAAGATCGTCAACGGTGGTGGCACGATGTCGCGCGGGCGGATGTCGACCAGGTGCGTGAGCTCGAACGGCACGAAGCCAGCCTGAAAGAAGAACCGGCTGAGGGCGCGCTCGCTCGGCAAGCTGAGCTCGTAGATGAACACGAGCACGTTGAGCGCGATGATCGCCACGGTCATCACCGGGAAGCGCCGCGTGGGCAGGTTGTCGTAGAGCGGAATCACCCGCCTATCCTACCCTGCGCAAGCATCGGTCAGAGCGTATGGGCAATGAATGCGACGGCCTGATGCCGCTCACTGGCGCTGGTCGCTGCTACCAAGCGAACGCCGCACGAGAGTGCCCGAGGCGTCTGCGTCTCACACAGGCACACCCGAGTGGCACAAGGCAAGCGCAAGGCGAGCACCCTGGTCTGAGCGAGGCGAAAAAACAAGGTAGCCTGCCACGCAAGCCCCGGAAAGCTTATGGCTTGGGCGTTGGACCCTCAGCGGGAATCAGGGTTAAAGCCGTATGCCGCTTGAGCTCGCCTCACGCGCTGCCGCCGGCCGTGACCCGGCAGGCGCAGACCTTGAACTCGGGGATCTTGGAGTCGGGGTCGAGCACGGGGTTTGTCAGGCGGTTGGCCGGGCTCTCCCAGAAGTGGAAGGGCACGAAGACGGTTCCAGGGGCCACGCGCTCGGTGACAAAGGCTGGCGTCGTGATCGTGCCGCGGCGCGTGGCCACCGTGACCTCGGCACCGTCGACGATGCCCAAGCGCGCGGCGTCGACCGGGTTGAGCTCGGCGAAGCCCGTCGGCACGAGCTCGTTCAACCCCTCGACGCGCCGCGTCATCGTGCCCGTGTGGTACTGCTCCAGGAGGCGCCCAGTCGTCAGCGTGAGCGGGTACTCCTCGTCGACCTCCTCGGCCGGCGGCTGGTAGAGCACCGGGAAGAAGGCGCCCTTACCGCGCGTGAAGCTGCCTTGATGCAGGATGGGCGTGCCCGGATGATCGGCGGTCGGGCACGGCCAGCAGAGGCCGCCCTCGGCGTCGAGACGGGCGAAGGAGATGCCGCCGTAAGAGGGAGTGACCCGAGCGATCTCGTCGAGGATCTCGCCCGGCTCCCCGTACTGCCACGGGGCGCCAAGGCGACGCGCAAGATCGACGAGGATGCGCCAGTCCGCCCTCGCCTCACCGGGCGAAGGCACGGCCGCCCGCACGCGCTGCACCTTGCGCTCGGTGTTAGTGAAGGTGCCGTCCTTCTCGGCGAAGCTGGCCGCCGGCAAGACCACGTCGGCCAGCTTCGCCGTCTCACTCAAGAAGATGTCCTGCACGACGAGGAACTCGAGGTTGCGCAGGCCCTCCTCGACGTGACCGATATCGGGGTCGGAGAGCATCGGGTTCTCACCCATCACGTAGAGGCCCTTGACCGTGCCGGCCACCATGGCGTTGACGGCCTCGGTCACGGGTAAGCCCGGCGTCGTCGGTAGCTCGGCCCCCCAGGCGGCGCTCATCTTCGCCCGCGCCGCCGCGTCGGCCACCTTCTGGTAGCCGGGGTACACATCCGGCAGGGCGCCCATATCGCTGGACCCTTGCACGTTGTTCTGTCCGCGGAGCGGGTTGACGCCCACGCCCTCGCGGCCGAGGTTGCCGGTCAGGAGAGCCAGGTTGGAGATCGCTAAGACGTGCTCGGTGCCGTGCGAGTGCTGGGTGATGCCCATGGCGTAAATGATGGCGGCGCGCTCGGCGGAGCCGAACAAGCGCGCCGCCCGACGCACATCCTCAGCCGGCACACCGGTGATCTGCTCGACCAGTTCGGGCGTGTAGGCGCGCACCGCCTCGCGCACGGCCTCGTAGCCCTCCGTGCGCTCGGCGATGAAGGTCTCGTCGGCCAGGCCTTCGGCGATGATCACGTGCATGAGGCCGTTGAGCAGGGCGACGTTGGTTCCTGGGCGGAGCTGCAAGTGGAGGTCGGCGCGCTGCGCCAAGTCGATGCGCCGCGGGTCGGCCACGATGAGCTTGGCGCCGCGGCGCAGCCCACGCTTGATGTGCAGGGCGCCGATCGGGTGCGTCTCCGTCGTATTCGAGCCGATCACGAGCAGACAATCGGCCAGGGCGAAGTCGGCGAAGCGGTTGGTCATGGCACCGCTCCCCAACGACTTCGCCAAGCCAGCCACCGAAGGCGCGTGGCAGAGCCGCGCGCAGTGGTCGACATTGTTCGTGCCCACCACGGCGCGCATGAACTTCTGGAAGAGGTAGTTCTCCTCGTTCGTGCACCGCGCACTGGAAAAGCCCATTAGAGCGTCGGGACCATACGTATCGCGCAGCTCGGTCAGGCGACGAGCGACGAGATCGAGCGCCTCGTCCCAGCTTGCCGGGACGAGCTCACCCCGACCGCCATCGGCAGTGGGACGCCGCACGAGCGGCTGCGTCAGCCGGTCGGGATGGTGAACGAAGCTGTAGCCGTAGCGTCCCTTCACGCACAGGTTGCCCTCGTTGGGCGCCACGCCCATGGGCGCCGTCACGCGCACGATGCGGTCGTCGACGACGTGCAGCTCGATCTGGCAGCCGCAACCGCAGAAGGGGCACGTCGTGGTCACCGTGTGCGCGTCCCACGTCCGGCCGGCGTGCAAGCTCGGCTTGTCGAACAGGGCCCCCGTCGGGCAGGCCGAGACGCAGTTGCCGCAGAGCTCGCAGTCGGTCTCCAGGAGAGATCGCCCGAATGAGGTCGAGATGAGCGAGACGAAGCCACGTTCAGCGAAGTCGAGGACGTTGCACTGCTGTACCTGCTGACAGATGCCCACACAGCGGCCACAGAGGATGCACTTGGCCGGATCGAAGCTGATGAACGGGTTGTCGTCGCGCACCGGATAGGAGCGCGCGGCGCCCTCGTAGGTGGTCTCGCCGACGCCGTAGCGGTAGGCGAGCTCCTGCAGGCGACAGTCGCCGGAGCGGTCGCAGACCAGGCAGTCCAGCTTGTGGTCAGAGAGGAGCAAGTCGAGCAAGACCTTGCGCAGCGCGACGATCTCGTCCGTCTCGGTCGCGACGGTGGCACCCTCGCTCACCGGGGTAGCGCACGACACCACAGGAGGCCTCCCGTCGATGCTGACCAGGCAGAGCCGACAGGCGGCGCTCGGTTCAAGGCGCTCGTCGTAGCACAGCGAGGGAATGTCGATGCCCGCCCGCCGAGCGGCTTGGAGGATCGTCTCCCCCGCGTGCGCCGTGACCGGCCGTCCGTCGATCGTCAAGTTGACGGTCTGCACCGCGTGCAGATTAGGGTCTGCTATCTCGACTGCCACGATGTCCACGCTCCCACGATGTCCACGCTCCCACGTTCGAAGATAGCCCGATTGTACTCGCCTGCGGCGCACGCGGGAAAGTGACGCATGTTTCCCGATCGCCACCGGGCGCACACACGCGCTACGCCGAAATTCCTCAGTGAGTAGTCAGCCAGTGGCGAGCCGCCGTCGGCTGGACAGCGATAATCTTGTTAGGTATCCTGATTGTCAGGATGCCTAACAATACACACAGCGCGATGGTAGATGAGGCAGCTCATCGGCGGGGGGGGGGGGGGGGGGGCCCCCCC
>Ga0078972_1011562_pt1 | contig 15725 bp, 11 predicted proteins | sample YelNatPaOPGAMG01_FD_67568 | JGI IMG/M metagenome (GOLD analysis project Ga0078972, IMG submission 67568) | Hot spring thermophilic microbial communities from Obsidian Pool, Yellowstone National Park, USA - OP-RAMG-01 (SPADES assembly) (version 2) | ecosystem: Environmental > Aquatic > Thermal... | reverse complement strand
GGGCCCCCCCCCCCGCGCGAGAGCCCCCCCCGCCCCCCCCCCGCGGCCCCCGCCCCGCGGTGCCCGCGGGGTTTTGAGACCCCCTCGGGGCGGGGGGGGGGGGGCTTTTCCCCCCCCCCCGCCTGCGAACTACTGCCGCTGTAGCTGAACGCCTGGCCGATGCCGGGCACCGGCACGTTGGTCACAACACCCGCGATCTGGTCGTCGGTGACCACCACATCCTGCAGCACGACATCACCGCTGTCGTGTGCGGCAAATCTCCGCCTTTCTTCGGAAAGACGCGACGAAAAAGCCCGAGACCCTTCCCCTTCGCGGCTCCGGGGGACAGGCCGGGTGATGGTGGCAGTGTCGAGATGCACCCTGTCCACTGGCAATGAGAAACTTTTGGGAAACGAGCACGGGACGATCAGGACGGTGCGCCCCGCTCATTCAGGTACTGGCGGAGAAACGCCCCGGTATGCGAGCCGGCCACTTGCGCAATCTGTTCCGGTGGGCCTTCGGCAACGATTTGCCCGCCGGCGTCGCCGCCTTCGGGACCGAGATCAAGGATCCAATCCGCCGACTTCACCACGTCGAGGTTGTGCTCGATGATCAGCACCGTGTTGCCGGCATCGCGAAGCTTGAACAACACTTCCAACAGCTTCGCAATGTCCGCAAAATGCAGGCCGGTCGTGGGTTCGTCGAGGATGTAGAGCGTGCGGCCGGTGGCGCGTTTGGCGAGTTCGGCGGCGAGTTTGACGCGCTGTGCCTCGCCCCCGGAAAGCGTGGTCGCCGGTTGGCCGAGATGGAGGTAGCCGAGGCCGACGTCTTGGAGCGTCTGGAGTTTGTCGCGCAACGGCGGCACCGCCCGAAAGAACTCCTCCGCCTCGTCCACGGTCATCTCCAACACGTCGGCGATGTTGCGGCCTTTGTAGGTGATCTCCAGCGTTTCCCGACTGTAGCGGCGCCCGGCGCATTGTTCGCAGGTCACATACACATCCGGCAGGAAGTGCATCTCGATTTTGATGAGGCCGTCGCCCTTGCACGCCTCGCACCGGCCGCCTTTGGTGTTGAAACTGAACCGGCCCACGCCGTACCCGCGCACCCGCGCCGCCGGCAACTGCGCGAAGAGCGACCGGATGTGATTGAACGCCCCGGTGTACGTCAACGGATTCGACCGCGGCGTCCGGCCAATCGGCGATTGGTCAATCACGATCACCTTGTCGAGTTCGTCCACGCCGGTGATCTTGTCGTGGTCGCCGGGCCGGTCTTTGGCCCGGTAGAACTTCCGAAACAACGCCCGCCGCAGAATGTCGTCCACCAACGTGCTCTTGCCGGACCCGCTCACGCCGGTCACGCACGTCAGCAACCCGAGCGGAAACCGGGCGGTGATGCCTTTGAGGTTGTTCTGCCGGGCGTTGACGACCGTCAGCCAACCGCGACCGGGCGAGCGGCGGGTCTGCGGCACCGGAATCTTCAATTCGCCGCGCAGATACGCGCCGGTCAGTGAGCGTTTCGTTTCGAGAATCACCGGCAACGGGCCGGCCGCGACGACTTCGCCGCCGTGGACACCGGCCCCGGGGCCGAGGTCCACGATGTAATCCGCCGCCCGGATCGTGTCCTCGTCGTGTTCGACCACGACGACGGTGTTGCCGAGGTCGCGAAGGCCTTTGAGGGTTTCGAGCAGCCGGTGGTTGTCGCGCTGGTGCAGGCCGATGCTCGGTTCGTCGAGCACATAGAGCACGCCGACGAGGGCGGCGCCGATTTGCGTGGCCAACCGGATCCGTTGGGCTTCGCCGCCGGACAGGGTGTCGCTCGGCCGGTCGAGCGTGAGATAGCCGAGGCCGACGTTCTGGAGGAATTTCAACAGGGCGCCGACTTCGTGGAGAATCTGGCCGGCCACCTTTTGTTCGAACGCGCTCAGTTGCAGGCCGGCAAAAAACCGCGCCGCGTCGTCCACGGAGAGCCGGGTCACATCAATAATGGATTTGCCGCCGACGGTGACGGCGAGGCTTTCGGGACGGAGCCGGCGGCCTTGGCAGTCCGGGCAGGGCAGGCCGACCATGTAGTGCTGGAGCCGGGACTTCGTGAACTCGCTCTTGGATTCCTCGTAAAGCCGTTCGAGGTTGGGGATGACGCCCTCGAACGGCTTCGTCATCTTCCGCCACGCGCCCTTGCGCCAGTAGGTGAACTCGATTTCCTCGTCGCCGGTGCCGTGAAGCAACGCCCGCTGGACGCGTTCCGGTAGCTTTTCGAACGGCAATTCCATGTCCACGTTGAAATGCTTGGCGAACCCGCGCAGGAGCATCTTGTAATAAATGATCAGCCGCCGGCCGCCGCGCCGCCACGCCGCAATCGCGCCGTCGGCCACAGACTTCTTCTTGTCCGGCACGATCAGGTCAGGATCGAACACCAGTTTCGTCCCCAGGCCGAGGCAGGTCTTGCAGGCGCCGTACGGCGAGTTGAACGAGAAATGCCGTGGCGTGAACTCGCCGTAGCTGATGCCGCACTCCGCGCAGGCGTTCTGGGTGCTCCACAGCCGGTCGGCCGCCACCAGCACGCCATTGCCCCATTTCAGCGCCGTCTCGACCGAGTCGGCCAACCGGCTGCGCGCTTGGGCGCTGATCGTCAGCCGGTCAACGACAAGTTCGATGTTGTGGTTGCGTTTCTTGTCGAGTTTCGGCGGCTCCTCCAACTCGATGACGGTGCCGTCCACGCGGGCACGGACGAACCCCTCGCGTTTGATCCGGGCGAACACGTCCCGGAACTCACCTTTCCGGTCGCGCACCAACGGCGCGAGCAGGGTGACCGGCGTCCCCTCGCCCAGCGCGAGCAGTTGATCCACGATCTGGCTGGCGGTCTGGGTCGTGATCGGTTTGCCGCACCGGTGACAGTGCGGTTGGCCGATGCTGGCCCAGAGCAACCGCAGATACTCGTAAATCTCGGTCGTGGTGGCGATGGTTGACCGGGGATTGCTGCCGGCGGTGCGCTGTTCGATGGCAATGGCCGGGGAGAGGCCCTCGATGTAATCCACGTCCGGCTTCTGGAGTTGCTGAAGGAACTGCCGGGCGTAGGCCGAGAGGCTTTCCACATATTTGCGCTGCCCCTCGGCGTACAGCGTATCAAAAGCGAGACTGGACTTGCCGGAACCGCTCAGCCCGGTGACCACGATGAGTTTCTCCCGGGGCAACGCGAGGCTGATGTTCCTCAGATTGTGCGTCCGCGCCCCGGCAATGGTAATGACGTCAGTTGGCATCGTTTTTTCCAACTTGTCATTCTAGCGGCCCGGACGATTTGCCCAAGCAAAATAATCGCGTCGGACCGTGGCCTGGGCGCATCTTGACACTGGCACCACGCGACCATCTGTCACCCTGAGCGAAGCGAAGGGTCTCGGTTGGTTTCGTCACGTCTTTCCGAAGAAAGACGGAGATTCTTCGCTCCGCTCAGAATGACAACGACTTATTGAATGGTGGCAATGTCAAGATGCGCACCCGTGGCATACCGCCTGCTCAATTGATGCCGAGTTCAGGATGGACAGAAAGAGTTAAAAGGAACATGATGACTGGCATCAGCACAGAGGACCCGACAGACTTCATGACACCGGCCGAACAACAACTTCAGGAGTTGCAACAGCAGTTGGTCACGCTGCACCAGAATCTGCGCACGATGCGCCACACCGTCAACAATCACCTCGCCGTCATCATGGCCATGGCGGAGTTGAGCCAGCGCAACCCGGCCCAGTACGCCAGATTCAGCCAGATGTGCCTCGAGAAAGCGCCGCAGATCACCAGCGCCATCGCCAAATTCTCCGAGATGATGGACGCCGCGGTCAAACTGCACAAAGAATCCGAGAACCCGCCGCCCGCCTGACGTTTCAGGCCGGGGCGCGGGAAGTCAGCTCTGCCAACTGCTGCTCGATCGTCAGGGCGGTGGACTGCACCCGGCACAGGTGCGCGTACAAACCGCTCAATTCCATCAATTCCTCGTGCGTTCCCCGCTCCACAATGCGCCCGGCCTGGAGCACCAAAATCTGATCCGCGTTCCGCACCGTCGAGAGCCGGTGGGCAATCACAAAACTCGTCCGATGCGCCATCAACCGGTCCAGCGCCTCCTGAATCAACTTCTCCGTCGCCGTGTCCACGCTCGCCGTCGCCTCGTCGAGAATCAGAATCGGCGGGTCCTTTAACAGCGCCCGCGCGATGCTGATCCGTTGTTTCTCCCCGACGCTCAACTTCACGCCCCGCTCGCCGACCTTTGCGTCGTAGCCCTCCGGCAACCGCGCGATGAACTCGTGGCAGTTTGCCGCCGTCGCCGCGGCGATCATCTCCGCCTCCGTCGCCTCGAGCCGGCCATAGAGGATGTTCTCGCGGATGGTGCCGTTGAACAGAAACGGTTCCTGCGACACGATCCCGATCTGCCGGCGCAACGATTCCAGCGTGACCGCCCGGATGTCGTGTCCGTCCACCAGAATCTGGCCGGTTGTCACTTCGTAGAATCGCGGCAACAAATTCGCAATTGTGCTCTTGCCCGCCCCGGTCGGCCCGACCAACGCCACCGTCTCCCCCGGTTCAGCCACGAGGTTCACCTCGCGCAACACCGGCACGTTGGGCCGGTACGCGAAACTGACCTGCCGGAACTCCACCTTCCCGGCCACGCGCGCCGGTAATTCCTTCATCGGGCAGGGCGCGACCGCCGGGCGGGCCGAGTCCGGCGATTCGCCCTGACCGGGTTCAATTTCGGCGTCCAAAATATCGAACACCCGCTCCCCGGCGGCCCGACCGGCCTGGAACATCTGGTTCAACCCGTGCAGTTGCCGGATCGGCCCGTAAAACGCAAACAGGTACGACACGAACCCGACCAGCACCCCGACCGTCATCTCCCCGGCCAGCACCGCCCGGCCGCCCTGCCAAAACACAATCACACAGCCCAGCCACGCCGCGAACTCCATCGCCGGCGAATACACCGACCACGCGCCCATCACCCGCAACATCGCCCGGCGCAGCTGACCGGCTTTGGCGGAGAACCGGGCCGCCTCGTGCGGCTCGCGCCCAAACGCCTTGATTTGCCGGATGCCCTGCAGATTGTCGTGGAGCAGCGCGTTCAACGCCGACGTCGCCTCGCGCACCCGGCGGTACCGGTTGTGCGCCGTGACCGTGAACACCAGCGCCCCGGCCACCAACACCGGCAGCGGCAACAACGCCCACAACGTCAGCTTCACGTCATACACCAACATCATCGTCCCCACGCCCGCCAGCGTCAGCAACGCCACCGTCCCCTGCTCGATCCCGTCAATCAACACCCGCTCGACGGCGTTCACGTCATCAATCACCCGCGTCATCAAATCGCCGGTCGCCCGCTGGTCGAAGTAGTGGACGGCCAGCCGCTGGAGTTTGGCGTAGAGGTCACACCGCATGTCGAAGATCACGCGTTGCTCGAACCGGTTGTTGAGTTGAATGCGGAGGAAATTGAAAAAGTCCCGCGCGAAACACGCGGCCAACAACCCGCCCGCCACCCAGCCGAGCAGGTCCGCCCGGCACGCCACGATCACGTCATCAATCATCACCTGAATCAACTTCGGGAACGCCAGGCCGGCCAGAGTGGTGAGAATGGCGCAGAGCATCGTGCCGACGCCGAACCACGGGTACCGCCGCAGATAACCGAACACCCGGCGAAAGATTTCCCCGGCCGGCCGCCGCCGGGCGATCATCGTCTCGTCGTTGACGGTATCATGGCGTGGATGCACGGGGGCAGTATAACACCGGCCCGGTGCCGGACAAAACTTTCACCGCCGCGGTGCCGAGCACACCGCGAGTTCGCCAGGGGGAACACGAAGCCGGCCCGCTCCCAAAACAAGCTCGACAAGAGCCGGTGAGCTTGCGGTATAAGTGTACCGGCTACACGCCTGAAGGAGAGCACGACATGAGCAAGACTGAAACGGTATGGGCATTTGATTTGGGCAAAGGTTCGATGGGCGAGGCTGTGCGGCAAGGCAATCAGTTTTTGCACAAGGCGTCGCTGCTGATACCGGCAGAGTTCGCCGAGACGCGCACGGCCAGAGACCGCCGTCGCATGTGGCGCACCCGGCAAGCGCACAAGGCCCGAGAGCGGTGGCTCGACGAAGTTATGACCGCCGCCGGCATCGAAGTCCTGAAAGGACGACAAGTTGGGAAAGTGGATGGGAAATGGGTCGAGACAGCCAAAGGAGACCCACGGCTTGAACGCGAGTTTGCCGCGCCCGGCGATTCGACATGTTACACCTCCTGCCTGCTCCGCATCAAACTACTGCGCGGCGAAAAGCTCGAACCGTGGCAAATCTACAAAGCCCTCCATTCCGCCATCCAGCGGCGCGGGTATGACCCAGATATTCCGTGGAAGACGCGTGAGCAACGGCAGGGCAAAAAGTCAGAGGATGAAGAAGGCAAGACCCTCACGCGGATGCAAGAGTTTGAGAAACAGTTGTTGGCGATGTCCCCGGATCACCCTGAGTATCGGTGGCCTTGTTACTTTGATGCATGGAAGATGGGGCTTTGGAGCCCCGCAAAGCCTGACGAATTGAAGGAGCGGCTGGACTTCAACGCGCAAACAACACGCGATCAAATCGTGCCCCGCAAAGTAGTGGAAGCGGAAGTTCGCGCATTGGTGGAAGCCGCCAGCCAATTCTACCCTTCACTGAAGGGAAAGGCCGATTACCTGTTGTATGGACCACCGCAACGTGCCTATGCCTCCTACTACGTCGAACAACGCAAGCAGCACGGCCTGCGCGAAGGTGGCGTCAACGATTGGCAGGGAGTCGTCGGTCAGAAGATTCCACGCTTTGACAACCGCATCATCGGCAAGTGTGTTCTCATCCCGCGCCTGAACGTTTGCAAGATTCGGAAAGGCGATGATGGCAAGCTGCACCCACAGTCGCGCATCGTTGCCGAAACCGTGTTCCTGATGAAACTCAAGAACATGCGGCTGCAAACTGCCAAGGGAGTCACAGGGTTGACCGCACAGCAAATCTCCAAAATCTTTGCCGACCCGAAGCGGAAGAAGTATGGACTCACCAAAACACAGTGGAAGCAATGGTGCATCAAGTTTGGCGGAATGCCCTTGCCGGGAAATCAGGAAGAAGTCGAAGAACCCCACTTCGGGGGGCGAAGCCGTTTCTGCCGGCCAGCTTTGGAGATCGTGAAACGACTGATTCTCTCAGGCGATACACCGCCGATGGCTTATGAGAAGGAAGTGGCGCGGCTCAACGGCAACACCGATCCCTTGAAAGGACTGGTCAAAGACGATCTCAAGTTCCTGCTACAAATGGGACCGACATGGGAGGGAATCTACATTCCAAACCAGAAACTCGACGCGCTCACACGCTCGACCGAAGATGCCAACGAAGCCATCCGTCAACTCATCGGCGCGCAAAACGACCCCATCGTCCGCCATCGGTTAACTCTCTTTGCCGATCGTCTAAACCTGCTCGCCGAAAAACATGGCACACCGGACTGCGTCGTTCTCGAGTTCGTCCGTGAAGATTTCATGGGCCGAAAAGCCAAACAGGAATATCTGAAATTCCAACGCGAACGCGCCAAGGAGCGGAGCGAAGCACGCGAAGAAGCCGCCAAGGCAGGTGCCACCGAGGGTGCAGCCGGTTTGAAGATGGAACTTTACAAAGCACAGGGCGGCATCTGTCTCTACACGGGCGAAGCTTTGTCAGTCACCTCGCTGGATGAGTATGTGATTGACCATATTGTGCCCCGCGCCAAAGGCGGACCAGATTCGGTAATGAATTATGTCCTGACCACGCGACGGGCCAATGACGACAAGCTTGACCGGACGCCATACGAATGGTTGTCACAGACGCCCGGTTGGGACGCCTACGTTGAGCGCGTGAAGGAGCGCGCTGTCACCTTGCGTAACAAGAAAGTCTCGCTCCTCACCCGCCCCGATGCCGACACGCTGGTGGACAAGTACACGGCACTCGCGGAGACCGCTTGGATTTCCAAACTCGCCCAGACCATCATCAGCCTACGTTTCGGCTGGCCGGGAGGGATTGCGAATGGCGAGCGCAAGATCATCGTGGTTTCAGGTGGACTTACCGGCAGGATTCGCCGTAAGTATAAACTCAATTCCTTGCTCAATCCCGATGCCAAATCGGAGGAAGAAGCCGAGGTCAAGAACCGCAACGACGACCGGCACCACGCTCTCGATGCGATGGTCATCAGCTTCATCCCTAACTGGGCGCGCGACGCGAAGAAGACCGGGTTTTTCCGCTTTCCCGACGGTATTCATCGCGAGTTGTTCGCGAAAGAGATCGCGGACGTCATCCCGCTAAACGTCTGCTTCGAGAAACCGGCCCTTGCAGAAACCATTTACGGGGCACGAAACGACCACGGCGCAAAGGTCATCGTCCAGCGCACAGCATTATTGTCGCTGGCGATGAAACCCACCACTCCCGGCAAGACGACGTTTGACCTCAAGTATGCCGGCAAGCAGGCACAATCCGTCCGCGATCCGATAATCCAAAAGCGACTTTTGGAGTTTATCGCGACGAACCCAGACGAAGCGACATGGCGGAAGTTCTGCGCGGAGCTTCACATCAAGCGCAAAGACGGCACCGCCGGACCGCGTGTGGAATACGTAACGGTAACGGTCGGCGAGCCGACGGAATACAAGGACATGTCGAAAGACGGCACCGGCGCTTACCGCAAGGCGCTCAAAGGGCACAAGGGACAGTTCGTGTTTGTGGATTCCAAAGGCAAGTTCAAGGTGCGGCCAGTCTATGCCTTTGAGTCAGCGCAGAAGGTTGGACAGGAGTTAACCCAAAAGTTCGGACAAAATGCAATCAAGGGGTTCTTCCAGTCAGGTTGCCTTGTCGAACTTACTGCGCCTGTCCCTCACAGTTTCACGCCTTTAGTTCCAGGACAATATAAGCTCAATACAATCTTTACAGATGGGCGTGCGAAGCTGACTGACTCGACCGGAAAACAATCATTGCCGATAAGTCTTGAGAAACTGTTCTCTGCTGGATTCAAGCGTGCGAGGTAAAAAGCATGAGCCATCACATTCTTCACGTCTTCCAACACGGGGCGACGTTGGCGCGAGATCGCGGGTTCATTGTTTGCCGGGCTGCGGACAAATCGGAGCGGACGTTGCCGCTGGATGATATACGCGCTGTGATCATCGCGGCGCGAGGCGTGTTGCTCACGTCGAACTTCTTGTCAGCCATGCTCGAAAAGGACGCCATCGTGTTGCATTGCGACGAACGGTATCAGCCGTGTGGAATTACCGCGCCACTGGCGCGGGTGGTGGATTTGCAGGCGTTCCAGCACCAGACGGATCGCCCGCAGAAGTTGAATGAAAAACTCTGGCACGCCTTGGTGCGTGGGAAGACGCTGAACCAACAGCGCGTCCTACAACACCGGCGACTCAGTTCGCAACACTTGGAATTGGCCTTGCGCCGGGATGAATTTGACGAAGGCAACTGCGCGCGCCGGTATTGGCAGCTTTATTTCCCATCCATCGGTTGGGCTTCGACCAGCCGCGACCGGAAGGAGAACACCGCGCCGAACCAGATGTTGAACTACGGCTATGCCGTGCTCAGCGCGTTGTGTCACCGCAGCCTCATCATCCACGGATTGCTGCCGCAACTCGGTGTCCATCATAAACCCCGGTATCGTTCTGACCCGTTGGTCTATGATTTGATGGAGCCGTTTCGGCCGGTGGTGGAATTGATGTTGGCTGAGTTCATGACGGAACCTGACGCCAGTATGAAGGCGTGGGCCAAGAAGATCGGCACCGAGTTGCGCGACCGCCGCGTCCAACGCGGGGAGATCGGGGTCAAACTGATGGACGCTATTGATGCGTCGGCCAACTCGCTGGCGCGAGCGTATGCCGCAATGTCCGCCAAGAACTTCTGGGTGCCGGAACTGCCGGCGGCTCAGGCCGCATGAACAACAGTCCGTTCAGTATGGGCTGGCTCATGACCATGTTCGACCTGCCGGTGATGACGCCCGACGAGCGGAAAGTCGCCAGTCAATTCCGCAAAGACCTGTTGGATCACGGATTTCTGATGATCCAATTCTCAGTGTACGCACGCCCCTGTGTGAACTTTGAGCAATTGAAGAAGCACATCAGCGATGTCCAGCGGCTTGTGCCACCGGCCGGTAATGTGCGGCTCCTGTTCATCACCGACGAGCAGTGGGCCAAGAGCGTGACCGTGATCGGCCCAAACTACAATCAGGGGAAGCGGGCTGTGGCGCCGACGGTGCCTGAACAGGTGGAATTCTGGGAGTAAAAACAGGAGCGTTCGGACGTGCTAGGCAGTGGTCCGAACGCTCTTTCTTCAGTTAAGCCTTCCCCCCGGAAGCGCGTTAACTGGCACAACTACATCATACTCAGCCCCATCCCGCAAGCCGATTCTACCAGTCGCGCCTCTGGGGGGAAGGCAAAACCCGCTGGCTCAATCGCTCATGATGCGAATGATTCTACCAGTCGCGCCTCTGGGGGGAAGGCAAAACAAGGCAGCTATGAGGAGGACGGATGCGGAAATTCTACCAGTCGCGCCTCTGGGGGGAAGGCAAAACAGCATTCATGCCGCCCTCCGCAATGCCACTATTCTACCAGTCGCGCCTCTGGGGGGAAGGCAAAACCGCTGGAACTCGATCCCGAACAATTTGCCGATTCTACCAGTCGCGCCTCTGGGGGGAAGGCAAAACAAGGCGCGAATCAAGGAATCGAGTTGAGACATTCTACCAGTCGCGCCTCTGGGGGGAAGGCAAAACTCGCGCGCTTCACGAAAGCTCGCGGCTTCAATTCTACCAGTCGCGCCTCTGGGGGGAAGGCAAAACTCTCCGTCACCACGCCCTGAAAGATGGTTTATTCTACCAGTCGCGCCTCTGGGGGGAAGGCAAAACGATGGTGAGGGTGTGCTTGCAAGACCGGCTATTCTACCAGTCGCGCCTCTGGGGGGAAGGCAAAACCAGCGGAATGTAATTGCCAAAAACGTCTAGATTCTACCAGTCGCGCCTCTGGGGGGAAGGCAAAACACACGGCGGGGTAAGATAAATCACGGAACAATTCTACCAGTCGCGCCTCTGGGGGGAAGGCAAAACCCGTCGTTGGCATCGGAACAGAAAATTGAAATTCTACCAGTCGCGCCTCTGGGGGGAAGGCAAAACTGAACAAATAAACGGGTGTCTGGTGGTTGAATTCTACCAGTCGCGCCTCTGGGGGGAAGGCAAAACACAATTCTTTAGCTTATGGTATGCTGTCCTATTCTACCAGTCGCGCCTCTGGGGGGAAGGCAAAACGTAACCACTGCGCTGTTATTCATTGCATTCATTCTACCAGTCGCGCCTCTGGGGGGAAGGCAAAACCTTGCCGTCCTCATCCAACAGAATGTCGCGATTCTACCAGTCGCGCCTCTGGGGGGAAGGCAAAACCACACCGACCTTGACGTGGCGCGAGTGGTGATTCTACCAGTCGCGCCTCTGGGGGGAAGGCAAAACCACCGAAAAGTTGCCCGATGGCACGGAGCGATTCTACCAGTCGCGCCTCTGGGGGGAAGGCAAAACCCGCCGGCAACTACAAACTTCGCCAACATCATTCTACCAGTCGCGCCTCTGGGGGGAAGGCAAAACATGAGTGTCGGAAGCTGTTGCTCGCACCGAATTCTACCAGTCGCGCCTCTGGGGGGAAGGCAAAACTCATCGGCCACCCATGCCATATCGGCCACCATTCTACCAGTCGCGCCTCTGGGGGGAAGGCAAAACAGGAAAAATATGTTGAACTTGGAAGCGTTGATTCTACCAGTCGCGCCTCTGGGGGGAAGGCAAAACGCCAAGATTTTCGGCGCGACGTGGAGTGGCATTCTACCAGTCGCGCCTCTGGGGGGAAGGCAAAACAGAAGATGTCGCCGGCCATCACAACTTCGAATTCTACCAGTCGCGCCTCTGGGGGGAAGGCAAAACACCTTGCGAACTGTTCCAACAACGGCTGCAATTCTACCAGTCGCGCCTCTGGGGGGAAGGCAAAACTGAGGGCCGGCTCGGTGGTGGTAAGACTTAATTCTACCAGTCGCGCCTCTGGGGGGAAGGCAAAACATACGAAGATGCGGGGGGCACTCCCTCAAAATTCTACCAGTCGCGCCTCTGGGGGGAAGGCAAAACTGCCGGGTCACAAACTTCTTAGCTGCCGCCATTCTACCAGTCGCGCCTCTGGGGGGAAGGCAAAACTTAGAAGTGTAATTGCTTGGGTTGTATTCAATTCTACCAGTCGCGCCTCTGGGGGGAAGGCAAAACACCAACAACTACGGCTCCATCTACGGCGGCATTCTACCAGTCGCGCCTCTGGGGGGAAGGCAAAACGACGCTCTCCGCTTCCTTCTTCTGCGCCTCATTCTACCAGTCGCGCCTCTGGGGGGAAGGCAAAACTATGATGAAGCAATTCATTACACCCTTAAGATTCTACCAGTCGCGCCTCTGGGGGGAAGGCAAAACGCGTGATGGTGCTCCCGTCAACGTCCAATGATTCTACCAGTCGCGCCTCTGGGGGGAAGGCAAAACGTTGTTTGTCCATCCATTTCCCAAAGCCGGATTCTACCAGTCGCGCCTCTGGGGGGAAGGCAAAACAGTGTCTAATCGTAAAACCGCTGACTGAGTATTCTACCAGTCGCGCCTCTGGGGGGAAGGCAAAACACTGGCGGATGCTTCGTTGCCTTTGAAGTGATTCTACCAGTCGCGCCTCTGGGGGGAAGGCAAAACACCGACGCCGCTCCCGTTGACGCGGATGTTATTCTACCAGTCGCGCCTCTGGGGGGAAGGCAAAACGTGTTTCCAAAACGAGTATTATCCATCCCTATTCTACCAGTCGCGCCTCTGGGGGGAAGGCAAAACGATGTATTTCAGACATGATTTTCTTTTCTTATTCTACCAGTCGCGCCTCTGGGGGGAAGGCAAAACGATAAATCTACCGCCAAGATGTTACTTGTCATTCTACCAGTCGCGCCTCTGGGGGGAAGGCAAAACCGACAAACTTATCTGAGTACACCCTGACCGATTCTACCAGTCGCGCCTCTGGGGGGAAGGCAAAACGGCCAACTGGCACCGGTTGCTCGCTGCGGGATTCTACCAGTCGCGCCTCTGGGGGGAAGGCAAAACGGGGTCGTGGCGTTTTACAGCGCGACCTCGATTCTACCAGTCGCGCCTCTGGGGGGAAGGCAAAACGAAAGACCCAGACAGGTTGCAAGCCATCTGATTCTACCAGTCGCGCCTCTGGGGGGAAGGCAAAACTAGCCGTCCTCCCGTAATCGCCAACCGGATATTCTACCAGTCGCGCCTCTGGGGGGAAGGCAAAACGAACGATTTCTTCCGGTCGGCATTGTGATTAATTCTACCAGTCGCGCCTCTGGGGGGAAGGCAAAACGAATGGCCTACATCGCTGCCGACGCCTTTAATTCTACCAGTCGCGCCTCTGGGGGGAAGGCAAAACTCCGGTTCACCTTCGGCCAGCGCATACGCAATTCTACCAGTCGCGCCTCTGGGGGGAAGGCAAAACGTTGTATCCGTTTCGGTTTCATGTGGCGTCATTCTACCAGTCGCGCCTCTGGGGGGAAGGCAAAACACGGTCAAGAAGACAAAAACCGCGTCGGCGATTCTACCAGTCGCGCCTCTGGGGGGAAGGCAAAACGCAGTTTCACCTTTGTCGCCAAGACCGGCTATTCTACCAGTCGCGCCTCTGGGGGGAAGGCAAAACGCGCGCATGGACCGGCCCATCGAGCAACACATTCTACCAGTCGCGCCTCTGGGGGGAAGGCAAAACCCACCACCATTGCGGCACTGCCAATGTCCAATTCTACCAGTCGCGCCTCTGGGGGGAAGGCAAAACCCGCTATTGCAGCGGCATCGGCACATGGGGATTCTACCAGTCGCGCCTCTGGGGGGAAGGCAAAACTAGCCGTCCTCCCGCAATCACCAACCGGATGATTCTACCAGTCGCGCCTCTGGGGGGAAGGCAAAACTAGTTCTTCTTCTGACTGCCGCCTTTGCGGATTCTACCAGTCGCGCCTCTGGGGGGAAGGCAAAACATGAAGTATTGGGCCATCTTCCCCAGATGCATTCTACCAGTCGCGCCTCTGGGGGGAAGGCAAAACTGCCGGCATCCACATCCGCTTTCACCCAACATTCTACCAGTCGCGCCTCTGGGGGGAAGGCAAAACCGCTGGAACTCGATCCCGAACAATTTGCCGAATTCTACCAGTCGCGCCTCTGGGGGGAAGGCAAAACATCTTGGCGAGAGCGTCTTGTAGGTTCATAATTCTACCAGTCGCGCCTCTGGGGGGAAGGCAAAACGGTGAGCGTTTTGGCGTGCATCTTATGGTAATTCTACCAGTCGCGCCTCTGGGGGGAAGGCAAAACGGTCGAATTCATGTTTCCCCATTAGCTTATATTCTACCAGTCGCGCCTCTGGGGGGAAGGCAAAACGTGCAGGGGTCTTCGTCGGCGTTTTCGAGGATTCTACCAGTCGCGCCTCTGGGGGGAAGGCAAAACAGCGGTCAGGTGTTCATTGCCGCAGCCAGGATTCTACCAGTCGCGCCTCTGGGGGGAAGGCAAAACGAGCGCCGCGCCGGTTATTGCGGAAATCATATTCTACCAGTCGCGCCTCTGGGGGGAAGGCAAAACTGCGCCGATTCATGTTTCCTCTCGTCGTTCATTCTACCAGTCGCGCCTCTGGGGGGAAGGCAAAACGCACTGCAAGAAACAGTTGCTCGACGTGCAATTCTACCAGTCGCGCCTCTGGGGGGAAGGCAAAACATCCCGAGAAACTTTGGATTGCGCCAATTTATTCTACCAGTCGCGCCTCTGGGGGGAAGGCAAAACCCGACCCCGGCGCCCGTCAAAGGCGCACTCATTCTACCAGTCGCGCCTCTGGGGGGAAGGCAAAACCAAAGTCGTCAACGAGTTTTGTGACCTGCTATTCTACCAGTCGCGCCTCTGGGGGGAAGGCAAAACCCGTCATGTGAAGGAGACCAGCAATGCCTAATTCTACCAGTCGCGCCTCTGGGGGGAAGGCAAAACGGTCTGAGGCTCTGAGCACCAGGCTAACCTATTCTACCAGTCGCGCCTCTGGGGGGAAGGCAAAACCGTCAAGATCATTTTCAGCACCAGCGCATTATTCTACCAGTCGCGCCTCTGGGGGGAAGGCAAAACATCCAAAGAAACAATGCTGCGCAATACGCAATTCTACCAGTCGCGCCTCTGGGGGGAAGGCAAAACGGTCGAGTTCATGTGGTCTCCTCTTTAGTTATTCTACCAGTCGCGCCTCTGGGGGGAAGGCAAAACGTCAAAAAATGTACGATGAGTGATTTGACAATTCTACCAGTCGCGCCTCTGGGGGGAAGGCAAAACCGCGAAGAAGGTCACTACAGTTATCACCTGATTCTACCAGTCGCGCCTCTGGGGGGAAGGCAAAACAGTAAAGATGTGCGGAGCGAGCAAGCCAAGATTCTACCAGTCGCGCCTCTGGGGGGAAGGCAAAACCCGTGATCACCTTATAAATAAGGTGCGGCTATTCTACCAGTCGCGCCTCTGGGGGGAAGGCAAAACGAGTGTACACAGAAAGCCGCGGGTGGTCCGATTCTACCAGTCGCGCCTCTGGGGGGAAGGCAAAACGGTGTTTCAGCGGCGGCGGGGAACGCCCGGGCGGGTCCCCCCGCCCCCGCAACAGGGTGGGCCGCCAACGCCCCCCCGGGCCACCCCCCCCGGGAA
>Ga0078972_1011561_pt1 | contig 15728 bp, 13 predicted proteins | sample YelNatPaOPGAMG01_FD_67568 | JGI IMG/M metagenome (GOLD analysis project Ga0078972, IMG submission 67568) | Hot spring thermophilic microbial communities from Obsidian Pool, Yellowstone National Park, USA - OP-RAMG-01 (SPADES assembly) (version 2) | ecosystem: Environmental > Aquatic > Thermal... | reverse complement strand
TATACTTTTATCTTTAGCCTGTTTTGCAATTTCACACTGACATTTCTCTCCTGATAAAACCTTATCAAAAAGTCCCTTGTTATGTTCACTTAAATCGCCAGAATTAAACTCCAGAATATTTTTGCCAATAATTTCATCCTGATTATAACCAGAAAGCCTCTCAACGGCTTTATTTGCGTGTAAAATAGTGCCCCTCTCATCTGCCACCAAAAACCACTCAGAAGATTCATCCATTGCATCGCTAAGAAGTTTCATATTCTTTTCTTTTTCAATCTTTTCAAGTGCAAAAGAGATGTCTATCTCAATCTCGTTAAGTATATCCATATATTCTTCACTAAAAAGATCTGGCGTTTTGGAGTATATAATTAAAACAAATTCTACCCTTCCAGCTTTACTCAAAGGTATAGAGCAAGTAGAGCGAATGCCATATTTTTCATGATATGTTACCCATGCTCTCATTTTTGGAGAATTCATTGTATCAGAAATTAGAAAAATCTTTCCTGTTCTATAGGCATTCCCAACAGTGCCCTGACCTTCTGGAATTGTCTCATCTACTGATATGGTAACCTTTTTAAATGAGATGACTAGTTCTTCTGGTGTATTCTTAGCAAAGTATTTTAACCTAAATAGCTTTTGAGAATCTATGTCTCCCACAAAAACGCCAACATAACCAAGTTTATCAACTAGTAAATCGCACAAATTTCGAAGAAGTTCTTCTTCACTGTATGTTTTCACAGCAAGTCGATTGATTTCTTTTATCGTATATAAAATAGTTTCAAGGTTTTTCTCTTTAGTTATAGACTCTATAATACCCCCAGCTTCAATAAAATTTTCATCTTTACTGAAAACGGTCATATTCAACCTTAACCAGGTGTAATTGCCCTCTTTTTCTTTGAAGCGAAAATCGTATTTTAAACTTTCCCCCGCACCTAAAACAAAAATATTTTCAATAAGTTCTAATCTATCATCAGGATGGACATTTCTAAAAAAGAGATTCTTGTCAACCAACTCTTTATCGGTAAAACCACAAATTGTTTGATTTTTCAGACTATTTAAAAAATATATATTAGATAAAGATAAATGTTTATCAGAGATTGCAAACTCAGATATAAAGACAATATCATACAGACTATTGACGATTGATAATGTTCTATGTTCCCTATTCACTATTAAAAGTCTTCACTCGCCCTGAGAGCACTTTCAAATTATTTGCTGGAAGGAATTCTTGCTTCAAGAGATAACCTTTTCAGCAAGTCTTCAATATTCATCTGGCCTTCATCGTTCATACCTCTTGTCCTGAGAGAAACCAACTTTCCTTCATATTCTTTTTTGCCCACTACTAAAATATAAGGGATCCTGTTCATCTCTGCGTCCCTTATCCTGTATTTTAAGGTTTCATTTCTTCTGTCAATTTTCACCCTATAGCCTTCTTCAAAAAGCCTTTTTTCAATCTGAGAAGAATAACCTAAGAGATCTTCATCTTCTTTAATGGGAAGGATCATAATTTGCACAGGAGAAAGCCATGCTGGGAATACTCCAGCATAATTCTCAATCAATGCACCAAGAAACCTTTCCATACTTCCTACCACTGTTCTGTGAATCATCACAGGCCTTTTCTTCGTACCATCTTTATCTGCATATTCAAGGTTAAATCTCTCTGGTAGAGCAAAGTCAACCTGGATAGTAGGGCCTGTCCATTTCCTTCCAAGAGCGTCTATTAGCTCTACCTGAATCTTTGGTCCATAAAATGCCCCATCGCCTTCTATAATTTCAAAATCTATGTCCTTGTGTTTCAAAGCATTTATTAAAGACTCTGTCGCAAGCTTCCATTGTTCATCCGTACCTATTGAACCGTCAGGTCTGGTACCCACTGACACCACGTACTTAAATCCAAAGAGATTCATCATATCTTTGGCAAAATCCAGAACTCCTATTATTTCATTTTGAAGCTGTTCACCTGTGCAAAATATATGAGCATCATCCTGGGTAAATCCCCTAACTCTCAAGAGTCCATGAAGAGCGCCAGATCTCTCAAACCTATACACCGTTCCTAACTCAAAAAACCTAATAGGGAGATCTCTATAGCTTCTTGTTTTGGAGTTGTATATCATCATATGACCCGGGCAGTTCATTGGCTTTACGGCATATTCCTGGCCATCATTTTCAAATATATACATGTTCTCTTTGTAAAAGTCATAATGTCCTGATATCTTCCAGATCTTTAAATTCATCATATGAGGGCTGTAAACTATCTCATAACCCCTTTTTGTATGCTCTTTCCTGAGATAGTCTTCTATCAAAGTTCTTATTACTCCACCATTTGGATGCCATAAAACAAGTCCTGCACCTATCTCATCGGCAATACTATATAGATCTAACTCCCTGCCAAGTTTTCTGTGATCTCTTTTCAAAACCTCTTCCAGCCATTCAAGGTGCTTTTTTAGATCATCTTCTGTCCAGAATGCAGTGCCATATATCCTTTGAAGCATTTCTCTTTTTTCATCACCCCTCCAGTAAGCCCCGGCTAAATTGAGCAACTTAAAGTGCTTTATCTGTCCAGTAGATGCCAGGTGAGGTCCCCTACAAAGATCTATAAAATTTCCCTGCTTATATATACACACCTCAGTGTCAGGTATATCCTTAATTAGCTCCAATTTATAATCTTCATTGAGATCAGAAAAAAGTTTAACTGCATCTTCCTTTGTAACACAAGATCTCGTGATGTCTAAATCTCTTTTTGATATTTCCTTCATCTTTTTTTCTATTATCTCAAGATCTTCAGGGCTGAAAGGCTCTTCCCTATATATATCATAATAAAAACCATTTTCTATAGATGGGCCAATTGCTAATTTTGATTCAGGATAGAGCTCTTTTACCGCTTGAGCAAGTAAATGAGCTGCTGAATGTCTGAGAACGTCCAAAGACTTTTTATCTTCACTTGTAACAGGTATAAACTTTTCACCATCTTTAAAATCTCTGAAATCTACAAGTTTATCGTTATCCAGATAACAAATAATATTAGACATTAAGACCTCCAAAGTGTATTTATGATAAACAATTTTAATATATCACAAAATATATAAAATTGCTTATTAAGAATTGATTGATTGGGCTTTAATTAAGAAGGTCTAAATGGTGGGCGGTGTAGGAATCGAACCTACGACCTCTTGCATGTCAAGCAAGCGTTCCAACCACTGAACTAACCGCCCATTTGAATATCGAAATATTACATCATAAAACGAAAATCGTCAAGCTAATTTAAGTTTTTAAATTTATGAAAGGTTCAATTTTTCTATTTTATTCATTATTTCTCTGTAAGTTTCGTTTTTTTTGGAAAATTTACTGGAATACATAGCTATATCTGCTCTTTTAAAAATATTCTCAAAATCTTCATCTTTTATATTCCCCACTGAATAACCTAAGCTAAAAGACAAAGGAATAGAAAACTGATCTTGTGAGTCCGAATAAATAAAGAACAATCTCTCCCACAACATCTCCATTAGGCTATCATTAGCACGAGGAATTATAACTGAAAATTCATCTCCACCAATCCTACAAACGACATCGCTTTTACGAAATGTTTTTCTAAGCAGTCTCGACATCTCTTTAAGCGCTTTATCTCCTGCTTGATGCCCCAATGAATCATTAATCAATTTCATTCCATCGATATCTATAACAACCATACCAATAGGGTCTAGCCTTCCATCGCTAATCTTTTTGACTTCATTTTCAAAATAGTTTCTGTTGTAAAGGCCTGTTAGTTCATCATGAAAGCTTAAATATTTTAGTCTTTCATTTTGGTGAAAAATTTTAGAGAAATCTTGAAATATACAAAAAATAAAAGTCTCTTCATTTATAATACACAGATTTGAAGTAACCAATATATGTTTAAATTCATCGCCACATCTTTTAGTGAATGAAAAGGAGATACTATCTTCTTGTTTCTTAAACTGCTCTATCAACTTAATAGAATCTAAGGAATCTTCACGTCCGAAAAAGTCATCGTTTAATTTTGTAAAGTTTGAATCACATTCAAAAAAAGATGAAAATTTTTCATTTTTACTGATTACATTTAGGTCTTTGTCTAACATACACATGGCAAAAACTGAAGAATCGCCAATAGGACACTCTGAGAAACTATCAAGAATTATCTCACATTTTTTTATATGCTTCCCAATACGCTTCAAAAATCTCCTCCTACAATAATAACCCTACAATAATATTAAAAATTTTTAAAGAATAGCATATTTATTTACGGTATGTCAAATACAACTTCTTATAAGAAGAAGAATTACAAGCAGGATTCTTTAAGGATTTCTAATAAAAAATGGCTGATTGTCTATAAATTCTATAGCTAAAAGACTTTCATCTAATAAGTAGCTTATATAAGCTAAGATAGAAAGTCTCATTAGAACATTGGTGGCCATATCTTTTATTAAGATACCAAATTTATCATAAACCAAATTTAAAAGTTCTATTTCAGATGTTTTCTTAAAACATATCTCTAAAATGAATTCTAAAATCTGATTAATAATTCTTTCATTTTCAGCTAAGACGTCAAAATAGCTCTCAAAAAGTTCACCGTGTGAGGGTATAATCCCTTTAAAATTAGAATTTTTCAAATAATTAAGAGTTTGTAAGCTACCTCTTATATCTGAGTTTAGAGGTATTTTGTGTTTGGCCAAAAACTCGTAAGAAATAAAAGAATCAGCAGAAAATAGATAGTTTTCGAATAAGATTCCAATTTGGCCAAAAGAATGACCAGGCAGCTCAACAATTTCAAAATTTATATTTTCAAGGCTTAGATCCCCTGAATTTATGACCTCATCTACACTTACTTTCTTCCCAAGAAAAAATTTTTGATGAAGAATCTTTGGAGGATATGCCCCAGAAAAAAGGTATATAGGCTCCCACAAAGGGTATTCCAGTATAGATCTGGCTGGAAGACTTGAGAGTATTTCAGTATTAAGATGTTTTACAAACCACCATGCACCACCAAAATGATCTGCATGAGCATGTGTAATGATTATCTTTTTTGGAACAATTTCTTCAGCCTTCAAAAGCTTATATGCTTTTTTCGCATTTTCATCATCAATTCCAGCATCGATTAATATAGCTTCTTTGTTTTCACTTACCAAAAAACCAATATTTACGCTCGATTTTATATATCCACAACGCTCGTTTATATAAATTAACTGCATTATTACCTCCAGGATAAAAGAAAATAAATATATTAAGCAAATTATAACTTTATTTTGATAAAATAAAAATATGGAAAACTTATTTGAAAACGATACTTCATTAGCTCAATCGCTTCGGCCCAAAGATCTCGATGAGTTTCTTGGGCAAACCCATCTTTTAAAAAGAGATGGCACTATCTATAAAAGCATAGTTAACGCAAAATTAAAAAGCGTTATATTATATGGACCTCCCGGAGTTGGAAAAACAACACTTGCAAAAATAATAGCATCTTATTCTAAAGCTAACTTTGAAATTTTAAATGCTGTACTTTGTGGAGTGCCAGAGCTTAGAAAGGTCATCGACAGAGCAATAGAGGATAAAAAAAGAGGAATGGAAACTTTGCTTTTCGTAGACGAAGTCCATCGCTGGAACAAGGCTCAGCAAGATGCCCTGCTTCCTGTTTTAGAAGACAATACTATAAAATTCGTAGGGGCTACTGTCGAAAACCCTTTTTTCTATATTATCAAGCCTTTACTTTCAAGGTCATTACTTCTTACACTGCACCCTCTCAGCAAAGATGACCTTGGAAAGTTATTCGATAGAGCAATAGATTACTACAAAAAATCTAAAAATAAAGAAATTGTATTTGATATGGACACAAAAGAATTGATAATAAATCTTTCCCAAAAGGATGCAAGGTATTTATTAAATATTATTGAGTTAATTGCTGAATCATCTGAAAAGGATATTTTAAAGCTTTCAATCGACGACTTAGATGGAATAATTGAGAAAAAACTATTGTTTGACAGGTCTTCAGATCAGCACTATGACACAATTTCCGCTTTTATAAAATCCATAAGGGGTAGCGATCCTGACGCTGCCATCTATTACCTATCTCTTATGCTCGACTCAGGTGAAGATCCAAGATTTATAGCCAGAAGACTGATAATACTTGCTTCAGAGGATGTAGGTTTAGCTGATCCCTATGCAATAACTATTGCAACTTCTACTCTTGATGCGATAAATTTTGTAGGTCTTCCAGAAGCTGAAATCAATCTTGCCCATGCCACCGTGTATCTTGCCTGTGCACCAAAAAGTAATACCGCATATATGGCACTAAACAAAGCGAAAAAATCAATTAAAGATGAACAGATTTTAAAAATACCAGAACATCTGAAAAATATTCACACAGAAGACCTGAAAAATAGATACCTTTACCCACACGACTTCCCAGAACACTTTGTGAAGCAAAGGTATCTATCTGAAAAGAGAAAGTTTTATCACCCCTCTGATGTCGGTTTCGAGAAGAAGATCAAAGAGAGATTGCAAAAACTATGGGGCGATGATGATACATAGTTTATTTTTCAAAAACAGCCTTCATCACCATTAATTCTTTCTCTTTATTGTTAGATATTAGCTCATATTTACTCGAATTAATCTTATTTACACTATATTTCCACTTTGTTAAAAATTCATTTAGAGTATTTATTGGAAATTCGTTCCCAGACATTTTATAGTGCATTGGAACTATCTGTTTTGGTTTGATTACATCTACAATCTTCATTACCTCATCTGGTCCAATAGTATAAAATCCACCAACAGGAATTAAAAGTAGATCAACGTTTTCATATGGCTTTAAAGATTCTGTAGACGGAATTTCTCCGAGGTCTCCCATATGAGCTATACTAAACCCATCAGCACTTACTTTATAAGCGATAATCTTCCCCCTATCCTTTCCGCCATTGCCGTCATGGTTAAAAGGGTGCCCTTCTATAAAGAGGTCTTTAAATTCGAACTTACCAGCATCTTTATACACCTTTGGATTTCCCTTAACTACATTAACTGCATTGTGATCAAAGTGGTCGTGAGAGGTAAAAACCACATCAACTGATACATTGGGCAAGGGATACCCTACTTTCTCATTAAATGGGTCGAACATAAACCTTGTGCCAGCTTTTGTCTCGCCTACAAAACACGAATGACCAAAGTATTCAATCTTCATCTTAACCTCCAAAAAATAGAATTTGTAGATTTTTTACTTTATTTATAGTTATTTTTGATTACAAATATATTACAAATTATACATAGTATTATTTTAGATCGAAATTAAATTAAAATGATAAAATAAGCTTGTTACTTATAACTTAATTAATCCGTATATTCTACTTAAGAGGTGATAAAATGAAAATTTTGATTGCAGGAACTGGAGCTTTAGGGATGATGTTCTCAGCAAATTTATCTGAAAAACATGAAGTTGTGCTTTTTGGATTTAGTAAAAATGTCGATTTTATAAACAACAACGGCATAAAGGTTGCAACGCCACAGGGCATAAAACATTACAAAAATGTTAAAGCATTTAGCAATCCAAAATTTATTGAAAACGAAAAGTTTGACTTGTTGATTACTGTCGTAAAATCATTTTCTACAAAAGATTATTATGATGCGCTTGAAGGAATAAAATCAAACATCTCTTATGCGCTTTCTTTCCAAAATGGTATAAAAAAGGAAGATGAGTTGTTAAGCTTCATCGGAAAGGAAAAAGCAATATCATCTGCTTGTACGATTGGAGCTACTTTTAGCGATAAAGGGGTTGTAAACTACACTTCACCTGGCTCTATATGGCTTTCTTTATATGAAAAGACAAATTCTTCTGCAAAATTTTTAGAAGGGCTATCTCAAGCTTTTACCGATGTAAGTTTTCCTGCAAATATAGAAAAAGATCCGATTGGCCTTGTGTGGAATAAACTGGTTTTTTATAGCGCTGGAGCAGCCATAGGTTGTTTGACTCTACTGCCCTATCACCTGATATGGAATTCACAAAGCCTTTGCAAAGTTTTTCTCGATGCACTGAAAGAGGGGAAAGCCATAGCAGAAAGTGAAGGCATAAAGCTTTTTGATATGAAGGGCCTTGAAGTAATAAATCTATCTACTACTTTGAGCGAAGATGAGTCAATTTCAATTCTAAATGGCAAGGCAAAACAGCTCGAAGCAAAGAACTTAAAAGATTTAAGAGTGTCAATGTCAGTTGACATAATAAGACAAAAGAAAACAGAATTAGAATATACGCTTGGAGAACTCTACCACAGAGGCACAAAAAACCAACTTACTATACCTGTAATTAGCACCTCATATAATGTAGTAAAGGGATTGGAAGAGCTCTATCTCGACAGGGAAAGAAATTTTTTGTATAAATATAGGCTGATATAAATGATTCAAAAAATAAAATTTTTAAATTATACAATAGTAATATGTCTGAGCGTATTATTACTTTTTGTGCTGACAACTTACAATATAGAACTGCATCCATTTGTCGCATCTGCTGATGAGTCAAATGTACTTACTCTTGACAACGCGCTACAAATTGCAAAAGAAAATAACAAAACTCTTCAAGCACAATATTATCAGATGCAATCTGCAAAAGAAACTTACATTCAGGCTTTAGGCTACAGGTTGCCAGATATCACAGGATCATTAAACTATGAAAGAAATAGAGCCATGTCGACAAATAATGCGTCATACGGCTCAAAGGACAATTTCTCATATTCATTAGATGCAAGCCAGCTCCTCTATGACTTTGGAGCCACAAACTCATATATACAGAGCGCCTACCACTCTTATAAACAAAGTGAAAAGCAATACACCGACACCCTTCGTCAGATAGAATATCAGGTAAAACAGAACTATTTAAACGTCCTATCGGCAGACCAGCTATACAATACCGCTAAAGAGGGCCTAGATCTTGCAAACCTGGTATTAAAATATACTCAATCAGAATTTGACGTCGGCTTAGTAGCCAGGTCAGACGTTTTATCAGCAGACGTTGAAGCGCAAAACGCAAAGATTTCTCTTTTAAATGCTCAAAATCAAATTAATGTTAGCCTCGCAAATTTAGCAAACGTTTTAGGCTATGACCCCAGAAAAGATTTCAATATTGCTCAAACGGCATATAATACCACACCAAAATTAATAAAGACGAACTCTTCAGATGAAATTTTTTCCATGGCAATCAAAAACAGACCCGATATCGCGGCTGCTGTTGAAGGGATTGACGCTGCAAGATATACATTAAAAAATCTTAAAAGTTCGCTTTACCCAAAGATTAATTTAGTTGGCGATTATTCAAGAAGCGATAGTAAATTTCCACCTGAAAACTATTCATGGTTCTACGGCGTAACCGCAACAGTAACATTTTACAACGGTGGCCAAAACGTTTCGAAGATCAGACAAGAACAGGACATCTTAAACTCTCTAATAAAAACAAAAGATAACTTAGAGGACTCAGTAAAACTCGCTGTATGGACTGATATATTAAATTTAAACAACGCTTACTCAACATTTGAGCTATCTGATGCTGCAGTAAAAAGCGCTGAAGAAAATCTAAAAGTAAATGAAGCCCAATATAGAGAGGGTTTAAATTCTATAATTGATCTGACAACTGCTAGAAATAACTATATTTCAGCCAAGAATCAAAGAATAATAAATGAATACAATTACTATCTTAGTCTTGCTGCACTCGAAAGAGATATAGGCGTAAAATTTCTCAACATAGAAAATTATTAAAAGTAACACAAGCATCCGTGCTTGTGTAAAGGAGGAGAAATGTTAAAGATCTTTAAACAAAAAAAGGTAATAGCCCTAATTATCGTCTTAATAATAATTATCGCAGGTTCATTTTATGGATATAACGCCTATATGAACAATCTAAAAAAGTCGCAGCAGGCGATTAAAACAGCAGACGTAACAAAGAGGACCATCACAGAATTAGTAAATTCTACTGGAACTATTAACCCTCAAGTTGGGGCCCAAATTAATGTGGGGGCGCGAGTAACAGGTCAGGTCATACAATTGAACGTACAAGTAGGCACTATAGTTAAATCAGGAGAAGTCTTAGCCCAGATAGATCCAAGACCTCAAATTGCAGCACTCAATCAGGCTCAGGCAAATTATCAGGCAGCGTTGAGCAATTATAACTATGCAAAGGTTACATACGAAAGATATGCCAAACTATTTGAAGAAGGGCTCATTTCAAAGGATAAATATGATAGCTCAAAAGCAGACTATCTTGCACAAAAAGGTACTGTAGATGCAGCCAGTGCAGCCCTAAACACCGCGCAGGTAAATCTTGAATATTGTACTATTACTGCTCCAATAGGCGGAATGGTATCGGCTGTCACTACACACCAGGGTGAAACAGTAGTATCTGGAATGAACGCTCCAAACTTCGTAACAATTGATGACCTTGATAAGTTAGAAGTAGACGCATCGGTCGATGAAACTGATATAGGTAAAGTAAAAGTAGGAATGCCAGCAACGTTTACAGTTCTTGCTTATCCAGACAAAACTTTCACAGGAACAGTTGCAGCAATATATCCAACTTCCACCGTTGTAAGTAACGTAGTATATTACACAACAGTCATAACCATTGATTCCAATCCACAGCATCTTTTGATGCCAGGAATGACAGCAAATGTAAATATCAAAGCTCAAGAAAAATCAGGTGTGATTGCAGTTCCAAACCTTGCTCTGAAAACCTTTGGAAATCAGACAGTGGTTTTTGTAGAAACCAGTCCTGGAGTATTCCAAAAAAGAGCAGTTAAGACTGGCTTATCCGATTTAGACTACACCGAGATAACCAGCGGATTAAAAGAAGGAGACAAAGTAATAGTAGGAGACATCCCAGAAAGTATACTGAAGAATTCAAAATGAGTGAAAAAATAATAGAATTAGATGACATCCAAAAAGTTTATAAGTCTGGCACCCTTGAAACGGTGGTTTTAAAAGGGATAAGCTTTACAATACAAAAGGGCGAATTTGCTTCTATTATGGCTCCTTCTGGCAGTGGAAAAACTACCTTGATGAACATAATAGGGCTTTTGGATAGGCCTACTGGTGGCAGATATTTCCTTGACAACAAAGAAGCATCCAAGCTCTCTGATAACGAGCTTGCTCACTTACGAAATCAGTATATTGGTTTTATATTCCAGCAATTTCACCTACTACCTGATCTAACAGCAATTGAAAATGTATTACTACCTTCAGTATATGCACAAAATCCGCCATCAGATATCAAAGAAAGGGCTAAAAAATATCTTGAAACAGTTGGATTGGGAGAAAGACTAAATTTTTATCCCTCTGAGCTATCAGGCGGTCAGCAACAAAGAGTAGCTATTGCAAGATCTCTAATAAACAATCCAAAATTAGTCCTGGCAGATGAGCCGACAGGGAATCTTGACCCACAATCAGGAATGGAGATCTTATCAGTTTTTCAAAAGCTAAACGAAGAAGGCATCACAATACTGATGGTCACGCACTCTCCAGAAATTGCCCTCTTCAGTAACAGAGTTATCACTCTCAGTTTTGGAAAGGTATTAAAAGAAGACGTAGTAAAGGTCCCAAAGTCAGCTCAAGAAGAATTACAAAAAATGTATGTGATCAATACATGATCATCAAGATTCTTTCTTCAGCAATCAAAATAAATTTAAAACAAGGCCTGAAGGTTTTTATTATGATAGCAGGAATATCTCTTTGCATTCTTGTAATCACATTAGTAACATCAATAAGCCTTGGAGCAAGACAGCTTGTAAATGAAACCCTTCAACAATTTGGTCCTACATCTGTGATAGTTTTTGCAGGCGGTAGAAGACAGCCAGGGCAGCCATTCCAGAGAGCGACAACAATGACCTTAGATGATGTTCGCTCAATCAGCGATCAAATAAGCGGCATTGTAGCAATAGACCCTGAAGCAATAAGCAACATGAATGCAAAATATGGCGCACAAAATATAGATACCATTATTGTCGGTGCGACGCCTATGTTTACAACTGCCTGGGATTGGGATGTAGCTGAAGGTAGATTTTTTACTGAAAGAGAAAACATTTCTATGTCAAGAGTGGCAATAATTGGTACGACAGTTGAAAGACAGCTTTTTCAGGGACAAAATCCTTTAGGCAAGACTATCAGAATTGGAACCACACCTTTTATTGTTATTGGCATTTTAAGCTCACTTGGCACTACACCAAACGGGATGGATAGAGACAATAGGATCGTCATACCTCTTAACACTATGTTAAAAAGAATGTTGAACCAGACATATATCTCAATGATGAGAATAAAGTTTGCACCGGGCACAAATATAACCAACGTTGCAGGAGAAATTAGTACGATCTTAAGATACAACCACAAACTCACTGTCCAGGGGCTCCCAGATGACTTTACAATCATAACACCCGATCAGGTAATGGAATTCTTGAACAGAATCAACTCAACTTTAAATATATTTCTCGTTGTTTCAACCATAGTTTCTATAATAATTGGTTCTGTTGTAGTTTCCAATATAATGCAGGCATCAATTTCTGAAAGAGAAAAAGAAATAGCTCTAAGAAGAGCCTTTGGAGCTACAAAATCACTTATTGTAATACAGGTATTTCTCGAAATATTTGTAATCAGCATCATCGGTTCATTTTTTGGAGCAACTTTAGGAGCTATTTTCGGTTTAATAATGGGACATTTTACTGGAATAAATGTCTCGATTAGCCCCTTCTTATTCCTAGTTGCATTTAGCGTTTCTACGGTAATAGCTTTAGTTGCAGGCATTCAACCTGCTATAAAAGCCAGTTCATACGACCCAGCAGTAGTGTTGCAAAGATGAGCAATTTCTTTATTAATTTTTCACAAGCTATGAGAAGCATATCCAGAAGAAGGGGGAAATCAATCCTTGCTATTCTTGGATTTCTTATTGGTATAAGCGCAACAGTCGTAATTGCAAGCATTAGTTCAGGTGTCAAAGAGAAAACAATCGACCAGATAAAAAGTATGGGCAGCAATATGATCGTAGTTACTGCAGGACAGCTTAAAGTAATGGGCAATAGAGCACATCAGGTTGGTAATGTCACCACCTTAAAGCCATTTGACTATACAATGTTGAGAAAAGATCTTCCAAATGCGAAAGTGGCAGCCACCCAACAAAAATCATTTACAGTAAAGTTCTCTGATTTCAGCGCTCAAACCACTATCATAGGCGCAACACCCAGCCTGTTTGGTGTAAGAGGCTATACAGTCAGTATGGGTAGAGAGTTTACTTCCAGAGAAGATAGACTTCGCGAAAGAGTAGCAATAATTGGCAGAACTGTTATACAAAATCTAAATGCCGTCCCTGAGCAGCTCCTTGGCGCTACCATTATTATAAACACCACACCTTTTAGGGTCATAGGCATTCAAGATCCGGTAGGTATAGATATTGGAGGCCAAGATGAGGACAATCAAATAATCATTCCTCTTGATACCGCACTTGATAGGTTATTAAATGTTACTTATATAAACAATATTTACATTTCGGCGCCTCAAGAGTATCTGATGAGCTCATACAAAGATGAAGCCATTAGAATTTTAAGACAAAACCACAATCTTACAGGCAGTCAAGAAAATGACTTTACCGTTCAAGATCAAAGCGACATAATAGCCGCCCAAACAAAGTCTACTCAAACTCTTGACAATCTTACAGTGGCTCTCGCAATGATTGCCGTATTTATCGGAGGCTTAGGAATTGCCGCCGTTCTCTTGGTAGCAGTAAAAGAAAGAACGAAAGAAATAGGAGTTAGAAAATCATTTGGCGCAACAAAAAAAGATATATTAACACAATTTTTCATTGAAGCAGCTATACTTTCTGGCTCAGGAACAATTTTTGGGATATTAATTGGACTATTAATAACTTTTGCAATCACCCTGTTTACAAAAATGCCCTTTGTAATACCTTACAATATTCTAATCCCGCTCATATTTGTAGCATTTTTAATGGGCGTAATATTTGGTACAATACCGGCCAAAAAGGCAGCAGAAGTTGATCCGATAAGGGCTATATATTCATAAAAAAACTTCTGAGATATTTTAAGTTAACATATCTCAGAAGTTTGTATTCTTATTACAAAAGTATTTTTACTTCTTTAATTCCTCATACCAGAGCGCATTGTGCTTCACTACATACTCTTCATCGATCATCCCATTGCCAAGCATCGTTCCTAGCTCTTTTCTAGAGCTAGGATTGACTGCCCCAAGATAAAAGTGAACAATAATTGCTGAACCCAAAAAGGTGCCACAAAAAACATGAACAATAATTACTATTTGAATCAAATATCCAGGAAAAGACGCATAGAAGAACATCATAGAACCAGTTAGACCAAGGCACAAAGAAAATACAATAATTATCCATCCCAAAAGCTTCTGCCCAGCATTGATCTTTCCTTGTGGAGGTACATCTTTTGCTTTTATCAACGGGGCAAGATACCCCCCAAAAACCTTCATCCACTTCTTGTCTTCAGGCGTAAAGGTGCTGATAAGTTTTATAAATTTAGAAAATAGATTGAAATTGAATACTGCATAAGCAAGGGGAAGCAAAAGATAGAAAAATCCAAGATATTTATGCAGAAAAGCAGCATTTCTTAAGCTCCCAAAAGTTAAACCCATAACATTCATTGCAGGATAGAACAAAGATAATCCTGTCCAAAGCATTATTATAAAGGTTATAAGGTGCAGCCAGTGAAAGATACGAGTAGCCTTTTTATGCTTTTCAATCATCTTTTTTGCCATTATTGATCGCCTCCTTTATTGCCAGTCTGTAATATTCTGTGAAGAAATACCAGACCTGCAGCGCCACCCAACATCACTAACCCAAGTGGATGCATTATATTCTTCCAGATAAGAGTATTTACTGGAAAAACAGGATCTTTTGGCAAACCATATTTTTCAGGTTCATATTTCAGTATAGATAATACTCCCAGGCCCCCAAGTATATTTTCACCATAGAGGTTCGCTTCTGCATAGCCCTCTTTTTTCAAAATTTCAACCTTTTCTTTTCCTTGTTTTACCAGGTCATCTCTCTTGCCAAAATACAGCGCCCCTCCCAAACATGCCTTTACGCAGGCAGGAGTAGCAGTTTCATCAGACTTGCTGCCCTCCATAACCCTTGAATAGCACATATCACATTTGTTTATTACTTTACCGATCTGCGGAATCCCAAAAGGACAGGCGCTATGGCAATAACCGCATGCTATACACTTGTTTATATCGAATGCTACTATGCCATTTTCTGCCTGAAACAGTGCTCCGCTGGGGCATGCCTTTACGCAGGCAGGCTCTCCACAGTGAAAACACTGATATTTAAGAAAATTAAAATTTTGTTTTTCAGTAAAATCATCGTAGAAATTTATAATCATACGCGTATGTGGGTTCAAAGTTGGCGGATTTGTGTAAAATCCATTAAAAGTAGTAGGGTCGGTTTTTTGATCGTTCCACTCTTTGCAAACAGACTGACAGCCCCTACAACCCATGCACTTAGAAGAATCAAACATATAGGCCACTCTATCCATCTTAGGCCCTCCTCAAGTTAATCATCAAAGCTTTAGACTCTTGAATCTCAGAAGTCGGATCTCCTACATTTTCAGTCATCAGATTAGCAGAAAAAGATTCTTTTTTACCGCTATCAGGATCAATTCCTACAAAACCCCAGTGCCACGGTATCCCTACTATATGAAACTTTTTGCCATCAATCATAA
>Ga0078972_1011560_pt1 | contig 15728 bp, 14 predicted proteins | sample YelNatPaOPGAMG01_FD_67568 | JGI IMG/M metagenome (GOLD analysis project Ga0078972, IMG submission 67568) | Hot spring thermophilic microbial communities from Obsidian Pool, Yellowstone National Park, USA - OP-RAMG-01 (SPADES assembly) (version 2) | ecosystem: Environmental > Aquatic > Thermal... | reverse complement strand
GCTCCAAGGGCTTGGCCCGCGGAGCCTCACCCCACCCTTGGCGCATTCTTCGCCTCCGGCTCGAATGCCCCCAATCCCTTATCAGGTGAAAGGGCATTGGAGTTAAACCACGTGTTCATCAACATTTGGGGGCTCCGTTCCGGTTTCATCGCGGGATTGGGGTCTTTTAGCAATGGGCGGTTCCGGCGTGATAGACTTCAGCCGTGCGGGGCCAGTACCCGCACGCCCTATGGGTACGGGCGCACGAAGCGCCCTCCACGAAAGGAGTCCAGCCATGGCCCACGACCTCGCTCCCAAAGAGATCATCGCCGAGAAACTCGACCAGGCGGCGCGGAAGATGAAGGAGCAAGCCATCGACCTGTGGGTGACCTTCGTCCAGGAGACGAACGCCGGGGCGGAGCGGGTTTTCTCTTACGTTTCTCCCGGCCACCTGACCTGGGAGAGCGTGATCGCCGTAACCCCCGCAGGGGAACGGTTCGTCATCTGCGGTAAGTTCGACCAGCAGGACTTCGAGGAGTCGGGCCTCTTCACGGAGGTCTACACCTACGTGGAGGATTTCAAGGAACCCTTCGGTCGCCTCCTCCAGCGGGTCAAGCCCGGTAAGGTCGCCCTCAACTTCTCGTTCAACGACCCCACGGCGGACGGCATCACCCACGGCAAGTTCCTCTTTCTTCAGGGTCTCCTCAAGGAAATGGCTCCGGCCGCGGAGGTGGTCTCGGCCGAGGCGGTGGTTCTCTCGCTCATCTCCAGTAAGAGCCCCATCGAGAGGGCCGCCATCCAAGAGGGGGTGGATCTCACCGTCAAGATCTTCGGAGAGATCAGCGCATTCCTCAGACCGGGCCTCACGGAGAAAGAGATCTATGGCTTCATTCAGGAGCGCATCCACTCCTACGGCGTCACCCCGAGCTTTCAGACCCTCGTCTTCGCTGGGGACCGAGGGGCCGGATCGGGCCACGGAAGCGCCACCGAGAACCCGGTACAACCGGGCGACCTGGTGCACGTGGACATGGGAGTCTTCGTCCGCGGCTACGCCTCCGACATGCAACGTACCTGGTACGTCCTGAAGGCGGGCGAAGAGCGCGCACCCGAGCCGGCCCAGAAGGGCTTCGACACCATCGTCCGCTCCATCGAGGCGTCGGGTAAGGCCCTCAAACCAGGCACCCAGGGCATCGAGCTCGACACCATCGCCCGAAGGGTAATCACCGATGCCGGCTATCCTGAGTATCCCCACGCCCTCGGCCACCAGATCGGCCGCCACGTCCACGACGGCGGCGCGCTCTTGGGCCCCGCCTGGGCCCGCTACCGGAACACACCCTTCCTGTTTTTGGAAGAGGGGCAGATTTTCACCTTGGAACCTTCGCTGACCGTTCCGGGCTTTGGAGCCGTGGGTATCGAGGAGGATGTGATGGTCACGCCGGAGGGTGCCCGCTACATGGCGCCGCCCCAGCGCGACCTCTGGCTCGTGAGAGGGAAGTAACGTTCTGCCGAACTGGAGCGGTCCGGCAGCCGCCCCGTACCCGAGGAGGAACCCGCCATGAGGCCAAGAGCCGTCCTTTCACTGGCCGCCGCCCTCTCCTCGCTGCTGCTGGCGGCCTGCGGTCCCAGCAAGGAGGTGGTGGCCGCGCGCGAGGCCGCCCGAAAGGCGGCGGAGCTGGCCGCCTTTCAGGCGCGCATCAAGGCCATGGAGGAGGCATCCAGGCCCCCCGTCCTCACGGCCCGAGATGCCGTGGTCAAGGGCCCCGAGGGGCTTCAATACGTGGATATGAAAGTGGGGACGGGCAGGGAGGCCGCGGATGGGTGCACCGTCACGGTCGACTTCATCGGGTGGGTGGACGGCGTCAAGATCGACAGCTCATCGGACAGGGGCAAGCCCTTCTCCTTCGTGCTCGGCAGCGGCACCGTCATCCCGGGCTGGAATGCCGGCATCCGGGGCATGCGAGAGGGAGGGACCCGCCTCCTGATCATCCCGCCCGGGCTGGCCTACGGGAAACAGGGCAAGCCGGGATTCGTGGGACCCGACAAGACGCTCTGGTACCGGATCGAACTGCGAAAAGTCTACCCGCCGTTGTGAGCCCGTTTGCAATAGGGCGTCGGCGGGCGGCGTTCTTAAGGGTGTGTGGAATCGAGGTCAGGGCCAGTCTGGGCGGCGGACAGAGGCGCCGGCGCCGGGTGGTATGCCTTCTCGCGGAGGGTCACATGGACACCGTCAAGCGGATCTTGGAAGAGAAGGGCGCGGAGGTTTTCTCCGTCTCCCCGGAGACCACGGTCATGGACGTCGCCCGCCTTATGTCGGAGCACCGTATCGGAGCCGTGCTGGTCATGGCCGCAGGCCACGTCCGAGGGATCTTCAGCGAGAGGGACCTCCTTCAGAGGGTTCTGCTGAGGGGAAGCAATCCCGAATCCCTGCCCGTGAGCGAGGTGATGTCCACGGACATGGTGTACGTAACGCCCGACACGCCGGTGCGCGAAGCCATGGCCGTCATGACCGAGCGCCGTTGCCGCCACCTTCCCGTGATGGATGAGGGGCGCCTCTGCGGTCTGGTCTCCATCGGCGACTGCACCCGCTGGGTTTCGCTCGATCAGGATTTCACCATCCGCCACCTGACCGATTACATTGCCAACAAGTATCCGGGGTAGGGTAGGTGAGTTGAGAAGTTGAGAAGTTGAGAAGTTGAGGAGGGGAAAGGGAAAGAAAATCTCTCTCCTCCCTAGCCTTTGAGGACGGCCAGCGGCCGCATCTTGGCCACCACCTTGGCAAGGCCAGAGGCCGTAACCGCCTCGATGACGGCTTCAATGTCCTTGTAGGCCTGCGGGGCCTCCTCCTTGATCGTGCGGCGGTTTTCGCAGATAAGAGTGATGCCCTCCATGGCCGTCCGGAACTGCTCGTCGGAGATCAAGGCAGAGGTGACGATCCTGCCGCTGCGGCGGTTCACTTTGCCCGCCGCCGCCGTTCGGCTCAACCGCCTGCCCGCGCCGTGGTTGGCCGAGCAGAGTGCCCGCTCGTTCTCGGGTACACCGGTGAGGATGTAGGAAAAGGAGCCCATGGAGCCCGGGATGAGGACGGGCTGGCCCGTCTTCTCGAAGGGGCTGCCGGCCATGCGGTCCGAGGTGAAGGCCCTGGTGGCCCCCTTTCTGTGGACCCAGAGCAGCCGCCCGCCGTGACGCTCCAGCTTGGCCATGTTGTGGGGCACGTCGTAGAGGAGCTTCAGCGCCGTGCCGGGATAGTGATAGAGCACGTTCTTGCACACCAAGGCCGCCATGAGGTGCCGATTGGCGAAGGCCAAGTTGGCTCCCGCGTGCATGGCGCCGATGTAGGCGCGCCCCTCCCTGGAGTCCGCGGGCATGTAGCAGAGCTCGCGCGAGGGGTGGGGCTCTCCGTAGGTGCGGGAGCGGGCCAGCGCCATGAACTCCTCACCCACCTGGTGGCCGAACCCCCGGCTGCCCGAGTGGATCATAATGACGAGTTGCCCCTCGAAGAGCCCCCAGGACGAGGCGCGCAGGGGGTCTTCGATGCCAATCACCTCCTGGAGCTCGATAAAGTGGTTGCCTCCTCCCAGCGTGCCGAGCTGGTATTGCCCGCGCTCGATGGCTCGTGCCGAGAGCACACCGGGATCGCCCGGCATGGAGCCCCCCTCCTCGATGTGGCTCCAGGCCGCCCGTTCCCGCGCGGGGTCCAGGTACTCCCACACGGGATGGTCCCGGCGATGGATGTCACAAAGGGCTGGGACGCCGCGGGCGAGTACCGCCATGAACTCTTCTCGGTTCAGGGGTATATTGCGCTTCCCTTCGCCCAACGGGATATCACGGCGTATGGAACGTGCGAGGAGGGCCGTATCCGCGTCGAGCGCCCGGAGGCCCGTGGTCAGAAGCCGCATACCGCAGTTGATGTCGTATCCGACGGCGGCGGGGATGATGACGTCCGAAGTCGCCACCACGCTTCCGATGGGGACGCCGTAGCCCACGTGGATGTCGGGTGTGGCGATGACCCGCTCGACGCTGGGGATGCGGCAGGCGTCCCTGAGCTGCCGGAGGGCCTCGGCCTCCACGGGAAGGTCCGGGTGGGCGAAGAGGGTCGCGCCCACTTTCATGCCGCCTTCCCGCGAAAGCTCGCGCACAAAATCTGTCACGGCCCCCTCCCTGGTCAGAACGTAGGATGGTGGCCATAGCGCCGCAAGTCCGTCACCGGCCCTCAGGCCCCCTTTGCTCGGTCACCGCCCTGCCACGCGCCGACTGCTTCTCCCCACGGAAAGCGGCCGCCCGTGGGCGGCCGCCGTTGTCATCCCCATATCCCGTCCCCTTGGGGGAGGGGAGAAAAAGCCTCTGTCCGCCTCAGTAGCTGTGAGCGTCCAGCCTCACCTTGCCCCTGAAGACCCAGTAGATGCTGGCCGTATAAGCCAGCACCAGGGGCACTCCGATGCACGCGATGATCAGCATGATGCCGAGTGTCCTTTGCGAGGAGGCCGCGTTGTAGAGCGTGAGGCTGTTGGCCGGGTTGGGGTTGGAAAAGACGATGTTCGGGAAGAGACCCACGCCGAAGAGCGCCATGAGGGCCGCCATGGAGGCGCAGGAGGAGAGGAAGGCCCGCAGGTCCCTGCCGTGGTAGATCTCGCGGGGGATATTGGCGATGGCCAGCACGTTCAGGACGGGCAACAGGAAGAGGATGGGATGGGCCTTGATGGTCTCGGTCATGTGGGGCACGTAGAGCAGCGTCGTGAAGGTGGTGAAGGCGTAGCAGATGATGAAGAAGATGATCGTGTTGTTCACCCACCCGCGCACCTTGTTGTGCATGGCCCCCTCGGTCTTCAGGACCATGTAGATCGAGCCGTGCATCATGAAGAGGGCGAGCGTCGTCACCCCCACGAGCAGGGGGTAGGGACGGAGCAACCCGAGAAAGGTGCCCGCGAACTCGTAGTGGGCGTCCAGCGGCACCCCCCAGGCGATGTTGCCCAGGGCCGCTCCGAGCAGGAGGCTCGATAGGATGCTGGAAACGGAAAAACTGACGTCCCACATCTGGCGCCACCACGCGTACTCCTGCTTGCTCCGGAACTCGATGGCCACGGCCCTGAAGATCAGCCCCACCAGGAGGAGCACCAGCGCCAGATAGAAGCCCGAGAAGACGGTGGCATAGACCATGGGGAAGGCCGCGAAGAGGGCGCCGCCGCCCGTCACCAGCCAGACCTCGTTGCCGTCCCAGACGGGGCCGATGGCGTTGATCATGATGCGGCGCTCTTCGTCCGTACGGGTCAGAAGATGGAGCGCGCCCACGCCGAGATCGAAGCCATCCAGCATGGCGTAGCCCGTGAGCAGGACCCCCACCAGCAGAAACCAGATCACGTTCAGGTCGATGTTCATGCCCTGTGTCCCTCCCCGGTCACGTCCGCGTCCACCGGTCCTTCCTTGATCTTGTGGTCCAGGAGATAGATGAACAGCGCGAAGAGCAAAATGTAGACGAAGGTGAAGAGGATAAGGGAGGTCAGCGTCTCCCCCGCCGTCACCACGGGCGACAGGGCGTCCTTCGTCCGGAGGAGCCCGTAGACGATCCACGGTTGGCGCCCCACCTCCGCTGACACCCAGCCGAGCTGGTTCGCCAGTTCAGGGAGCACCACGGCCACCACCAGGATCTTGAGGAACCATCCCTTCTCGAAGAGGCTCTTTCGCCACCAGAAAAAGACCCCGAGGACGCTGATGAGAATGAGCGCCATGCCGATGCCCACCATGGCGTGGTAGGTCTGGAAGACGATATTGACAGGAGGGCGGTCCTCCGGTTTGAAGGCGTCGAGCCCCGTCACCGGCTTACTCGCATCGCCGTAGACCAGCCAGCTCAACATGCCGGGCAGGGCCACCGAGAAGTTTACCTTCTGGCCCGATTCGTCGACCCAACCGAAAAGGCTGAGGGGGGCGCGGGGTTCGGCCGCCGGGAAGATCCCCTCGTAGGCCGCCAGCTTGGCGGGCTGATAGTGGGCCACCAGCCGCGCGCTCGTGTCGCCCGTGACGAGCTGGAGGAGCGAGGCGATCAGCGCGATCACCAGCGCGATCTTCATGGAGGCCTTGGCGAACTCCGTATGGCGCTTTTTCAGCAGGTAGAAGGCGCTCACGCTGATGACGAGGAAGGCGCCCGTCTGAAAGGCCGCCACGAGCACGTGGCTCAAGCGGTCTACGGTGGAGGGGTTGAAAACGACCTGCCAGAAATCGGTCACCTCCGCCCGCGCCCCGGCGGGTGTCTGAACGATGTGGAATCCCGCCGGCGTCTGCTGCCAGGAGTTGGCCACGATGATCCAGAGGGCGCTGAAGATGGAGCCGAGCGACACCATGACGGTGGAGAAGAAGTGCATCTTCGGACTCACCCGGTCCCATCCGAAGAGGAGGATCGCCAGGAACCCAGATTCCAGGAAGAAGGCGAAGATTCCCTCCGCCGCCAGGGCGCTCCCGAAGACATCGCCTACATAGCGCGAGTAGGCGGCCCAGTTCGTGCCGAACTGGAACTCCATCACGATGCCGGAGGCGACGCCGATGGCGAAGATCAAACCGAAGACGCGGACCCAGAAGCGGGTCATCGCGTGGTAGACCGGACTGCGCGTCTTCAGGTACATCCCCTCCATGACCACCAGGATCAGCCCCAGGCCGATGGTGAGCGGAGGGAAGATGTAATGAAACGCGATGGTCCAGGCGAATTGGAGACGTCCCAGAGTCAAGACATCCATCCAGACCTCCTACAGGATTTTCTGATCTTTCCCCGATCGGGCAGAAGCGATTTTCCCCGCGGGCATCCGCGTATTCCTCGTTGGGCCGTGCTTTTCCCCGCCTCGCTGACTTCGGATGCTGGCGGCCAGGGCATCGAATCGGACTTCGTCCAGGTACTGGGAAAGGTGCCGAGTCGCGCCGGCCCAGGAGGACTGCACGGGGCAGAGTTCCGCCAGCGGGCATGCGCCAGCCTGCGTCAGGCAGCTGTTCATGGCGATGGGACCTTCCATCGCCTCGATCACCTCTCTGAGCGACACCAGGGAGGGCGGCCTGGCCAGCGTAACCCCGCCCTTATTGCCGCGGACGGTGATGAGGATTCCCGCCGCCGAGAGCCTGCTCACGATGCGGCGGATGAAGGCCGGCGGGATGAGCCGGCTGGCGGCGATCTCCTGCGCCGTCACCCGGGCCCCCTCCTCCAACGAGGCCAGGTGCAGCACGATTCGGGCCGCGTAGTCCGTCTGCCGACCGATGGCGATCATGAACTCCCCCAGGTGCGAGGTATTAATGTTACACCCGGAGTCTCATTTGTCAAGTCTCTTTTCGAACCCATATTCCGCGATCGGATGGTTCTGCCTCCGGCGGTGCAAGGCCCCCACGCTTCCATGGTACACTCGGCTTCGCCCGGCCGAGGGCCGGAAGTCACGAATGGAGTCCATCTCATGATTTTTCGCCCTCTTCTGTTTCCGTTTCTTCTCTTTTCGCTCTTTGCCCCCATCCCGCTCTGCTCCGCCGTGATTTCGCAGGAGAGCCTCCCCCCGGCCGTCCGGAGCCAGCTCGATCAAGCCTACCCAGGGTGGCAACCCGCAACGGTTTCACCCGACGTGGAGAAGCTCTTCCAGGCCGTGAGGCCGCACGCTCAGCGCTGGCTGATCCAGGGAGACTTCACCGGCGAAGGCCACCAGGATGTTGCGGTTCAAATTCTCGTCCCCTTCGAGGGGCACGAGGTCCGTGTCGTATGCGCCTTTCTGCAAAGCCCAGGCGGCTACAAACGGGTGGAACTGGAACGGGGCCAAGTCAATCCCGATACCTACCTTTGGCTTTTGAAACGAGGCCACCGGGACGTGCTGGCCCGCACGGGCCGGATCTTCACCTTCCCCCGTGACGCCATCGGAGTTGAAAGCACGGGCCCAAGCGTGGCCTATCTCTTCGAGCAGGGCTCTTTCAAGAGGATATGGCTCGGCGTCTAGGGAGCGGTGCCCTTCGGATCCAAGCGCTACAGCGGCCGCAGGCCAAGCGTCCTACTTCCCCGCCACCGTCTCCCTCGGCACGATTTCGGAGAAGTCCGCCACCCGGTCGAAGAGGGCCACGAGCCGCTGGAGGAGCGCCAGGCGGTTCCGCTGGAGGGCGGTCTTGGCTGGATCCTTGCCCTCGGGATCGCACATCACCAGCACGTCGTCGAAAAAGCGGTCCACGGCGGGGCGGAGCTTGGCCAGTTCCAGAAGACCGGCATCATAGCGGGAGATTGCGAATCTCGCTTCGGCCTCATCCTTGACGGCCTCGTAGGCCGCGAAAAGCGCCCGCTCGGCGGCCCCCTCTCGGTCCGATTCGGGCAGGAAGAGCGACGGATCCAACGAATATGGGGGCATCCCCTTGAGGATATTCTTGGCCCGCTTGAAGGCCACGGCCAGATGGTCGAAGTCTTCCGGAGCCCCGTTGCGTACTCCGTGGAAGTGATTCAGCTTGAGATCGAGCACCCAGGGGTCGAAGCGATCGCGGGTGCCAGCGGCCAGCACGGCGTTGATCTCGTCGTAGGGGAAGCCGGAGGAGCGGCCTCCCGCCGATGCACGCAGTGCCACCTCATGCGAAGGGTGGTCCAGAGCTGAAGACGGCTCTTCGAGTACGGCTGCCCTCCTCCCCTGCTCCCACAAGAAGCGCAGGCGTCCTTCGAGAAACTCCAGGAGCCCGTCCGGGATGGGGCCGAGAGAGGCGAGTAGAGCCCGGAGATCGAAGGAAACGGAAGCGGGGTGTTCCACGAGAATGCGCATCACGCCCATGCCCGCCCGCCGCAGGGCAAAGGGATCCTTGGAGCCGGTGGGCGCCTGACCGATCCTGAACATCTCGACCAGCGTGTCCAGCTTGTCCGCGAGCGCCACGCAGACTCCGATCACCCCTCGCGGAAGATCGTCCTCCATGAAGAGCGGCCGGTAGTGGTCGTACACGGCATCGGCTACCGTCTGCGGGCGCCCTTGCGCCCTGGCGTAGAGCCCACCCGCGATGCCCTGCAGGCTCGTGAATTCCTTCTCCTGAACGAGGAGGGTGGCGAGATCGCACTTGCAGTGCCGGGCGGCCCAGGCCGCCTCCTCGGCGTTTGCGCCGAAAAGGGCCGCAAGCTTCAAGGCCAGGGCTTCCATCCGCAGCGCTTTGTCGTAGTAGCTGCCAAGCTTGGGATGAAACACCACTCCCTTCAGCGCCTCCAGCCGTTCCTCCAGCGGCACCTTGAGGTCCTGCTCATAGAAGAAGCGGGCATCGGAGAGGCGCGAGCGGGAGACGTTTTCGAGGCCCCTCCGGATGAAGCCCCTGGGGTCGCCGGGGCCGTCCGTGACGGATAGGAAATGCGGCAGCACCGAGTCTCCGGCCCCGCGCACCACGAAGAAATTCTGGTGTTCCCTCAGGCACGTCACCAAAATCTCCGAGGGAAGAGCCAGATACTCGACGGGTATGCCGCCCGCGAGAACGGTCGGGAACTCGCACAGGTAGGCCAGCTTCTCCAAAAGCTCGGGGTCGCCGGGCACGTGGCCCCCGAGGGCAGACGCGTGCCGGTTAAGCTCCTCCTCGATCTTCCGCTTTCGGTCGGCGGGATCGGCCAGAACGAGCTCCCGCCGAAGCACTTCGGCATAGACCGCCGCGGAGGGCACCTTCACGGTTGCCGCGCCGTGAATGCGGTGGCCCCGGCTCGTTCGTCCGGAGGGCACGCCCTTGACGGAGAGGGGCACGACCTGGTCGTCGAGGAGCGCCACAACCCACCGCACTGGGCGCACGAAACTCTGGCTCCCCTCCCCCCAGCGCATGGCCTTGGGGAGATGGAGGGCATCCACGGCGGCAGGAACGACCTCCGAAAGAATCTCCACCGTGGCCCTGCCCTTGACCGTGCGCTCGAAGCCCACGCAGAGCCCCTTGGGGCCTTGTACCTCCCGGCAGCCGGCCAGCTCCACGCCCTGCTTGCGGGCGAAGCCCTCGGCCGCCTTGGTCCAATGACCGCCGGCATCCCGCGCCACGGCCATGGCGGGACCCACTACCGTCTCGCTGCGGTCCGGCTGGCGGGCGGGCAGGCCCGGGAGAAAAAAGCCGATGCGGCGCGGCGCGGCGATCATCCGTCCGCCTGGTATGCGCTCGAAGGGATCGCGCCCCGGATCCGCGGCGAGCTCGCCGCCCGTCCAGAGGCCCGCAGCCCTAAGTCCTTCCAAGACGCCGCCGGCGAGGCTCCAGGCCAGCTCGCGGATCATCCCCGCGGGGATCTCCTCGGTGCCGATCTCAAGAAGGAAGTCAGCCACGGGCCACCTCCTGGGCGGGCTCGAACTGCTTCATGTAGGCCGCCGCGCAGGCGCAGGCCAGCCGCCGCACGCGCTTGATGTAGTCGGCGCGGGCCGCCACCGAGATGGCGCCGCGCGCGTCCAGGATGTTGAAGGCGTGGCTGGCCTTGAGGCAGAAGTCGTAGGCTGGGAGGTAGAGCTCCTTCTCCACCAGGCGCCGGCTCTCGGCCTCGTACTGGTCGAACCAGGCGGCCGTCAGATCGGTCCGGGCCTCCTCGAAGTCGTAGACGGAGAACTGCCGCTCCGCCTCCCTCCGCATGTCCCCGTAGCTGAAATGCTCGTTCCACGGGATCTCGTAGACGTTCCCGATGCCGTTGAGGAACATGCAGAGCCGCTCGATGCCGTAGGTGATCTCCACCGTGACGGGCTTGAGCTCGAAGCCTCCCGCCTGCTGGAAGTAGGTGAACTGCGTGATCTCCGTGCCGTCCAGCATGACCTGCCAGCCCACGCCCCAGGCGCCGAGCGTGGGGGCCTCCCAGTTGTCCTCCTCGAACTTCAGGTCGTGCTCTCCGAGCACGATGCCGAAAGACTCCAGGCTCCGCAGGTAGCGCTCCTGGATATCGCCGGGGCTGGGCTTCATGATCACCTGAAATTGGTGATGCTTCTCGACGCGCTGGGGATTCTCGCCGTAGCGCCCGTCCCGCGGCCGCCGGCACGGCTCCACGTAGGCGCTGGCGTAGGGCTGCGGCCCCAGCACGCGGAGGAAAGTCTCGGGGTTCATGGTCCCGGCCCCCTTCTCCAGGTCGTACGGCTCGGCGATGAGGCAGCCCTCGCCGGCCCAGAAGTGCTTCATCCTCTCGATGAGTTCCTGCATGCTGACCATGGTCGTCTCCGCTTCCTTCCCGCGGTCCTGTCCCGTGGATCCCGCCGGCCAGGGCTCAAGGCCCGGCCGCGCCCCCGAGGCTTTCGAGCGCCGGCCAGTTGGCCAACGGCCGTCCCAGATAGGCGGCGAGCGCCCAATATACCATACCCGACAGAGCTGAGAGGGCCTCCTGCGGGAACTCCCGCCGGGACAGAGAGGCCAGGGGCGACCGGAAGACCGCCTCCAGAAGGGAGGCCATGGGGCCCGTGAGAGCACGCCCCTCGGCCGGCCGCTGACGTTGGCAGCGGGGGCAACGCCACTCCCCTGCTCCGAGGTCCAGCAGGAGCGGGTAGCCTTGAGCGCCACAGGTCACGCACCCCTCCGGCCTCGGGAACACCCCGTGCAGCCGGAGGAGCCACGCGGAAAAGTAGACCCAGGCCAGCAGGGGCGGCGCGCCGGCCCGCAGCCCCGCCAGCACGGCGCCCAGGAGCCGGTAGCTCTCCTCCTCCGCGGCATGGGCGGGCAGAGCGCGCTCCAGGGTTTCGCCCATTCCCATGAGCACGGCCGCCTCGGGCCAACGGCCGTGGAGATCCATCGAGCCCTCCAGCAGTTCGGCCGACCGGAGGGTTCCCAGCTCGCGCCCCTCCTTCAGCACCACCTCCACGCGCACCCGGCTCAGGGGTTCCAGTGCGCCGCGGAAGGGGGAGGTGGTTCGCCTTGCCCCCTTGGCCACCGCCCGCACGACGCCCTCTTCCCGCGTGAAGAGGGTGACGATCCAGGAGGACTCGGTGAGGGGGTGGCGCAGGAGGACGAAGGCTTCGGAGTTCAGGAGGGGCATGGGAGGGGAGGCTCACCCCGAGGAGCCCGGCAGGCCATCACGCTCTCCTTCCCGGTTCACGGCTAAACCCACCACAAAGAAGATTAAGGTCGCCACCTCGGCATCGCCCACGTTGAATTCGAAGAATCCCCCCACCAGGATCGCCGTCAGGGCCGCCATGGCTCCATATTTCAGGCCTGGGTTCGGCTGGGCGGAAATCCTTTTAAAGGCCGCCACCACGAAGGCCAGAAAGAGAACCAGTCCCAGGAGCCCCGATTGAATGGCGACCATGAGGTAAATGTTGTGAGCGTGGGAAACCGTTTGAAAACCGATGTGGGTGGGGTAATGGATGAAGCGGGCGTAGGGCGCCTTGTAGGGACCCGCCGTTTTTGCATAAATCCCGGGCCCCCAGCCGAGCAGAGGCCTGTCGCGCCACATCTGGAGCCCTGAGATCCACAGGTAGATGCGTTCGGCCACGCTGGGATTCCTTAGGTTCCATGCATCGGCCAGGCGCTCCCGAACCCCCGGAGGACCGGTCAGGAGCACCACGACGCCCGCCAAGAGAACCGCCGCCACCACCGCGAGTACGGCCCTTTTCCCCTTCTTCCAGAACAGAACCGCCAAGGCCGGCAGCGCCGCCACGTAATAGGTCCGCGCCAAGCTGAAAAAGAGACCCGCGGCCGAGGCTCCGGCTGCGAGCCACCAAAACCACGACGTCCGGATGGATGAAAGGATGGAGCCGGCCATGGAGGACCCTTTCGGCCGCTCTGAAGCCGCAGCCCCCGCCGCCTCGCCCGCTGCTGCCTCCGCCTCCTTGCCGCCCGCCTTCCTTCGGCCCTCTCCATCTCCGTAAAGGGCCATGGCTCCGAAGAGGCAGAGGCAGACCGTAATGACCCCGGCATACGTCAGGTGGGTGCTGAAGTAGGCATAAGCGTTAACCCAACCAAGAGGAACACGCTGGTAGAGCAACTCGTGGTGGAAATCGGTACCCAAGAAGAACTCGGCCGCGGCCATGGGCACCGTCAGCAGGGCCCCGGCGGCCAGGAAGGTAAGATAACGCCGGTAATGCTTCCTCACTGTCCACGGCAGGGAGGCCCCCACGAAGAGGGCGCTCCAGGACCAGTGGTTGAGGACACCCACGAGGGCGTCGTGGCGCAAAGGGCTGAAGAGCGCTGAAAGGACATTGGCGGCCAAATAGGCGATCAGAAGCCACTCGGGGGTAGTGGGCCTCCAGCGGCCGCGGACCAGCCGCCAGAGAAAGAAGAGGGTCAGCCCGCCCTGGCCCGCGTTAATGGCGGCCAAGCTCAGACAGGAGGCGGCGCCCAGGAAATAGAAAAAGAACAGTTCAAGCCCTGCCATGAAAGGCCTCGTAGTGGTCCATGACGAACTCTTTCATCTCGCGGGTGTACCGGTCGGCGCTGAAGCGCGCCGCATTGGAGGTCATGGCGTGGGTCTGGAAGAGGTGCTCCTTGCGGTCGAATTCGGTCATGGCCTGGACCAGCGACTCCGCGGAGGGTTCTTCAAAGAAGAGTCCCGTCGCGGCACCGAAATCCGCCCCGGCGGGCGGCACCACGGTCTCCAGCGCGCCGCCCCTGGCGTAGGCGATCACCGGCGTCCCCGCCGCCTGCGCCTCCACGGGCGTGATGCCGAAATCCTCTTCTCCGCAGAAGAGCAGGGCCCTGGCTTTGGCCATCTCTTCCGCCACGGCCGCGTCCGGCAGGCGACCCAAGAAGGCCACGGTGGGGCCGGCCAGCCGCTTCAGCCGCTCCATCTCGGGCCCGTCGCCCACCACCCGCAGCGGCAATCCCAGCCGCGTACAGGCCACGACGGCGAGATCCGTCCTCTTGTAGGGCACCATGCGCCCCACCACGAGGAAGGCCTCACTCCGCCTCTTTGCAGGAGAAAAACGCTCCACCTCCACGGGCGGGTAGATCACCGTCGCCTCCCTGTCGTAAATCCGACGGATACGGCGTGCCACGTTCCGCGAGTTGGCCGCGTACGCATCCACCCTCCGGCCCGCCAGAGCGTCCCACTGGCGGATATAGTGAAGCACCGCCCGGGCCGCCCACGACCGCGCACCTGTCGTTAGACCGCTCAGACGAAGGTATGGTTTATACAGGTCCCACGCATAGCGCATCGGCGTATGGCAGTAGCACAGATGGAGGGCGTCGGAGCGCACCAGGGCCCCGTGGGCCACGCTGTGCGAGAAGGAGAGGACCACCTCCGCCTCGTCCAGATCGAGCTGCTCGACGGCGAAGGGGAAGAGGGCCAGAAATGAGCGGTAGCGATGTCGAAAGAGCGGCCGGTTCAGAAAGGTAGTGTGGATGATGCGGTCTCCGATGACCGAGTCCTCGAACTGTCGGGGGTCATAGAAGAGCGTGTGGATGGGGGCCGCCGGGAAGAGCGTGCAGAGGAGCTCCAGGCAGCGCTCGGCACCGCCGTAATCCACCAGCCAGTCCTGGACGAAGGCGATTTTCGGCTCAGCCAAGGGCGAACTCCACGATCTCCCGAAGGCGGCGCTCCGGGTTGAAGAGCGCCTCCACCCGGGCCCGTCCGGCCTCTCCCATCCGCGCCCGGAGCACCGGGTCCGCCAGCAGGGGCTCCACGGCACGGCGAAGGGCCGCGGCGTCCTTCTCTACGTGGAAGCCGGTGACCCCGTGCTCCACGATCTCCGGCAGTCCGCCGCTCCGCGTGACCACCACCGGGAGGGTGCGGGCCATGGCCTCCACGGCCACCAGACCGAAGGGTTCCTCCCAGAGGGACGGTACCACCAAGAGGTCCAGGGCGTCCAGGAAGGCCATGGACTCGACCATCCGCCCGGTAATGACCACCCTCGAAGGCTCCGCGGCGGCCGCCGCCGCCCGCACCCGCGTCTCCTCGGCGGGGTCCTCGAAGTCGGCCGCCCCGGCCACGAGGAGCTTGAGTCGGGGATAGGCCGGCAGCAGGGGAAGGAGGGCCTCCAGAAAGAGGCGCTGGCCCTTGGTGCGCGAGATGCGCCCCAGGACGCCCACCGCCAGATCGTGCGGCAAGAGCCCAAAGCCTTGCCTGGCCGCGGCCCGCTCCGGAGGCTCCTTCAGGAACCGCGGGCTCACCCAGTAGAAGATGGTCCTGCCCTTGCTCCCGCAACCGGCCTTGAAAGGAGCGGCCACCGCCGAGGAACAGAAGACCACGCGGTGCACCTCCGGCTGCCGAAAGCACCAATTCAAAAGCCGGTGCTCCAGCCCCCCCTCGAAGATGAGGTGGAGGCCGCAGGTCACGGGCGTCCCGGTGTGCCGCGCGGCCAGGACGGCGGGAAGAAAGGTCCTGGGGGCGTTGGCGTAGATCAGGTCCGCCCCGCCGGCGTCCAGAAACCGCCGCAGCACCTTCGCCGCCCGCCGGGCATGGATGGGATAGGCGAGCTTCTCCGAGAGCGGCTTCCGGCCGGGCGTCATGTCGGGAATGGGAAGGGGGCGCACGGGAAAGCCTGCCGATTCGAGGCTCTCCGACGCCGTGCCCCGCCCCGGGAGAAACACCGTGACCCTATGGCCGGCTTGGCGGAAAGCCTCGGCCAAGTCCATCAGGATGCGCTGCCCGCCGCCGAGACCCGCGTACTGGTCCAGCAAAACCACGTGAGCCATGGGGCTCAGGGTACTCTGTCGGCGGACTCCGAGCAAGTGCCGGGTGAAACCCCAATCCCGCGATGGAACCGGAACGGAGCCCCCAAATGTTGATGAACAAGTGGTTTAGCTCCAATGCTCTTTCACCTGATAAGGGATTGGGGGCCTTTGAGCCGAAGGCGAAAAAGGCGTCCAAGGGTGGGGGTCCCTCCCTCTGGCTTTGCCAGCGGAGGGGGAGGGAA